>Ga0214192_1000064_pt1 | contig 60830 bp, 49 predicted proteins | sample TroBogEpilimnion_44_FD_153030 | JGI IMG/M metagenome (GOLD analysis project Ga0214192, IMG submission 153030) | Freshwater microbial communities from Trout Bog Lake, WI - 29JUL2008 epilimnion | ecosystem: Environmental > Aquatic > Freshwater > Lake > Epilimnion/Euphotic zone | place: Trout Bog... | reverse complement strand
ATTGAGTAAGGCAACGCCTAAGACTGCACAATTAGTGGTAATCAAGGGCAAAAAAATACCCAGAATTTGGTACATAACGGGACTGGTTTTATGTACAACCATTTCTGTAAATTGCACCACCGCAGCTATTACTAAAATAAAAGCCAGAATACGCAAAAATTGAATATTTAAAGGTGCTAAAACAAAATGTTCGAGTAACCAACTGGTCATTGCTGCTAAAGTTAGGACAAAAGTGGTTGCCAATCCCATACTTAATGCCGAGTCGAGTTTTTTAGAGACTCCCATAAAAGGGCATAAACCAAGAAACTTTACCAGTACAACGTTGTTGACTAAAGCCGTACCCAAGAGAAGTAGAAGATATTCACTCACTATTTTTTCCAGACGATTTTTAAGGTATTTTTAGTGCTTTCTCATATCAAAGCAATAGCTATACCAATACAAAAAAGACTATTTTTTATCTAAACATTCAGCAAAATAGCGGCTTTAGAAGCAGAAAAACTGTGTAATGTGATACATATTAATCAACATAAAAAAATATTGTCGTAAATCCGACAAAAATAGCTTCGTTCGTCTTTAGTGATTCAAATGTTTTTTGTTAGATGTTGATATCCTTCTTGTTAAAGATGATTTATTAGCTGCTGGCGTTAAAATTGCTTGTAAAAACTAAAGTTATCTGCAGGCTTCATCTTATGAAAAAAACTTCTTTACGATTTTTACAAGCACACACCGATATGACCCGAGTTGTTGATGGAAATGGACTGGGTTTATTAAGTGAAAATTTCAAAGATGCCAGTGATGGTATCCCTTATAGCTTGTTTATAGAAACTGTCGAACAGGTTCCCATAGCGATTTCTATAACCGATAAAAAAGCTAAAATTCTTTATGTTAATGAAGAGTTTTCTAAAGTGACGGGTTATCAGGCAAGTGATGTTTTAGGTAAAAATGAATCGTTATTATCGGATAAGTCAACACCGAGAACCGTGTATTACGATTTATGGCATACCATCAGCAATAAAAAAGTCTGGCGGGGCACTTTATGTAATCGGCATAAATTGGGGCATCGTTATATTGCTGATTTAACGATTGCTCCCATGCTCAATGATCAAGGCATTATTACTCATTACATAGGGATGCACAGGGATATTACTCTGGCACATGAATCGAAAAAAAAGGTCATTAATCAAAAATTGTTAATTGAATCGGTTATCAATTCTTCACCGATTGCAATGGTGGTAATCGACGATCAAGATAGAGTCATTTTAGATAATCATAATTACAAAGCACTCATCAGTGATCTTGATAAGGGTGAACCCGCAGCGTATTTTTTGAAATTACTTCGCGAAGAAATGGCTGATTTATGGGAAAAAATACAACAAGATGGACAAGGCTTTAATAATCGCGAATTTAGAATTGAAGGCAAAGGTAGTCGAAAACCTCGTTGGTTTTCTTGTGCAGGTAATTGGTTTACTGAAAACGAAGTGAATGCTGACACCTTTTTTGAAAATACTTCAAGACAATATTTGATCCTGACAATAACTGATATTAGTCGACAGCGCCGGCAAATGGATGAATTACATATTCAGACCTTAAAAACGATTATGGCTAAAGACGAGGGGGTTCGAAGTATTAGAGAAACATTGCTTGGAGCAATCCATCAAACACAAATCCCCATGAACCAAATTAGGGCGGCGGAACAAATTCTAAGGTGCAAGCCGAATGATCAAAATACCGGATTGTTACAAATTTTGCAGCAAATACAGCAATCAGGTGAAGAGGTTATTGCAACCATGCAAAATTGTATTCCAGAAATTTTGCAAACAGCGATTATACCCGTGAACATCAATCAGATATTGCATGAAGTTTTGCTGCTTAGCGATCAACGTATTTGGAAACAAGGTATTGAAGTGCATTGGCAACCATTGAATACATTGCCTTCAATACAGGGATCAGAAAATAGACTACGTATTTTATTTAAGCAATTGATTGACAATGCAATTGATGCAATGAGTTCCTCAACCCGGGGCGAGCAACAACTTAGAATTATTACTGATGCAGATGACGATCTAATTTATGTATTTATTGAGGACAGTGGTCCTGGTATTCCGGTAGAAAAACGCAGTAAAGTATTTGAACCCTTTTATACGACTCGATCCAATGGTGGTAATCAATCAGGAATGGGGTTGGTCATTGCTAAAGAGATTGTTAATCAACATCAAGGATTTATTGATATAGATCCAAATTATGAACAGGGTTGTCGATTTAAGGTTAGTTTTCCTTTGCACAGACAAGAGTCGAAAAGGTTAATGTAATGACTGAGCGAACTCAACTCATTGAAGCAGAGCTGGATACTTTATATTTAATCAGCCAAGTATTAAACAGTACTTATGATTTACATGCCAAACTGCGCGCTGTTCTAGAGATACTGCATAAAAGATCCGGTATGCGATCAGGGATGATTACCTTACGAGAAATTGAAAGTAACAGTTTGATTGTCAGTGTAGTTCATACTAATGGTAGGGATAAATTCAACGAACCAGTAAGATACTCTCAAGGTGAGGGTTTAATGGGGGCAATACTGGATGCAGGGAGTACTATTGTCGTCGATAAAGTATCCGAGGAACCTCGTTTTTTAGGTCGTTTGGGACTATATAACCCAGATTTACCTTTTATTGGTTCACCGATATATATCGAAGAAGGCGACACCATTGGGGTATTAGCGGCACAACCGGATAACAATCAGTTTCTGGGTGAAAGAGCCCGTTTTATGGAAATGATTGCCAATTTGATTGCTCAAAGCGTCAAAATGTTGCGGTTGATTGAACGCAAGCAACAGCATTTATTGAGTGAACGCGACCAACTCAAACATGCCTTGATAAAAAATTACAGTTTTGAAAACATCATTGGTCATTCGCCACCGATGTTAAAAGTCTTTGATGTCATTCGTCAGGTTGCCAAATGGAATACCACTGTTTTAATTCGAGGTGAGTCCGGTACAGGTAAAGAGGTGGTTGCTAATGCTATCCACTTTAATTCAGGCTGTGCCAGTGGTCCATTTTTAAAATTAAATTGTGCTGCTTTGCCAGATACCTTATTAGAATCTGAGCTATTTGGTCATGAAAAAGGCGCTTTCAGTGGAGCAGTCAGTCAACGTAAAGGGCGTTTTGAATTGGCGGATAATGGCACATTATTTCTGGATGAAATTGGCGAGATTTCGGCATCGTTTCAGGCGAAATTATTACGTGTTTTGCAAGAAGGAGAATTTGAGCGCGTAGGTGGAACCCAAACAATAAAAGTGAATGTACGTATTATTGCCGCTACTAATCGCAATCTTGAAGAACAAGTAATGGAATGTAAATTTCGTGAGGATTTATATTACCGTTTAAATGTAATGCCGATTCAGATGCCGGCATTACGAGATCGAACGGAAGATATTCCCGAACTTTCCGAGTTTTTACTGCGAAGAATATCAGAACAACAAGGTGGGCGACCGTTAGAAATTAAAGAAAGTGCTATTCGTATTCTGATGAAACACGATTGGCCCGGCAACGTACGTGAACTGGCTAATCGGCTAGAACGGGCTGCTATTATGAGTCCAAATGGCATTATTGATCGTGATGTCATGGTTAGTACCGGCTTGGAAGATGAGATAGGCAGTACGGTTAATCATAAAGCACTAAAGACACCAATGATTGATTTTAATGATGAAAATATGGACGATCGCGAGCGTGTGATTGCTGCTCTGGAACAAAGTGGTTGGGTACAGGCAAAAGCGGCTCGCCTGTTAAATATGACCCCCAGACAGATTGCCTATCGAATCATGACCTTGAATATTACTATGAAGCAAATCTAACTTAACTTAACTTAAGAGATAATAGTTGGAAAACAGTCTATCAATTTTAAACAGAGAGGGCATGTTAATGCGAATAACAACAATATTACAATGGTTTACTTTGCTGATATTTACCCTGTTTGGGCAAATTTCTAGTGCAGAAACTGTTCTAGTTGCGGTTGCCGCCAATTTTAGCAAACCAATGACTGAAATAGCCAATGAGTTTACTAAAGCAACAGGACACACCGCTAAACTATCTTTTGGTTCATCAGGTAAGTTTGTTTCGCAACTAGAAAATGGAGGACCTTTTGAGGTGTTACTGTCTGCCGATGAAAAAGGACCACGAAAATTAGAGCAGGCGGGATTAGCCGTTGTCAGTACTCATTTTACTTATGCACTGGGGAAACTGGTTCTGTGGTCAGCAATGCCTGATTATGTAGATGACCAAGGAAAAATATTAGCAACCGGTCAATTTAAACATTTGGCTTTAGCTGATCCAAAATTAGCTCCTTATGGAGTGGCGGCAATGGATGTGTTAAAAAAGCAGGGACTATTGGAGAAATTACAGCCATTGATTGTACAAGGCGAAAACATTGCACAAACTTATCAATTTATAAGTACATCTAATGCTGAATTGGGCTTTGTTGCCTTATCACAGGTTATTGATAACGGTAAAATTGCTGCTGGTTCTGGTTGGATTATTCCTGTTAATGAATATGCACCCATACGTCAAAGTGCGGTTTTAATGAATCAGGGGACAAAAAATCCAGCCGCTTGGGCATTAATGGACTATCTAAAATCGGAGTCTGCAATAGCCATTATCAAAAAATATGGTTACGACTTACCACGTTAATTAATTGCACTGATTTAATGCGTAACAATGTTAACCTCTGAAGATTTTGATACTCTTCTTTTAACCGCTAAAGTAGCGAGTCTCGCTACCGTGTTAATGCTATTGATTGGCACTCCACTTGCCTGGTGGCTGGCAAGAACATCATCAGTCTGGAAAGGTATTATTAATACATTAGTCGCTTTGCCACTGGTATTGCCGCCAACAGTATTGGGCTTTTATCTTTTAGTGCTGATGGGACCAGCGGGCCCCATTGGTCAATTGACGCGATGGCTAGGATTAGGGACTTTACCATTTACATTTGAGGGTCTGGTCATTGCTTCAGTACTCTATTCGTTACCTTTCGTGGTTCAACCGTTACAAGCCTCTTTTTCAGCAATTGGCGCACAGCCATTAGAAGCAGCTGCAACTTTGCGAGCCAGCCCGCTGGATACTTTTTTCTCCGTAGTCATGCCATTGGCAAAGCCCGGATTTTTGACGGCAACCATTTTAGGTTTTGCCCATACGGTCGGGGAGTTCGGAGTCGTTTTGATGGTCGGTGGTAATATACCCGATAAAACACGGGTCGTATCTGTACAAATCTATAATCATGTTGAAGCACTAGAGTATAGTGAAGCGCATTGGTTAGCTGGCGGTTTGTTATTGTTTTCGTTTACAGTTTTATTAATATTGTATTCAATACTCAAGTCACAACCCGTTGCCCATCCGCTAAAATGACAATACATGCTATTAAGGCACGTTTTCAACTCAATTATGGAGTTTTCCATTTTAAAGTTGACTTAGAACTGCCGGGTACGGGTGTTACTGTATTGTTTGGTGATTCAGGTTCAGGCAAGACGACACTATTACGTTGTATTGCGGGGCTTCAATATGCGCCACAAGGTTTTCTAGAAATTAATGACAGTATTTGGCAGGACGATAAGGTATTTTTACCAACGTATAAGCGTTCACTCGGCTATGTTTTTCAAGAAGCAAATTTGTTTCAACATTTAACCGTAAGCGAAAACTTATATTACGGTCTGAAACGCATTAAATCATCTATCAATAACTTTCAGTTTCAACAAACCATCGAGTTGTTGGGCATAGAGCATTTATTGACCAGACGCATAGAAGGCTTATCGGGTGGCGAACGACAGCGTATAGCCATTGCCCGCGCATTGGTTCTTAACCCAGATATATTACTCATGGATGAGCCATTAGCGTCACTGGATTCCAAACGCAAACAGGAAATATTGCCTTTCCTCAGTCGCTTGCATCAACAGTTAGCTATACCAGTGCTTTATGTTACTCATTCCCAGCAAGAAGTCGCGCAACTAGCAGACTACCTCGTTATTATGGAACAAGGACAAGTATTTGCATCAGGTCCGCTGGCAACAACATTGAGTAGACTGGATTTACCATTGGCAATGGATAAACAGGCATCAACAGTGTGGTTAGTCACTATCATCGAGCATGAAACAGAGTATCAATTAAGCCGTGTTGAGTTCTCTGCTGGCACACTCAGTTTACCCCTGATTGATGCACCTATTGGCTCGACGCTACGACTGCAGATTTATGCACGGGATGTCAGCATTGTTCTGGAAGCACCTTACGCGACCAGTATATTGAATGTGTTACCGGCTACGATTACCGATATTACTGATGATAACAACGGTCAAAGTATTGTGTGTTTGCAGTTAGGCAGTCAGTCTTTACTAGTCCATATCACTAGAAAATCCAGACAGTTACTTAATCTGCAAATTAACAAAGCGGTTTATGTACAAATTAAAGGATCATCAATATTAAACTGAATTTTTATTCAGCTATTCAAAGATCATGGCAATTGCTTAGCCAATAGCCATAAAAGATGAAATACTTTTTTATCAGCTTCTGCATTAAGAAAACAGGCACAACCGAAATTACTGCTGGTGACATAATCAACACTAACAGCATCTATTGTGAGTTGCTTCATTGTCCGTAATTGTTGGGCATTTTCGGGGTGCGTCAACATATAACTACCTCCAGCACCACAACAAAGATGATTATCTGGCAGGGTAACAATATTTAAATTAGGAATTTTTTGTAAAAGCGTATACACGTTTTTTTGGTTTTTAAGAACATTACGCTGACTACAAGGTTCATGGACAGCAATGTTAAAATTTGCAGGTAATAATTGCAGGTTATCTGGCCAATGGGTTAACAGAAAATCGCTAACACTCAATAAGTGCTGCCGAAAAAAGTCACCTTGTTGTTTATCAGACCCTTTATATTCACTGAGCATGGCTCCGCAACCACTGTCGTTATAAAGTACAGCGTCTACCTCTAATGAGTTAAAAACCTTTATATTTTTATCAATCAAATAGCTTGCTGTCTGACCATTATGCTGATGGATGGCGCCACAGCAGTTTTGTTGACGTGGAATTAACACATCATAACCTACAAAATTAAGCAGTTTGATAGCTGCCAATAGGGTTTCTCGATCAAATACTTCTGTAATACAGCCAGTAAAGAGAGCAACCTGCCCACGTTTTATTTGCTCAGTGGGGTAATGTGCCTGTAGCTGTTTTAGTGCCGGTTTACTGAGCAAAGTATTTACATTTGCCAAGCCCAATTGTTTCAATACAACATTTGACTGCAATCTTTGTTTCAATCCTAGTAGCAGATAAACTGACAGTAAGGGCATTAATTTCATACGCCATTGTTTGTGTTCAATGAGCCAGAAGGCGATTTTTGCCAGCCAGTTAAGTTTAGGTTTGAGTTGTGCCTGTGCTTGATCAAATAACTCACCATAAGCCATACGACTAGGGCAAATATTTTCACAGGCACGGCATTGTAAACAATCATCAAGCTGTTCTCGTTCAAGCGCATCAATCGGTTGTTGGTCATGCAAAATTTTACTCAGAGTGCGAAGACGTCGGCGTGGTGTTTGCTCATCAATTTGAAATAAGCGAAAAGTAGGGCAGCCACTAACACATAGGCCACAGCGTAAGCATTCAGTTGCATCGGGTATATAGGGATGAGAAGCAACAATGTCTGTGTCTTCAAAGTTCGTATCCATCCATTCGTACATATCAAGATTCCATGACTTTGACATAAGCTCGCCGCAGTAATTCCATTTCCGCAGGCGGTCTGCCACGCAATTCAGGCAGAGTTCTTAAGCGACAATGTCGACTTTCCAGTAATTTATGCGGAGGATCAAGCAACATAAAACGCGCCATATAGACAGTAATAATACCTTTGGGCGTATCAATCTGTTCCTTAAAATCAGCTTCAGCATGTAACAAGTCATTATCCAGTTGTAATAACTGATTAATACTGTTGACTAATGCTGAAGGATGAACACTAACCTTGTTAGTTTCGAATGCATCCGATTCCAGCGCACTGGACAAAGGTGGTAACGGTTCAGGAAAACAAATACTGTTATTTGCTTTTTGAGCGAATAGCGTTAATGCACTGATGTCGCCTTTATAATAAAGTATTAACCGATATTGACTGAGAGGACTATCTAATAACATCGTTAATATACCTGTTCATGTGTGTCATGGTATTCATCCCACAGTAATTTATAACTACTATCCAGTCGAGACAGCCGATTATTAACATGATCCAGCAATGGGTAATCAGGAAAACGATTAGCATGACCTGCTGCATACCAGTTTTCCATAGCAAACGTTAAGCGATTTTTTTCTGAAATAGCATCAGCAATCTGTTGTTTTTGCCAATGCATACTGGTGGCAGGTGTTAATTCAGCGATGCGATACCTGACTGCTTGTTCAAAAATTCTTCGTCCCCCGCCTTCAGCAATTGTTTGATATAAAATGCGAGGTTCAACAATTTCAACACCGGCTAAAAAATTGATACCAAATTCATGTAATTGGGGTAGCCAAGGAACTGTCGGTCCCATTAACACGGTTTTTGCAGTGGTTGCTAATTCAGCTAGACGAGGGAAAGTTTTATTAATGATGGAACTACCCGTCAAAAACACCCAGTCAGCGTTAGCTAACAAAAATTCACATGCTGAATCAGGTAAGTCGCCAGAACTCGGTTGCTTTTCCAGAACAGTCAGTTGCATCAGCGGTTGATAGCGTTCGATTCCAGGATAATGACCAATAACCACCACGTTCTTATTATGAAGTTGCGGTAAAAAATATTCAAAAACTGCCAGATTAGCTTGTTCTCCAGACTGTTCAACCACTACCGAGTTTGGAAAAGGTTGACTATTAAGTGAGCTATTAATAGCCGCCATAGCAACAGTAGCTTGGTAAGGATCCCATGACAATATCCAGGCAGCAATATCCGTCAGAGGTTTGCCAGCTAATGTGCCAGACCAAGATAATGTTCGGGTGGCTATACCCGGACTCATTGCTAGACCAATTGTTCTGCTATGCCCGCTTTCGCAAAGCGTCCAAACCAAACCAATCATCATGTTAGCGACGACATCATCGCAACGACAGTAATCTAGTAACAGTTCGTAGAGTCTTTTTGGGTTTTCCATGTACTCAGCCTTGCCATTAAAAATTGTTATCCCTGAATTGCTTCAAACAGCAGCTAGAAAATCCTGGATGTCAGCATTAATAATTTCCAGTCCTATTTTTTTACAATAACGCAGTTCTTTATCAGTCGGATTTTTATGCAAAATCCAGCCTTTATGTTCTGCAGAAGTACGAATAATGTCACTCATCACCATTCGTTCAGAATCTCTGTTAAGCCTCATCCCCATTAACAAATATTGTTTATCCTGACGATATTGTTTAAGAAAATCAGGAATTGCAAATCCTCCCATCAATTCCGTTATGTAATCAACATAATCTGCATCAGATGCAATAAAATTAGCTTCGGGTTTTGGCGTTCCCATCGGTTTAAAGAGAATCGGAAGCCGAGGATCAACTTGCTCCTGAGAAATTTCAAAATATTCACTGCCATCAAAATGGTAAATTTTAAAACGAAAATGACTGGCCGTTATGCGAGCAACTCCAACAATGAGTGTATGTTCATCGTCTTTATAGCTATCCTGTAATTGCGTATCTCGGTTGATATCGATCACGTACTGAGGCTTCCATTCTTCCAGCCAATTGTGAATGGCAGCTCTAGTCCAATGATCACTATATAATTGGGTTAGAAACTGACTGACAAAATTTCGACCTTTTTTTAACTCCAGATTCATTGCTGCCCGAGGAAATTCGTACATCAATTTAGGTGCCATGGGGCGACCGTTGTTCATGGCTAAAATCAGACTGTTACTATCAGCGGGTATTGCTTCCCCAGATACTTGATGGGTGGCATCAAACAGCACCCCTGGACCTAGATAAGGAACAATTCTGTTTTCATACAAACCAGTTAAAATCTCAGAAAACATCTCAGTGGACATTTTAAACTCCTTTGTTAATTAATAGGGGTAACTCCAGAAATGTGAAGCATGGCTAAGCCAGTTATCCACTGACAATCCTATCTGCTGACTCTAGCGCCCAGCAGAAGTTACCCTAAGAAGTTAAGCAAGAATTAATCCAGTTTGTTTGTTTTAGTTAACAGCGGTTAATAGATTGATTATTAATGTTGTTTTATGAAAATCACAGGTTAATAACGGTTGTTGTCTTTATAACAATGTGACTAATTGTTGTGTGATTGCCGCAAATAACAATATTTTTTTGGGATAGATAGAATTAGATTATTAAAAATAACGCTACTGACATGATTGACAGAAGATTATGTTTCTATTGTAGCTGGGAGGTTGAGGGGAAATGAACCTTACTAGCAATTTGTATTTATCGAGCTAGGTATTCTATAGCAGAAAAAAGTTTAATTTTAATGTAGTAAGGAAACTTTATTCAATAACCACACTGTCAATAAGCCTACATCAACCTAACAAAATGTTTGAAAGAATACTCAAATATTTGTCTTTCTATTATAAAAAACACTTTAAAATCAATAAATTAAATTAATTTTAATAGTTGGCACATCGGTTGCATTATCCCTAATGTCATTAACTAACAACATCCTATTAAGAGGAGAAGATCATGGCATTACGTCAATGTGCAATATACGGTAAAGGTGGTATTGGTAAATCCACAACAACACAAAATCTGGTTTCTGCTTTGGCAGAACTGGGTAATAAAGTAATGATTGTCGGTTGCGATCCTAAAGCTGATTCTACCCGTTTAATCCTGCACGCCAAAGCACAAACTACCATTATGAGTTTGGCGGCTGAAGCCGGTAGTGTTGAAGATTTAGAACTTGAAGACGTATTAAAAGTCGGTTACGGCGGAATCAAATGCGTTGAATCAGGCGGTCCAGAGCCAGGTGTAGGCTGTGCAGGTCGTGGAGTAATTACTGCGATTAACTTCCTTGAAGAAGAGGGTGCTTATGATGATGAACTTGACTTCGTTTTTTATGATGTACTTGGCGATGTTGTGTGTGGTGGTTTTGCCATGCCAATCCGTGAAAATAAGGCGCAAGAAATTTACATCGTTTGCTCGGGCGAAATGATGGCAATGTACGCGGCAAACAATATTGCTAAAGGGATTGTGAAATACGCAAACTCAGGCAGTGTTCGTTTGGCAGGTCTAATTTGTAACTCACGTAACACAGCTCGTGAAGACGAATTAATTTCTGCACTGGCAGCAAAAATCGGTACCACAATGATTCACTTTGTACCACGTGACAACGTTGTGCAACGTGCTGAAATTCGTCGTATGACTGTTATCGAATACGAACCAACCGCTAAACAGGCTGATGAATATCGTCAATTGGCTATTAAAATCCGTGACAATAGAAATTTCATCATTCCTACACCAATTACGATGGATGAGCTGGAAGAATTAATGATGGAATTCGGTATTCTTGAACAAGAAGACGAATCAATCATTGGTGTTTCAGCCGCCGCAGAAGCGACCGCTTAACAGCAAAAGTCATAGAGATATCGCCAAGCGATGTCTCTATGGATTTATATTCTCAAACCTGTCGATGGGGGATTACCCATGGCATTAGTAGGAGACACACATGGCAGCTTTAACCAGAGAAGAAACTGAAGCGTTGATTCAGGAAGTTCTGGAAATTTATCCAGAACAAGCCAGAAAAGACCGCGCTAAACATTTAGCCGTTAACGATCAGTCAATCGAAAAATCCAACAAATGTATTACCTCAAACCGTAAATCTCAGCCCGGAGTCATGACTATTCGTGGTTGTGCTTATGCAGGCTCCAAAGGGGTGGTCTGGGGTCCAATAAAAGATATGATCCATATCTCTCATGGTCCTGTAGGTTGCGGACAATATTCGCGTGCTGGTCGTCGTAACTATTATGTAGGCACTACCGGCGTCAATACCTTTGGTACCATGAACTTTACCTCTGATTTCCAAGAAAAGGATATTGTGTTTGGTGGCGATAAAAAGCTTGCCAAAATAATGCATGAAATCGAAGGCTTATTTCCACTTCATAAAGGTATCAGTATTCAGTCAGAATGTCCGATTGGTTTAATCGGAGATGATATTGAAGCGGTTGCCAAAAAAGCTAACAAAGAAATTGGCAAGCCAGTAGTGCCGGTTCGTTGTGAAGGTTTCCGCGGAGTATCGCAATCATTGGGACATCACATTGCCAATGACGCTATTAGAGACTGGGTTTTAGAAAACCGTGATGGTGATGATAGTTTCCCAACCACACCTTACGATGTTGCCGTAATCGGTGATTACAATATCGGTGGCGATGCTTGGGCTTCACGTACTTTACTTGAAGAAATGGGCTTGCGCGTTGTGGCTCAGTGGTCAGGTGACGGTACCATTGCAGAAATCGAAAAAACACCCAAAGTTAAATTGAATTTAATTCATTGCTATCGTTCGATGAACTATATCGCGCGACACATGGAAGAAAAATACAAAATTCCTTGGATTGAATATAACTTCTTCGGTCCTACCAAAATTGCAGAATCGCTCCGTAGAATTGCGTCGCACTTTGATGACACCATCAAAGAAGGTGCTGAGAGAGTTATTGCCAGATATGAAGTGGAATATGAAGCGGTAATCGCTAAGTATAAACCACGTCTGCAAGGTAAACGTGTCATGTTGTACATTGGCGGCTTACGTCCACGTCACGTTATCGGCGCTTATGAAGATTTAGGTATGGAAGTCGTGGGGACCGGTTATGAATTTGGTCATAACGATGACTATGATCGTACCATCAAAGAAATGGGTAATGCGACCCTGCTCTATGATGATGTCACAGGTTACGAATTTGAAGAATTTGTTAAACGCGTACAACCTGATTTGATTGGCTCAGGTATCAAAGAAAAATACATTTTCCAAAAAATGGGTGTTCCGTTCCGACAAATGCACTCTTGGGATTATTCCGGTCCTTATCATGGCTATGACGGTTTTGCCATTTTCGCTCGCGATATGGATATGACTATCAATAACCCTTGCTGGAAACAAGTGAAAGCACCTTGGAAAACCGACGTTGCTACTGAAGCAACCCAAGCGGTCGCTTAGGACAAGCCAACACCGTTCCTGCTTTATCAGCAGGAACGATTAAGATTCGTAAACAGTATATTTATATACGTTTTTACTCAACACGTCGTCCACAGATTAGTGGCACGTAGGAGATTATCATGAGCCAACAAGTCGATAACATACAACCCAGCTATCCGTTATTCAGAACCGATGAATATAAAGAAAATCTGGCTAACAAACGCGAAGCGTACGAAGAACGTCACCCACAGGAAAAAATTGACGAAGTGTTCCAATGGACGACGACTAAAGAATATCAGGAACTGAATTTCAATCGTGAAGCCTTAACCGTCAACCCAGCCAAAGCTTGTCAACCACTAGGCGCAGTATTGTGTGCGTTGGGCTTTGAAAAAACCATGCCTTATGTACATGGTTCACAGGGTTGTGTTGCTTATTTCCGTACTTACTTCAACCGTCATTTTAAAGAACCGATTGCTTGCGTGTCTGACTCTATGACAGAAGATGCAGCCGTATTTGGTGGGCAAAAAAATATGTTTGCCGGTTTAGAAAACGCAAAAGCCTTATATCAACCCGATATTATTGCGGTGTCTACTACCTGTATGGCAGAAGTTATCGGTGATGATTTGAATGCGTTTATTAACAACGCTAAAAAAGCAGGTCATATTGAACAAGAATATCCAACACCCTACGCTCACACACCAAGCTTTGTAGGTAGCCATACGACAGGGTGGGATAATATGTTTGAGGGTATGATCAAATATTTCACCCTTAACCACATGACAGATAAAGCGGTGGGTTCTAACGGTAAAATCAATTTAGTTCCGGGCTTTGAAACCTATTTAGGCAATTTTAGAGTCATGCATCGCATGATGAAAGAAATGGGCGTTGATTACACATTATTAAGCGATCCATCAGAAGTATTAGATACGCCTGCTGATGGTACTTTCAGAATGTATGCCGGTGGTACTACACAAGCCGAAATTAAAGATTCACCCAATGCCATCGACACGCTGTTACTACAACCTTGGCAATTAGAAAAAACCAAAAAGTTTGTTCAAAACATTTGGCATCAACCAGCTACAGCAATCAATATTCCGATGGGCTTAGAATGGACAGATCAATTTTTGATGACTGTTTCTAAACTGACCGGTAAACCAATTCCAGCATCTTTAGAACTAGAACGGGGTCGTTTAGTCGATATGATAACGGACTCACATGCCTGGCTACACGGCAAAAAGTTTGCTCTGTATGGCGATGCTGATTTTGTTATGGGAATGACTAAATTCTTGCTAGAACTGGGCGCAGAACCCTCCGATGTGTTATGCAATCATGCTAACAAACGTTGGTTAAAAGCGGTTGAGAAAATCTGTAAAGATTCTCCTTACGGTCAAAATACCAACATTCATATTGGTCGCGATTTATGGCATTTCCGTTCTTTAATGTTTACCAACAAACCAGATTTTATGATTGGTAACTCTTACGGCAAATTTATCCAGCGCGATACCTTATACAAAGGTGAAGCGGATGAAGTGCCATTAATCCGTATTGGTTTCCCCATTTTTGATCGCCATCATCTGCATAGAATGACTACATTGGGTTATGAAGGAGCTATTTATATCCTGACAACACTGGTCAATGCCGTATTGGAACAACTGGATAAAGAAACCAGAGGGATGGGCACTACTGATTATAACTATGATTTAATTCGTTAATCATGTTGTTTGGCTGACCTGTTGTCAATATTCAGACAGCGGGTCAGTGCAATGCAATGAGTTTTAGTCTATATGTTGTGAACTCTACATAGCAGAGTATCAACGTAAAGACCACTCATAATCGGTAACCAGCTCACTTTTTTAACTCCCATCGTTAAAGTATTAACGGAGAACCTTATGCCGAGTGTCATGTTGAAAAAAAATGCGGAAGGTAAGCTAATCTTCTATGTTCCTAAAAAAGATCTGGAAGAAGTCGCTGAATCCGTCGAATTCGACACCGTTGATAAATGGGGTGGCGAAGTCTTGCTCGCCGATGGTTCAAAATATTACTTTGAGCCGATGACGCCCCCCGACTTTCCTATTACTTTACGAGCAAAACGTTTAGATTCTGGAGAATAATCATGGCCTTATATATTGTTGAAGCAGATTGCATATCATGTGGCGATTGTGAACCTGTTTGTCCTACCAATTCCATTTCCGAAGGTGCTATTGTTTTTAAAATAGACAAAAAAACCTGTACAGAATGTGAAGGCGATTTTGATGTGCCTCAGTGTGTCAAAGTTTGTCCTATAGATAACTGCATATTGCCTTTAGAGGCGTAAGCGAATGGACAGCCAGGCGATCCTGTCAAGAGAACTGGCTTTACGTATCGGGTTAGCGGCTCGCGTTTTACCCGATACCGATGCCAAAGGTTTATTGATGGCACTTAGTAGCTGTATCGATGGAGTAATGACGGAGAGTAAAGTTGCTTCAATTGATCTGAGTACACTTAAAAAAGCGTATGAACATCAATGGGCGCCAGTGGACAAACAGTATTTGCAACAAGCTTTAAACATTCTCAAAAATGTAACACCAGAAAAAATATTGCCACCAATTCAAGCTTTTCAGGAAGGTGATTTGCCCGGTTCAGTGAGAATAGCGTGCGCCAGCGATGATGCTATTCATGTGAATGGACATTTTGGACAGTGTACTTGGTTTATGATTTACCAAGTCAGTGCTGAACAAGCAAGATTAATTGATATTCGAAGCGCAGAAATTCCTGAAGGCTTAGTCGTCGATGATAAAAACTCTTTTCGTGCTGAGCAAATTCAAGATTGCAAAGTGGTGTACATCTCCTCGATAGGTGGGCCAGCTGCCGCTAAAGTGGTCAGATTGGGCATCCATCCAATGAATCTCGCTACCGTTGAAAGTCTCGCGGATGTGCTTGCTCAGTTACAGACAGTCATGGCATCAACACCACCTCCGTGGCTAGCAAAAGCAATGGGCATTGAGGCAAACGAACGTTTTAGATTTTCTAGGGAAGCTACCGGATGATTACAGAAGCACAACTTCATGCGATAGCCACTAAAATTGAAGAACAGGGGCTTAATGAAATCACGGTGGGTCAACTTAGAGAGAGCTATCAGCCGATTCATTTTACATATTGTATGGATGACGATTTGCCCAATAACACTCCCGTTTTTGAACATGCTTTGTTTAATTTCTATTTGATAGATGGTCGAGATCATTGTTTAGTGTTAACTAATGATTACGATGCAGCAACAGGCATTGTTTTGGCGGAAATTATCCCTGACTAAATTGGAATTGGATGCATGTCTGGTCACGAAAGCCCTGTGAGTGTCCCAATAGCCGATTGTAGTTTGTGCCTATTTCGTGGCAAAACCTTGTTGATGGGGCGTTGTATGCCCGGTGATACTTGTGTTGCTGTTGAAAGTGGGCGCCAAATTGATCGGTTTTTTCGTGTTAATCCAGCCTACGCAGAACACTATTTACAGGATCAATTTTGGGAAAGACGTGCCATAGCCGTTCGTTATGCGCCACAAAAAGCACTAACAGAACTCATCAATGATGATGACGAAGTGGTTAGGCGTGCAGTTGCCTATCGGTTACCGACTAACCAATTGCACCTGTTGATGACAGATGCTGATCGAGAAGTTCGTATGACCGTTGCTGATCGTATTGCTCCCGATGCGTTAGAACAACTGGCAAATGACACAGACTATATTGTTAGGCTAACAGTAGCCAGACGCTTGCCAGTAGGAAGGTTATTTCGACTGATTCGTGATAAAGATATGCAAGTCAGAAAAACCGTTGCCGAACGACTGCCTGAAGTCAGTTTAGGGCTAATGGCTAACGATGAAGCCCCCGAAGTCAGGCGCATTATAGCTGAACGCATGAATCCAGACGATGCCGTCACGCTACTTAATGACCCAGATTGGGTGGTTCGTTATATAGCAGTCCAGCGGGTTGCTCCGGAAGCGTTAACCAATCTGACTAATGATCCTGAGCCCGATGTCAGAGCCGCTGTTCACGAACGCTTATCAACCTATATTCAGGCCATTGACGGTGCTTCCCAAATGGAAAAATCATGATGACTAATCAAACCTTACAACTGGATGGTTTAAAACTGGCAAAACTGTGTAAACAAACCTTGCCTGATCACAACAACGAATTACTGTTAGCCAATCTTCAGGCGCTTAACCCTGATTATCCAGTGCGTTTGGCAAAAACGGACGAAGAATGGTATCGGCTGGGAGGTATTGTTGATACTCAGGGGCGGCGCATTGCTAATGATCTGATTGAATGGACCGAAAGAACTTATATTGAATGTGGAAAAAATATACAGACATTGATTGAACATGCCAGTGAACAAAAACTAATAGCCACTCGACAAACCGGCAATACCCTGCATTTTATAGTACAAGTGGGCAATCAAGCTGAGCAATTTGTTCAGATTGACATAGATAAAACCCAAGAAATGTCAGACCGGTTACTGGTAAATCCTGATTATCCTCCAGAAGATTTAGAAGAATTTATTGATCCTCTCAATCCAGATTGTATTGAAACATTTTCAATTGGCAGTGCCCGATATACCTATCGTCGCAAAACAGATGTAGCTATTTTTATGACTGAAATCAATAAATATCACTTACAGGAACATCCTGTGCAGCGTTTTATGGATGACTGGAATAGAAGCAGTGCTGGACAAAAAGCCTTATTTTCTGATGACTGGATTATTCGACCCTATCGACATACCGGCAGATTCGGTGAACAAGTCATTAACATTGAAATCATCGACACCCAGTCAAAAAACATTCCTCAACTGGATGATATCAATGGTCGAAAAGGCGTTTCCTTACAAAACTTGCTGACCCGATTTGATCGTCAGGTAGGTTATTCCTTCGCCTGGTTTTTTTACATGGTCAAAGGTAAAAACGTACCTTCAAACAGTGGCGTTGCCGTTTTTAAAGACATTAGTGGCGATTTCTCTTATTTGCCAGAACGCGATGTTGCTGTTCTTAAAGATTGGGTCAATACCCCTTATAACGTTTAGATTCTAAACGCTTTAACTTTATTAATTTTTTTAGGCTAACCAGCCATTATTAACAATAGGAGTGATTACCATGTCAATAGCACAAATAAAAGCTTTCTCTGAACTCGCAAAAACAGATACAGAATTAAAAGAAAAACTGTTAGCGGTACAAAAAATCAGAGAATTAATCGCCTTGGGCAAAGAATACAATTTTGAATTAGATGAAGTAGAGTTGTACCCACCCAATGAACCCCAATTTGTTGAAGCGCAACTGTCAGAAAAAATGGCTAAAGCGTTATTACGAGTTTAAGTATTTGGGCATAAAAGACTGGTAATATTCAAAAAAGCCAGTCTTTTACACAGAGCTGTTTTAACTGCGAAGCTTGGCAATGTCAATACTGGATAATCCTGTTTTAGTTGACCATTACACATACACATGTTGATCAACAGGGGGGGGCTTGCCGTCATGACCACAGTGGCTAATCACCACGATAGTCAACCTTTTATAGCGTTAGTTGATAAGGCATCACTCACTAAAGGTTGCCGAGTGGGTACCGATAAAGCCTATGCGAGTGAAAAGCACCAGAAGGCTTTAAAAGAACGGGAACTTAAAAACGGCATTCAAGATAAAGCACTTAAAAATAAACCGTTGACCAACAGACAGCGATTACGCAATCGACTGATCAGCACCGAACGGTATGTGGTAGAACGAACCTTCGGTAGTCAACAGCGCTGGTTCGGCAGCAAAATTCTGCGTTACATCGGTGTGGCTAAAGCACATGCCTGGCATAGCTTACTGGCTATGGCTTATAACCTGAAAAGGCTACCGGCTTTGTACGTCAATAGTGTCTGTCTACAGGCAAGTGGCGCTTGTTAACCGATAAATGCTGATAAAAAGACACACAAAACGTATTTTCTGGAGGCTACCAAACTGACTAAAAATTGATCAATTTCTCTATCAGGTTGATTAATTTGCTTAACAATGAATAATTAGCTGATTTTGCAAAGGTCTCAATCAATGTTTTTTATAAACCATAAAACCATTGAAAATGGTCAAAATAAGTCAATTAGATAACAACTTACATATTAATTCATCTGCGGATTTTGATAAGTTTCCACCTTCCTTAGTAATTAAAAGCTTGTCGGGAAAGTATTTGTCATACCAGTCCTTTTTAAGTTCCCAGTGCTCTAGATATTCAGGTTTGGATAACAACCCCAAGTGTTCCCAATAAAACTCTTCACCACGGTGTAGAATTGTGAAATCGGGCAAATACAGAGAGCCGTCCGCAGCCATTAAGGGTTTTTCGTACCAAAAATTCATTCCTCTCTCATGAAGCATATTTGCGATAATTACCTCAGATTTACTGCGCACCATATCGCCGGTTATGGCCTGATGAATACGTCCAGCCTCGTACCAGTCTATCTTAGTGGCAAAAGCATCTGATACAGGCTTAAATTCAAATAGCGAAGAATTTATAGACTGGAGTGCTGATTGTTCTGGACGCATGGCATTTACCAAACTATCGACGTTCTTCTCAACAAACACTGTGCAATGCATAACAGCGCGAGTTAGTGCGGTATAGAGTAGCTCCATCATCTGCGACATAGACTGAGAATGCGGCAATACGATATAGACACGTTGAAACTCACTGCCCTGTGCTTTATGAACTGAGATTGCGTAAGCCAACTCAAGATTGGCTTCAGGTTTATCCATAGCCCTGCCAAAATAATTCACCAAGTACTTTTCTTTACCGGAAAATTTTACAGCTAGGTCCTTAACTCTAAAGCCGCTCCATTTAAGCTTCGACCATTCATATCCCTTAGGCGTGACTGTTCCGATTTCACCATTGAAGACTTCAATCTTCTCTTCTTGCTTGGTATCGTAGTTATACGCATTAATAGCTCGCGAACGCGGTCGATTGACGACTTGAATTACCTTATCGAACATCGTAATTCCATCGATATGCCCCTTTTCAAGCCAATATTTACTCTTAAATTGCTGCACCTTTTGGTTAATAGATTCAGTACCATGTAAATTCCCACGTACTGGGGATAAAATTTGCATAACGTTGACATCATCTTTTAAGCGTTCCCCCCATATTTGGGCAGCCGTTTTTTCTTTCAGGTCATCAATTCTCAAATCATCAGTGATCGCATTGATTAAAGATTCTTGCATCTGTTCTGGATCATCCCAATAAACGATGTTCAGATCTTTATCAACCTCTCCGCCTTCGTGAAGTCGAATAAGCAGCTTTTCTCTTTTGATTGCATCGCATTCAGTTTGATCGGTTCCCCCCCGCACAGCGGAATTAATGAAACATGAAGCCAAAGACAGGATACCGTCTCCTCTTCCGACAACACGGTTTTCCATTTGCCTCAAGTTTTCAGTAAGCATGACTAAATGCTCTGGAAAATTCGCACGCAAATAGGTCACAACATCAGCATATACCTTACCAATACCAATTGGGGGCAACTGCGCGGCATCACCTACCAAAATTAGACGACTAACAGCACTCCAATCAATCGCACGAAAAAGTGCCGCCATCAACGATAAATCGATCATTGAAGATTCATCAATAATAATAGTACTGTACTCTGACATTCGTTTTCCGCCTTTCAGACGGAAAGTCATGTTGTCATAGAGCCAACCATGTTTTGCCAAAATCGAATGTATTGTAGATGTACTGACTGAGGTCAAGTCAGCCTCCATAAAAGCCCTGCGCAAACGATCAGTAGCCTTACCTGTTGGTGCAATCACAGCAACCCCGACGCCATCATCATCAATTTTGTGTAATGCTTTAATTAAAGCTGCTACAACAGTACTTTTACCAGTTCCCGCTCCCCCTGTTATCGCCCCAAAACGTTTGTTAATTACTTGACTACATGCCTGCTTCTGACTATAAATCGCAACTCGATAAGAATCCGCAGCCGAGCTTGCCAACTTACTATCTTGTCGGTACAACACCTTGTCCCAGAATACATTCCCAATAGGACGCTTAAGGTTAATGTCGGCTGCAACTAGCAAATCATCCAATATTTTCTGCACTAAGCGCTCATCGTTCCAGACATAAAGGTCATATAGATAATTTTCTCCAGCTTCGTGCCGTTGATAGATAGCACCGGAGTAGAACTCAGAATCAATCTTAAGGTATTTCTCCGACAATAAATTCTGCTTCCATTCAGGCTGCACTCTGATACGCCGATTCACCTGTTCAATCAACTGGCTAGATTTGACAAATGTCTGTTGGGCATTCCCGCGTATTGTTTCAAGTAATAGGCTACGCAAGCGTTCTTTAGAATTTTTATTAAACAGCAAAGTCGCAGAAAGCTCTGGGGATGGCAGCATGCCTCTATCAATAACACTCCAGCGAAGTTTGTCGCTGTTATCTATACCCTTATACTGTTCAGCCAACAAATAGGGATTATTTTGGAGCTCATCCAGTGAAGCATTTATCCCGACATTTCCTCTCTCATCCGAAATAATGGCTGTTAGCTGTGCTTCAGAAACAGCGCAGCGAGCCAAAACATCGGTCAAAAGCTCAAGATAATCCCCTGCTTCAAGTAATATGCTGCGCCTACATTCATCCAAGTCCTTCTTAATTGGAGCATAACCTGTAACAGAATCTGACTTACCATCAAGAAACGCTTTAATTTCCGCAACGGCTTGCTGCTCTTTCCCTTGCTCAACCTGAGCACGAAATCCGCTAACCGCTTCCTTCAAACCCAAAAACTGCAAAACTGCCGGCATTCCCGGATAGGCTCCGCGACTCTTCCACAATTCGGCGATCAGATTATCCAGCCACTCTATACGTTGAGTCCAGTTTTCACTTTTATCACCGATGTCATCCCTAACAATTCTTGCGGTCTCCAATAACTTCTCAAGCAGTCCCAAGGCTTCATCGTCAGAAACATGCTTGGTTGCGTATTTACACAAATTTTCGTTTTCCGGATAAGCGGCAAACTGTTGAAGTATGCTCGGATTATCTAAATATCGGTGGTAGGGTAAACGCATTCCCTGTTCGGGGTAATGACTGGTAATTCCGCGCTGCCAAACAAATCCTTTATATCGCTGAAGGGTTTCCTTTGAACAGTTGTCAAAGTAAAGCATTGGGGCAATATTCTTAATACGGGCAACACCAACCAGCAAATATTTTGGGGTTAAATCATCGCTAAGAGGATTGGAGTAATTGGCATAGTAAAAAACCAGACTACGATTTTTTTCCAGTGACTGAAAATGCTCCTCAGAATATTCAAGACGCTTATCGTAATCATAGCGATCGTCTTTCTTGATATCGTCCCTGTTATACATAGCTTCATACGGCCATGTACATGCTGTGGCTGCAGGGATGTCCCAATACTTTATTTCAGTATCATCATTAAAAAAATCAGGTGGAGCAGCTGATACGCGATTAGGTCTATCAGAAAAAGCACTTGCGCTATACATACAAGCTGGGGCTTTATCAAGATCGGCAATTGCTTTGCCAGCATGTTTTTTTTCCCATTCCAAATCCCGCTGCTCTCGAATCAATTTCCCTGGATAGGATGCGCAGCCAACACAATAAGTATTTTGCTCGGGGTGCTCACATACACGCCCATTCCAGCCATCATTGTGCCAAGCCAGGCGTAATGTAATGTGTGTTGCCATTCGATCTCCTTCATAAAATATCTAACACTTCCAACCTGACGTACCTATCACCAAAGCCCCATTTCCTGATAACGCAACAGCTTCGATTCCAATTCAGGAACATCTCTAGCAACACGCAACGTATGTCGTCGCAAATAGCCAACCGCCGCCGAATAATCACGCATTTGTTCACAAACCTGAATCAATCGGGTCAGTACCTGTGCTTTTGATGGTGATTTTCTATTGATTTTTTCAAGTGCTACTCTGGCGGCGGAAAAATTGGCTTCCAATCCAAACAATGTAGCCATTAAAAACACTATCTCAATGGATTCATAATCAATCTCTTTCATTTGATCCAATAGCACCTATTAGCGTCCAACCCTTAGAAAGGAGCTTGCCGGAATCAAATATCTGAAAATTCACAATGTTATTATTATTCGACCAAATGCCGGTAAACAACGCCTTGATACGGTGCGTTTCGTTATTCAAATTCAGCAGTTGACAAGGCAGCGGGTTACTTAAAGCACTGCCTATAACATCCGGCAATGGATAGTCTGTGATGGTGAATATTTTATCACTCCCTACGTTGTAACTTCCTGAAAATGTTATTTGCTGTTTGTTTTCCACAAAATCACTTTGTTGACTGGCAAAAAATTGTGTCAACTCTGCTCCAATATCAGCCTTGAGTGGTATACGGCGAATAGACGCTTGATCGTCCTCGACCAAGGCAAACAAATTTGTTTTATTAGGCATGGTTGACATCCAAAATCATATATTCAGTTAGTTGCACAACTTTAGTAATCCCTTTGCAGTGGGTAAGATTCTGACGAGTAATCAACACATACGTAATGTCGCCTTCGATGGTAACTTGATAAAAATGGTAGCCAAAAAAGCCCAACAAAGGATTAAAGTGGTAAACATGGGCGTTGTACACAATCAGAAAAAAAGAGTGCGGCAACAAAAATTAACACCGGCGTGCTGATAGAATTTGTGGGCTGTTTGATCAGCGGCAGCAAATAGACCAATAAAAAGCCAACGATTTCTTTGTTAGCGGTTTTTATCGATTTAATCTTTATAGGTGGTAATTCCAGGTTGCGAGCCGATAATTGTATAAGTCCATACCAGATCAGACTCATCAGCAATGTGATAAGCAAATATCCACAACCCTGCTGCCAATCCCAATTTTTGCTGAATTCAACAAACCATAGGGTTAGACAGATAGATGCCAACGAAGTAGAAACCAAAGCGAGTTTTGCCGCTTTGTTAAACAACAGAGCTCTCCAAAATATTTACCGTTATTTGGCGACCGGAAATATGAAAAATGGTTACGATTAATTCTGTCTGCATCAGTAGGTTATAGCGTGACCAGTTATGATTAAATTTTTCATTGAATTTTCGATTGTAAATCGAGAGTTTACTATTATGTATCGGTGTTTACATGGACATAACCAGGCACCAACACACAATAATCAACGATTTCGGGCGCCGTGAACGGCAGATTGAGCACTGGCACTTCGGTTGCCAAATAAACTCTTACTTTTTTTAACTGTTCTAGATTTATTTGCTGTGCAGCACTTAAGCCTGATTTTTCCTTCTGACAAAGAGCTATCCATTCTGGAATCTTAGTAATAAGATCACTGTCTTTGATTAAGGCCATATCCCCTTCCTCTTCTAACACTACTCCGACGATAACTCTTTGAATTTGCCCGCCACGGGTAGTCACTTTATCGTGAATGGCGAATATGAACAGCAGATTGCTTAAACCGGGAATAATAGCCAAAGGAGAAGCAAAATCTTTAGCCTGACTTATGGCTTGATCAAAAATTGGGTGTCCTACACCAATTATTAGTGCAGCCTCCTTCCCTTTAAGATCGCGTCTAAACAACAAACCGTCATAACGGCGTTTGATTGCCGGTGAATTGAGCCAATGATCCGGTGTTTTGAAATGCAATGCGTCGCCCTCTTGTTCCGGACGGCGATTATTGTAATGCAACATACTTTTAAAAAAAGGTAACAAATCGGGCAAATCCAATCTTGGCACATCTTTTAGCCCTGATAGATCAAAGCTCTGAGCATGACCAACCAAGTTATTGATCGTATCCAAGGCATCCTTACCGCCAAAGGTTTTGGTTTGCTCATCAAACCACTGGCCCAGACCTTCTTTGGTCAAGGTTTCTGCAGTTCCAAATAACTCATTAAAGAATGAGGATCCGGTCATGCCTAAAACCAATTGCATTAAATCCTCCGGCTCATCCATCGCTGAGCCGATGGTCTGCATGATGCTTTCCAGTTTATTTTCGAGATGATTCCAGATCATAGACTCAATCGTATCTGGGTTACGTATAGAAACGACCTGAACAGGATGTTTTTGACCTATACGGTTTAAACGCCCAACTCGTTGATGCAGACGCATTGGGTTCCACGGCAAATCGGCATGAATCAAACAATGGCAACGATCTTGCAAATCAATACCTTCACCGGCAGCTTCGGTGGAAACCAAAAAGCGAATTTGCCCTGCATTGAAACGATCCGCCATAATTTCGCGCTGTCCAGTCAGGTTAGATAGGCTACCATCGGGCATTTTGACATTGGGTAAGCGATTATCGCCATTGATAAAACCAACGCATTTTTCGCCAAAATGTCGCATTAGAGCTGTAATGATTAGGCTTTGGGTATTTTTATATTCTGTAAAGAGTAAAACCTGCTCGTTAACAAAGCGTTGTTCTATGATTTCTACAATTCGGCGGATACGGGTTTCTTCAACAACTTTGTCGGCGGCTTCAAGTAATTCGGTCAAACTCTGAATTTCATTTTCCATCAATTGTATGGAACGCTTAGAGTTCTCTAAACACCATTTTTTCATGGTCGCAATTATTTCATCGTCTGCATCTTCTTCAGTATCAAGATTTTTCTGTTCATCTATTAACTTATCTGCCAATCCAGACAAGCGCATTTGTCGGGTTTTTAGGGCGGACCTAACTGCCGCAACCGAACTTGAAGCTAATTTTTGCAATGCGATTAAGACCAGCACCACTTGACCTTTGCTTTGTTGATCTAATGTGGACGCATAGGTTCTGCCAGAACTTATGAATTGCGTCATCAGCTCGTAAAATGCGCTTTCATCAGGGGAATAACTATAGGTTTCAGGATACTGACTGATAGGCTGGAACATGCGGTTTCCTTGCATATCAACCACCTTTTGCTTGCAATTCCGAATCAAATATTTTGGTAGCGCCTTCAATTGAGATTCTTCCGGTTCTTTGGGACCAAATACCTCAGAATCCAATAAACTCATCAGCGCCCAAAATCCAAAAGGTTTACCTCGATGCGGGGTACCACTGAAAAATACACAGGAAACAATTTTCTGTTGTTCTTGCAGTTTTTCAAGCAATTGAAACCCTAGAGTTTTGCCCTTTTTATCAGCATGGAGATGGTGAGCCTCATCCACTAAAACCATATCCCAAGCAGGAGCATCCAACAAACGGTCATGCCGTCCGTTATTATCTGCCCGCAAGGTTGGTAAAGAAGCAATAACTTGATTATGAGTATTCCAGAAATCACTACGTTCAGAATCGACTGTGGGATGGTAGAGGCTCATCCGAATATCAAACATTTGCCTCATCCGGATTTGCCATTGACTAGTCAATGAAGCGGGCGTTAAGATCAATAAACGCCGGATGACACCTGACGCCAGTAAAGGCCAGAGTATCAAACCGGCCTCAACTGTTTTACCTAATCCAACATCGTCTGCGACCAACATGCGCACTGGCCATTGCCTTAGAGCACGATGACAAACCCAAAGCTGATGCGGTAATAACGAAATCCGTGATCGCGAAAAAACGCCCCAAGCATCGTTTACGGAGGTAATGGCCATTGCCTGCGCGCGCAATAATGCTTCCATTGATGAAGAAACGGTTCCCGTTTCGATGGCTTCCTGAACTGACAGGCGCATATCCAGTTCTGAACTGGGTATTTCCTCGATACCGTGACTAAATCGAACGACTTGGGTATTGCCGTTATCGACTAGTACCGAACCTAAGCCAAATTTATGATGTTGAACCTGTTTAGCCATAATATTGTTCTTCTTCGGAGTCTTCAAACTCAACTTGGCAAATATCCCAAATCAAATCTGAGTTGCCGCTTTTGGCTAGAATTTGTAAAGGAATATCATAATCACCCCCAAATCTAGCACCTTCATCGCCTAATATCTCGCATAAGCCGGTATGAATACCAACACTGGTCGCTGCGGTTAATTCCACATTTAAACTTTCTAATAATCTCAACAGCTTTTGGGTCGGCATATAAGCATGGGGAACTGCAGCCAAGTTGGTCAGCACACCAAGCCTGAGCAATTCACGAATGACTAAATTAAAGCCTTTCCGCAACGTCCTAACAATTGGTGGGAGATCTATCCCACTACCTTGCAAAATGGGATCAAAATTTGGGGTTAATAATTGCTCTTGAACAACTATCGAACGCTTCTCTATCCCTTCAAACAGAAAAGCATAATCCTCAAGCCGCGATGCAAGCTTGAAGAGACGCGGAAAACAGTCCAGCCAATGGCTATAGGCTTCATCGTCAATTTGATCTTCAGCAAATTGTCTAAGAACATCCAGCCATTCTTCTCCATTCTCAGACGGGTCAATATCGCAAAAGGTTTGCCACCAACCCTGCTGTTCGAGCATTTCGATAAATCCTCTTGTCTGAAAATCATGGATTCTACCCAAACGTTGGAAAACACCAATGCTTAAGAGCATCATCCAGCCCGCTCGATCTATCCTACCGTCTTCATCGAACTGAATATTGGGTAATTCACCACGCGGATAAAGTTGATTAAGGTACTCTGGTAAATAATTTAGTCGACCTTCGCGCTCCCACCATTCAGCTATTCGCTCCAATGCTTGAGGTTCATAACGTTGTTCGGGTTCTGACTGAGACATTTTAGTGAAAAACTCTTGTTGCATCTGCCTCTGAATCGCATCGGATGTAAGCAGGCGGAGTAATTTTTCTTTATCTTGAGCACCCCAGATTTTTAAAGCCGAATGTTCTAGGGAAATTCCCTCAAGCCAAGTGGTAGCAAGATTATTACGCATAGCTTCCGCAAGTTTTCCGCCTAATTCACCATTTAGAATATAGCGTAACACCGCATTTTGCGTATCCGTGTTATTAGCTATGAATGCCCACTCTGTCATTCGCTCTGTGTCCGCTTCAAATCGCGGACGCGATCGAAGGAAAAATGATATCGCTGCCGGATCGTAATTAGTGGATAACAAATAGTCGTCTGTTGCAAAAGCGGATCGTAGCGATTCTTCTGTATCATCAGTGTCTTTGAGTAGCAGATACCTTGAAGCTTTCCAATCTTTGGCACGGGATTGAAACCGCAATTTCGATAATGATTGCTGAATGGATAAATAGAAGGGAATGCCCAATAAGGTAGCCCCTGACTGAGTAGTTTGCTCAGGAAGACTTTGCAGTATGGATTCCAAGGATTTTGCGGAACATGAATCGCAGCGTAAATCATCCAGTAAGATCAATAGTACATCTATGTCGAGAGTTGTGATAGAGAACTGGGGATTAATTTGTTGTAACACATCGGTTATTTTGTCAGAGACAATAAAACCGCCGTTCATTTTTTGTGCAAACAACTTCCATTTTCCTAGTGCCTGGAGAGTTTGCGGCCTTGTCCAACTTTCACTGGCTTTATAGCGAACAGAGTCGCGACTTACCCAATTGGCGAAGGGATTGGGCAAACCCGTGGGTATATGCTTGGTTTGTTCATATAAAACCCGTAAAGCTGTTATGGCAATCGTACGTCCCAAAGCATAACCCCCCTCTAAACTGAGACGAGTCAACCACCCATCAGAAAGCGTTTTCCAAAGTGAAGCCCAAAATTCGCCGGGTATCATATCTTCACTCAATACAAAATGCTGCCGCCACTTAGGCCAATCGGATTCAAATGCCTTTGCTAATTCGGCTAATTTCAATCCAAATGCGGTGCCAACTTGCTGAGCTATATTTTGATTATTGCCGGCTAGTTGTCCGCGTCCAGCATCGATGTTGAATGGTGCACTCACAACAAAACCAAAAGAATCCTCAACACGGGTGGGTGCAGTTACCCAAAGTGAAGGTATTTCTTTGCTGATGCTTTGTAAGCCTCGGGCAGTTAAAGGAATGGCGATGGTTGTATAATTTTTCAATCGAAATACTAACCATAGGCTATCTTTCCCTGTTGTTGAGACTGAGCCTATCTCAACGCCTGGGAAAATTTCATCGGGTGTCCATTCGAATTTTTCAGTATTAATTTCTATATGGCGGATAGCCCTTGCAAAAATACATAGCAAATTTGCCATTGAGTGGAATCGATTCACAAGGATGGAACCGTTCAAATGGTCTAGTAGTGGTAATTCAACAGCTGTGCCACGATAACGGCGCTGGTTGGTAAAACTTTCTAAAGCTTTTGCTGTGGTACCAGCATCGCTCCAAGGTTCAGGCAATATACCTCCGACTATTTGTACTCGCAAATCACCGCTGAGTATTCTGGGATTATCGCTGACCAAAAATACACTCTTAAATCCTAAACCAAAACGCCCGGTGACTGCACTGTCGCTTGGTTTATCTGAGGCAGAAAGAATCAACATTTTTTGCAAATCCTCTCCATAACCAGGCCATCGGTCTTGCATCTCTTGCCGACCACGGAAGTTCACAAGTCGTCCCCAATGAAAAGTTCTAACCATATTGCTGTCTATTTGGACTATAAATCGTCGACTCACGGGGGGGATGTCAATTGACTCTTCGTCTGGATAACACTCACAGCGTCCGAGTTCTATCACAGCATCATCGGCATTTTGGAATAGTTCAAACAGCACACTATCCGGTAAATATTGATAATCCTCCAACTTGCCTCTCATTTTCATCAGAACACAGTCTTGGGCATTTTTGTCTGAAATTAACAAATTACCTAATTGTTGCTGTTTTTGTGTAAATTCTTGTTCTATTTCCATTAAGTTGTGCTTTTTATGTTTAGCTTCAGCTAAGCGACCTTTGGCGTTATTTAATACCTCTATAGCTTTTTTGAATATCGGAGAATTATTTACACCTAATTGACGGAGATATAGATCCAATTGGTCTAAAAGCATATAGCGAACTATGTCAATTTCCAATTGTTCACTTTGATTCAGTTCCGCCCATAGACCTTGTAAGTTACATCTAGGCTGGTTATATGCAAGCTTCAGAATTTGTTCTGCAGTTGTACGCAGGATAATTGAGAGTGTTTCAGGAGAATATTCCTCAGGACTAATTTCACGTAAAGGTAAAATTAGATATTTACTATCACCGGTAATTTTTCCAGCAATAAGTGTGTCAGGATCATTTTTGAGATTTACACAAATAGATTCTCCAATTAAATTTGGAACATTGACATGTTTGTCTGAAACTTGTTTTGCTACCAAGGTAAACGTTTCTAATGCTTGTTGAGGTAATAGCCCTCCCATCCATTCCTTGGTAATGCCATCCCTTGAAAATCCCGGATCTTTCCAGCCCAATTGATCTACTAGCCAATCATATGAATGAGGTAACAAATAGTTTTCAGCTATAGTTCGAACTGAATTTCCCAATATAGAGAGAAAAGCACCAATTAATTCACCTCTTATTTGCCCTTGCCAACTAGCAAAATAATTTTCGATGATTACAGGAGCTGCCTGAACATTTAATGAAATATCTGAAACTTGAATATCGTCTTGATTGGCAGTATTGCTTATTGTATTTGCATTTCTGATCATGCCCGCCAAACAACGTGCTTGTTGGTTATCTAAAAGAAAATCTTGATCAACCCCGACAGCCTCATGACATAATTCAGTTGCAATTTTCCAATTTCCAGCTTGACTACGTAACCTTAACATAGGTAAGAAAGCGTTCATACTTGAGTTTTCAGATGTTAATAATGACAAATACAGCATGTGTGCTTGCATTGCACTGGAATTATCTTTTTCAGTTAACCACTCCAATACTTCAATTACCAACTTTGAATCTATACTTCGATTAGCTTGAGGAATCAAATAATTTAGACAGGCTTCTGATTCAAATGCCTCAATTGCATTATAAATTATTGACCAACCAGGAAGTTTTAGATATTTTCTGAGTACCGAGGCTGCTTGTTTCAATTTATCTGTATTGTCAGGAGCGATCCTTCCTATCGAATAGCCTGAAGCCACCTCCAGTAATAAGCCTAGATTTTGTAATACATCCTTAGGATTACTTGCGAAAAATGGTCTTAGAGACTTAAAGTGTGAATGGTTTCTAACATCAGCATCAAGATCATTAACTCCACAATAGCAATAGCCGCCAAGAGAAGATAGTCGTTGTATATCATCAGCTAGGAATTCGTTATCAATAACGTCTTGCGGTGCTATAGTCTGACCATTGAGTAAGGGTAACCATTTTTTCTCCCTATAGGAGATAGAGTTGTCACATCCAAAATCAGCAATGCTTGTTGAGGCTTCTAGCAACAACTCCCAAAATTCAGATGGGTTTTCAGTATCTAAAGCTACCTTGGCAACAGCCTTGTTATCTAATATATCTAACCATCGCCTTTGCTTTTGCAATAAGTTTGCATCTTCAGATTTAGCAACTATTTTTACTTTTGAAACCAATGCCTTATGCAACTCTATTCCGGCCAAATAAGTGTTAGCACTAATAGCTGCAATATCACCATTTTCTAGCGTGTGTAGCGGTAGATTACGCCAGAGGTCTCGATCATCAATACTCCACAAAAGCTCTATTCTTTCCGTAAGTGTGAAAGCCTGCCCCTGTATGTGATCAATTTTATCTGGAAGAGTATTAATAACTTCTGCTGGTGTTATTTCCTGAATTTTTAACGCAAACCACTCGCTTCTTGAAACCCTGAGCTCGTCCGCTAAGCGTGATTGCAGAACATTCCATTCGCTATTATCTTCGACAGTACAAGCTTGACGCCACAGTTTTTCCCAGGCTAAAGACTGCCCATTCCCTCGGATCCACAATGGAGTAGTTGCATCTTTATAATTTTTGGCATCACCATGTAATAAATAGCGAAGCCCCAACCTTGCTTGACTGTCGTTCTCTGGTTTATTGGCATATCCCATCAAGCTAATCCGTGCATCAATATCGCCCAATACTTTTACAGGGACACCGTTAACCAAAGCTGCCAGAATAGCTTTCTGATCATTTGCAAATGGAAGCGTTTCATTGGGAAAAACAACCTTTCGGTTTTCTGCTGTTAACAACAAAATAACCTCATCTGGCAAGACATTTGCCAGATGAAGTGTAAGCCCTTCAGGATCTCTAATATCGCCGACTGATGCGAACAAATTTCCACGCTGTTTGGCAAGCTCAAGTTCACTGAAACTAGCAGTAATCATTTTCTTATGACGCGGTTCGCGAGCTGGAACAATTTTGAGTGTTGGATTTTGCCGGATAAGCGTATTACGCTGTTGTTCATCTAAGGACTTTAATAATTCCGTAGAAACTTGTAATGCGGACTCAGCAAGTTTACCGTCCATTTCCTTTTGTAGCGCCGAAAGCCATTTCAATACATCTTCAGGCGTAGGTTTAGCGCTCGCAGGGTTAAATTGCCCGTCTAAATAGCTTGGTAATGGTAATATTTTCGTTTCGCAGCGCCATAACAACTGCCATAATTTGTTTGGAATATTCGTTTTTGCATCGGTCTCAACCGGCCCAATTTTGATACGTTTATTTTGAGATAATACATCGACAACTCGTTGAATTTTTGTGCGATTTTCCTTCAACGTTTCAATTGACTTTAACAGTCCTTGTTTTAGACCCTTACTTAATAGGTCTTGAGGTGCTTCTATTTTTAGCCATGCTACATCGCCAGTCATACCAAACAAACTTGCAAGATAATCTAAACCTGAAGATGAAGCAAAAGCTTCGATAAACCCTTTATCTAAAACAGTAATCCAATCTTGTTCTTGCCATTGTTGGGACTGTCGTTGAAAAGAAGGAGCATCGTAATCACGAAAATATACGTTTTCTAATAAACGTAAGCCCGGTAATAATCTCCATGGCCGATTTGGGTCCCTTAGAGGAGCTGTGGGCAAAGGTAAAATTCGGTATTTTTGATTATTAATTAATTGCCATTCGCTACCTTTTTCCGATAGCATTTTTACCCAGTCATAGTCACGACATAAATATTTACGGTAACGCTCACCGAACTTAGTTTGCTCACCTGCTTTTGATACGGCATGAAATAATGAGAACGTTAGCGATTTAATTTCATCATCTTTTACCTGATGTTCGCGTACGTAATCGGCCAGACTGGGTAGGAGTAGAGGTAAAGTGATCCTTTGGGCAATTTCTTGATTCCAGCGCCGACGCAACGAAAATTCGTCCAAGCTATTAAGTTCTGAATTGTCTACAATGTCCAATTTTTGGAATTCATGTATACCTCGACGCCCGGCATCAATCGAATATTGCCCATGCAAAACGATACGATAGCGGCGTGAGGAATCTGGGATAAGACATTCAAACCCATGATCTTCCAAGGGCAAAAATACCGCCCATTGCAAATCAAGCCTACCCGATTGATTATCTTCATGCCCAATTAAAACTGCTCCCTCAGGTTCTGATTTATCATTAGCTGGTATTTCTTCACCATACTCATCCCAACAATATGTTTTTGGCCAATTGCTTTGATGCTTAAACTCTTTAAATAAACTCGCTCCATCTTGATATTTTTTACCAGCAAAGCTAAACAATGATTGATTGCTAGGATTCATCACAACTTTTCCTACCGAAGATATTTCCTGTTCATCAGCAGTATGCAGTCGGCCTTTAGTTTCAATGGTTATATAAAATGATGTCCAATCAGAAAATGACGGAATGAATTCAATCTGTTCTAGCCTTGGTAATAATGGCAATAAAATTGCCAATCGGTTTGGCAAGTCCGATTCCGCTAAAAAATTGAGATCCTGTTTATTATTATCTCCAGGAAAACGATCTAAGATAGCTCCAACTTGATGATTATTTGGTTTCTGTAAATGGCGTTTCTGGCGCAGGGGAACCCAAAGAAGGAACCATGTTTTCGCGTCTTTTACATGAGTATCAACAACACTTTGAAGTTTTTGTTGTGTATCGATATCTGGCTCTAACCAATCGCTATGCTTGTTACCATCATCTCCCTTATCCCAGGGATTCATTAACACACAATGATATTTACTACCATCATATGCTAAATAATAAAACGCTTCACACAGATGAAATACGCTTTTCATACCTAGACCAAATTTGCCTATAGTGCCACTTTCACCCGCTTTGGAATTTTCACCAAACGAACGAATAGCTCGTTTATCTGATGGTTTAAATTCACCATCATTGAAAAACCATAACCCTGGTCCTTGCATTAATGAATAATTACTATCAGGGAAACCTGAATGATCCCCAAAAATAAATCTTTTAGCCTTTGAATCGTCTGCATTTTGAATAAGTTCTTTCAAAACAGGAAAACCATCCTTAAATTGATATTCATCCCTTAAATTTTTGATAATGATATTGATAATGTTTGTTATGTAACCAGCCATGCTTCAATCCCTAAAATTGTGTTATTTAATTCTTTATCGAACAAATAATTGTATTAACATTTTTTTACCGCTGAGATGCAAAGCTTGGAACAACAGATGGTAAACAGCGAACTAGCATTTTATAGAAAATCCGTCTAAGAAGTGTCCAGTTTCATCTGACCATTACAAAATAAAGCGGTTCAATCCCTAGTTCTACCGATTTGTTGGTAACAGACTTACATTTTAGTAGCGTGCATTATCCAACACCAACGTGAGGTGAAATGAACTACCCTAACGCCTTGACTGCATCTTCGGTACGAAAAAACACTTTACCCGGCTTTAACTGTTCCAGAAAATCGGTCTTTTCCAGCTTATCAAGCACTGGTCCTTTAGCTTCAGACAAGTTCAATGTTTTACCGCTCGCTTGTAAGGCTTGATTAATCAGTTCTAGGCTTTCTAGTGCAGTGCTGTCAATGTCATTGACCGAGGTGCAGATAATAATGACATGGCGGGTATTGGGTTGTCGTTTCAACTCGTTGTTCAAAAAATTTTCAATATAGTTGATATTGGCAAAAGTAATACTTTCATCAATACGCACCAACAGCAAATGATGCCAAGTTTCTACGCTATGCCGTTTAATATTGCGATAATGCTCGGTTTCAGGCACACGACCAACAATAGCAATATGCGGCTGACTGGCTTTTCGTAAACGACAAAACAGGGTAAGAAAAATGCCTAAAGTAATACCCTGTTCTAACCCTAAGAATAGCACACCTAATAAGGTCATTAATTCGGCAATGCCATCGGCACGATCATATTGCCAAGTATTAATAATATGGCGAATTCTGACTAAGCGGTAGATAGCCACCAGAATAATGGCCGCCAGTGCTGATTTGGGAATATTGGCAAACCAGGGGCTAGCAAATGTCACTGCTAAACCTAAGAGAGTCGCAGCAATCAGCATAGCCATTTGGCTTCGTGCGCCCGCTGAAAAATTAACCATAGTTCGGCTGAAGCCGCCGGCAACCGGCATACCACCAAAAAACGCAGATACCATATTGGCGGAACCTAAAGCAAGCAATTCTTGATTAGGTGCTATTTTTTCGCCTCTAAGGTTTGCGGTCACTTTAGCAATGGCAACACTTTCCACATAAGCAATCAAGCTAATAAAGGCGGCATAAGGCAGTAATAATCGCCATTTGTCTAAGCCCATAAAAAAATTCAGATTAAGCGGAGGGAAACCCGAAGGAACTTTACCAACGACAGCAACACGGTAATCGGTCAGATTAAAATGACTGACCGCTAAGGTTGCTAATATCACCGTCAATAAAGGACCTGCCTTGCTGATGGCGGTTACTAACGTTAATTTAACGCTAAAATGTTTGAGTAATGAAGTCAGCGGTTTGCCAAAAAACAGTAACAAACCGAGTGATGACAGGCTGATGGTTAGGGTTATTGGATTCAATGCGTACCAATTTGTTTGTAGGCAACTTAAATCAAGACCACAAGACAATAAGTTTAAACCCAATAACTGTGAACATTGGCTGCCAATAATCAATAATGCCGCACCACTGGTAAATCCAGCTAAAACCGGATGGCTGATAAAATTAACTAAGCCCCCCATTTTTAATAAAGCCATCATTAGCATTATTAAGCCACATTCAGCGGACAGAATTAACGCGCTCTGTTCCGGTGATCCTAAGCTGCTAATTTCTGGGGCAGATAACGCGCCAGCAATCATAATAGAAGCAATGGATACTGGACCGACCGATAAAGTCCGGCTTGTTCCTAATAGCGCATAAATGGCTGGCGGTAAAATACTGGCATATAAACCGAGTTGTGGGGGTAATCCTGCCAAAATAGCATAGGCTATACCTTGAGGTACCAGCAAAATGGCTGTAATAATTCCTGCAAATAAATCATTATGAAAATCCGCTCGTTGATAGGCTGTCAGCCAATCAATAATAGGAAAGCAGCGGGACATTTTTAATTTATGCTCAGTTGAGTGGCTCATTGCTGTTACAAAATTGCTTTTTCTAAAAAATATTTAAATAACATTGAGTTAAAACGCATCACAAGCAAGTGATGCGTTAACTTGTCAAAAGAACAGCATGCCAATTTTGTTCTTTTGATGTTCATTCCTCATTTACAAATTTTTTCGCATAACTTTCTCGATGCGGTGCATCAATTCGCGAGCCTTTTAGCATTAATTCCCAATAAAGCCAGGGAAATCCTACTATTTTGCCCCACCACCATAGTCTGCGATTTTTTCTTGGGTCCATGATCGGAAATGAGGGAGTGACTTTGCCGCCATAAGAAAACTCTGCCAGCATAACGGTGCTTAAAGAGGTGGTTAATGGACAGGAACTGTAACCATCATAACCGGCAGTCATGGCTGCGTTATTCATCAAACTTAAAATATTATCAACAACCACCGGAACCTGTTTACGAACGGCAGCAGCGGTTTTAGCATTCGATGTTGAGATGACATCACCTAAGCCAAAAATATTGGGGTATTTGGTATGTTGTAAGGTGTTATCTTGAACAGTAACCCAGCCAGCCTCATTAGCTAGTGGACTCTGTTTAATAAAATCAGGTGCACTTTGGGGCGGCGTTACATGAATCATATCGAACGATTTTTCGAAACGTTCCTTTTTGCCTTCCGCATCAGTCGCTTCAAACGTGGCTATTTTGTTTTCGCCATTGATTGCCACTAGATTACAGTTTAATTGCGCCTTAATGCCATATTCTGTAATGACTTTGCTTAAGGCTTTAGCAAAAAATGGCACACTGAATAGCACAGGACCGGCATTGTAAAATTCAATAGAAAATTGTTTGAGAATGCCTTTTTTGCGGAACCGATCAGCGGCTAAATACATTATTTTTTGTGGAGCACCAGCACATTTAATCGGTACTGGCGGTTGAGTAAATATTGCCGTTCCTGACTGTATATTGCTAATACATTCCCATGTATATTCGGTAGTTTCTGCTGAATAGTTGCTGCAGACATTGTTTTTACCCAGTGTTTCCTGCAACCCTTCAATTTTATACCAATCCAGTTGCAGACCAGGGCATACGACCAGATAGTCATAGCTAATAGTGGTTCCAGAACGAAGCGTCACTGTGTTGTCGTCTGGTTGAAAGCTTTCTGCATAATCTTTAATCAAGGTCACCGATGCAGGTAATAAGTCCGCTTCATTACGTACGGCTTGCTTCATAGTGTATGCACCACCGCCAATGAGGGTAAATCCGGGTTGATAATAATGCTTTTCTGAAGGCTCTACGACAGCGATACTGATTTTCGAGTTTTGTTTACGCATGTTATTGGCGACGGAAACGCCGGCTGCACCGCCACCAATAATCAATAGGCTGTAACTTGGGTTTGACATTGATAATTCTCCTGTAAAATTTAAGTGTAAGCAGTTGACTGATTTGAAAACCTAGTTAATTCAATCGGTACTACTTTTTACTTAAATTGTCCTTGAGTCAACCTTTATAATTAATTACTCTGACACCAGGCTTCATACCCCCCAATCATGGATAACACCTTGTTATAACCTAATTGTTGCATCACTTTGGCAGCTAATGCCGATCGATTACCACTTCTGCAATAAAGTAGTACGGTTTTATTTTTATCGCTTAATTCAGGTAAATTGCCAATTTTGAATTCAAGTACGCCACGTGGTACTAATAAAGCATTATCTAAATGACCTGCAGCAAACTCACTTTCTTCTCGGGTATCGACCAGCACCAGATTACCTTCTGTAATGAGTTGTTTTGCCTCGACGACAGAAATTTCAGTAATGTGTTGTTTGGCTTCTGCCACCATCTCCTGCGTAGTAGTAATGGCTCGGACCGGGTAGCGTATTTCGTTGTTAACAAAAGTATCCTGACGATCATTAGCACCCAAACCACAGTAGCGATTGGCAGGAATTGCTTCATCAATCAATCGGGGTTTTGGTAAGTTTAGATTGTTCATTATATCGATAAACTGCTCTCTTGATTTACCGGCAAGACGCGCATTGCTGTTACGTTCTTGTATAATACTGCTGACCCAGCATCCATTATAATCATGTCCTGGATACACCAGTGTTTCATCGGGTAAAGAGAATAAATGTTGGGTAATGCAATCATAAAGCGTTCCTGCATCCCCTCCTTGAAAATCAGTACGACCACATCCGTCAATTAATAATGAATCGCCCGTAAACACTTTATCACGCCACAAAAATGAAATACTGCCTGGGGTATGACCCGGTGTAGCAATCACTCTAATGGTTTCACTTTGACCGAACTCGAACAAATGATCGTTTTCAATCTGGATGTCCGCACAGTCAGCACCACATAAATGACTAACCGCTGTTGCAGAACCCAAACGCTGACGTAGCAGTCCTCCTGCAGTAATATGATCAGCATGAACATGGGTTTCTAAGCTGTATTTAAGCTGTAATTGGTACTCTTGTAACAGGGTAATATAATCGTCAACATGCGTATTAACGGGATCTATCAAAACCGCTTCTTTTGCCTGAGTATCTGCAATTAGGTAGGTATAAGTACAAGTGTCTTGATCGAATAATTGCTTAAAAAGCATTTTTTTCTCCGTTTTATAATGAAGTCAAAATAATGAAAGATTAATTTAGAGGGTCACGCTGTCATCAGCTATTACCGGATAAGACTATAATAGCAGTATTAATGCCAATAAATTTATTTTCATATATTTCATTTGGTTAGGTGTTTTTTATTAATATTAATGATTAGATTCTCTGTTTCTATGAAACATAACAGTGTTTCATAGAAACAGAGAATGAAACGATTATTAAAACAGTGAAGCGATTCCAATATTTAAGGATAAAAACTCATACTGGGTATAATATTCTCTTTTTTCTATTTTAGAGAGTTATGAGTCAGCAAAGAAAAGCGGTGGCATTAATTTCTGGTGGATTAGATTCAATGCTTGCAGCAAAAACAGTCATGGAGCAAGGAATTCATGTCGAAGGAATCAATTTTTTTACTGGTTTTTGTGTAGAAGGTCATACCCATGCTATTCGTCAAAAAGATATTACCAAACCAAAACGCAATAATGCTTTATGGGTTGCTGAGCAACTCGGTATAAAGTTACATATTGTTGATGTTATCGAAGAATACAAAAAAGTACTCATAAATCCTAAACATGGTTATGGCGCTCATTTAAATCCTTGTCTGGATTGCAAGATATTCATGGTTAACAAAGCTAAACAATGGATATCTGAAAATGGCTTTGATTTTATTATAACCGGAGAAGTTATCGGTCAACGTCCTATGTCGCAACGCAAAGGCACAATGCCAATTATTGCTAAACAATCAGGAGCCGATGATTTATTAGTTCGTCCCTTATGCGCAAAAAATTTACCGGAAACCTTGCCGGAACGCGAAGGCTGGATAGATAGGGAGAAGTTACACGATATAACGGGTCGTTCACGTAAACCTCAAATAACGATGGCAGAACAATTCGGTTTTGACGATTATTCTCAACCAGCGGGTGGCTGCTGTTTTTTGGTTGATAAAAATTATACGGCCAAACTTGTTGATTTATGGCAGGCACAGGGTAGCAAAGATTACGAATTGGATGATGTTATTCTTCTAAAAGTGGGTCGGCACATCAGACCCGCAACCAATTTCAAGCTTATAGTAGCTAGAGAAGAAGGCGAAGGTCGTTTTTTACAGGGCTACAAAAATGACTATATCAGTCTCAGTGCCATCAGTCATAACGGACCCTTAGTTCTATTGGTTGGAGAGCCTTCCGCTGAAGATTTATTTCTGGCAGCAAGGATAGCGGCACGTTTTGGACAGGGTCGAGAAGCAGAGCAAGTGCAGATAGCGATTACCGATACTGATGGCTTAGAGAGAATACTGACGGTAACACCACTACCACAGGCTGAAATCCCCAAAAATTGGTATATCTAACAGTTTCTATTAGACAGACAGCCAATTTTTTAATATTGGCGACTTGTCTAAAGAGAGTTTTTTCAGTTGAAATCACCCTTTAATTAAAGTTCATTACAACGAATATATCAAAAAGACTCGTGCAATAAATTGGTTTTTTTTTGTATTTTGCTGTTATTTAAGATGTTTTTTGTTTTTTTATGCTATGGCATGGAACTGGCTTAATAAATATTGATATTTAATATCAAGCATTATTAATTAGCCGTTTTATCCGGAGAAATAACATGAAAAAACATATCCATCGAGTTTCAAAATTCGTTGCTTTAATTTTAATTTCATCCGTCCCATTACCATACGACGCTTTTGCCGACGACATTGAAAAAAAACAATCCTCCCACTTTATTAAATTGTCTGATAAATCAACACTGAGTAACGGACTGAATTTATTAACAGAAAAGAAAAAGTCTGATTATTAATGGCTTTTCCTTTATATTCCAAGTGTACATGGCTATTTTTTATTAACACAAACTTTTAAGCCTGTTTATCCACTATTGATACAACGCAAATACGAATGAGCGTATTGTTCTTTCTCAATGGTGGATTCACTTTAAAATTAATAGTAGCTAAACATTATTATGGTTTACGGGTTCTCATTTTTAAAAATGAATGACTAAACTATTACCTACCTAATTGAAAATTAAAAAATCCATTCCTAACGTCTTACTCAAAAATGCTGTGACTAACTTCTAACAGTGTTTTTACTTATTTCTGACAAATTCATCAATGAAGCTTAATGCTTTTTAGTTTTGTAAGGTTTCTTACATTTTTCTTTATAAATAAATCAATAATTTCAATATGTTGTAAAATGGCATAAGCATTGCTTTGATTTTTCCATACAAAGCGATGGATTAAAACCATGAAATCAACAAAAGACATTGCCGCATTACTTGACGAGCCCGCTTGTGAACACAACAAAAAGGAAAAGTCCGGTTGTGCTAAACCTAAACCCGGCGGTGCAGCCGGTGGTTGTGCTTTTGATGGTGCTCAGATTGCTTTATTGCCCATTGCCGATGTTGCACATATTGTCCATGGCCCCATCGCCTGTGCCGGTAGCTCTTGGGATAATCGAGGAACTAGGTCGTCTGGTGCAAGTTTGTATCGTATAGGCATGACTACCGATTTAACAGAGCAGGATATTATCATGGGGCGGGCAGAAAAACGCTTATTCCATGCAATTAAGCAAGCCATTGATACCTATTCACCTCCAGCTGTTTTCATTTATAACACTTGTGTACCTGCGTTGATAGGTGACGATATTAGTGCTGTCTGCCGGTCTGCCCAAGAACGTTGGGGTGTGCCGGTTGTTCCAATTGATAGCGCAGGGTTTTATGGCACTAAAAATCTGGGTAATCGTATTGCCGGAGATGCGATGGTTGATTATGTTATTGGTACTCGCGAACCTGATCCACTGCCTCTCGATACTTCAATAAAAATTCATGACGTTAATCTAATTGGCGAATACAACATAGCCGGCGAATTCTGGCATGTGTTACCGCTTCTGGACGAATTAGGATTAAGAGTATTGTGTACCTTGTCAGGTGATGCACGTTTCCGCGAAGTGCAAACCATGCATAGGGCGGAAGTCAATATGATGGTCTGCTCAAAAGCGATGGTCAATGTTGCCAGAAAATTACAGAAACAGTACGGTACACCTTGGTTCGAAGGTAGTTTTTATGGCATTACCGATACCTCGCAAGCTCTTAGGGATTTTGCCAAAGCCTTAAATGATGCCGATTTAACTACCCGTACCGAGCAACTGATAGCACGCGAAGAAGAGCGTATTAAAGTACAGTTGGAACCTTGGAAAGCTCGACTTAAAAATAAGCGAGTTTTGCTGTTTACCGGAGGAGTCAAAAGCTGGTCAGTCATTTCCGCTTTACAAGATTTAGGGATGGTTGTCGTTGCAACGGGTACCAATAAATCCACAGAGGAAGATAAAGCACGGATTCGGGAACTAATGGGTGAAGAAACACTAATGATTAATGATGGGAGTCCCAAGGAATTAATCAGGATTGTTCGAGATTACCAAGCCGATATTCTTATTGCTGGCGGACGTAATATGTATACCGCATTGAAAGCAAAAATTCCTTTTCTAGATATTAATCAGGAACGCGAATTTGGTTACGAGGGCTACCAAGGTATGCTCGAATTAGTTCGACAACTAGCATTGACCATTGAAAGTCCAGTTTGGCAAGCCGTTAGAGTACCTGCTCCTTGGAAACGATCATGTCCTCAAGAGGAGTCTGCACATGGCTGATATTTTAAAGCGTAACAAGGCACTTTCTGTCAATCCATTAAAAGCCAGCCAGCCTATAGGCGGGTCATTGGCTACTTTAGGATTTAATCGTGCTATGCCCATGCTACATGGCTCACAAGGTTGCACAGCGTTTGCTAAAGTATTTTTTGTACGTCATTTTCGAGAACCGATTCCGCTGCAAAGTACCGCGATGGATCAGGGGAGTTCCGTTATGGGAGCGGATGAAAATGTGCGTGAAGGTATCAGAAATATTGCTGCAAAATCACATCCGGCTTTAATTACTATTCTAACCACAGGTTTGGCAGAAACACAGGGTGCTGATGTTCATCGAAACGTTAGGGAATTTAGAGAAGCTCATCCTGAATTTGCAGATATAGCTGTAGTCGCTGTTAATACGCCTGATTTTACGGGTAGTGTCGAAACCGGTTATGCCGCGACCTTAACAGCTATTATTGATGCCTTAGTACCTGATGCGCAACTGGCGGGCACTTTCCCGGGCAAACGTCCACGTCAGGTTAATGTGTTAGCCAGTTATCTGTTAACGCCAGGAGATTTGGAGGCGTTACGCGATATTTTTGAACAATTTCAGCTCAGACCTTTATTTGTTCCGGATCTTTCTGATTCTTTAGATGGTTGTTTAACTGAAGATGATTTTAGTCCGGTCACTATTGGTGGTACAGCGTTATCAGAAATGGCGACACTTGGTGATGCTAAAGCAACAATTGTCATTGGCGAATCTTTAAATAAAGCAGCTGAACTATTAGCTATAAAGACAGGTGTACCGAGTTATACCATCGGACATTTATATGGGTTAAAAGCTAATGACACGCTAATTGAAATACTTGCAAAAATCAGTGATCGAGATGTTCCTGAACGGCTTGAGCGACAACGTGCCCAATTGCAGGATGCCATGTTGGATACTCATTTTATGCTGGGGCAATTGCGTGTTGCTATCGCCGCAGACGCTGATTTACTTAGGGCTTTTATCGATCTGCTTCAAGAAATGGGTGCAGAAATTGTTGCTGCAGTTACTTCTTGTAATACACATTCATTAGCTGATATTCCTGTCGCCACTATCAAAATTGGTGATCTTGAAGATATGGAAAATATCGCTAGGGCGAATCGAGTGCAGCTGGTTATTGGTAATTCTCATGCGGTAGATACTGCGGGTCGCTTGGGCACGCCCATTTTGAGAGCGGGTTTTCCACTCTACGATATTATTGGCGGTTATCAAAAAACTTGGATTGGTTATCGGGGTACCCGTCAGACATTGTTTGATTTGGCTAATCTGGTTATTAATCATGCCCATGAAGACATTCCCGTTTACCGTTCAATTTACGCTCAAAAACCAGCTAATGAGCAAACTGATTATCCGCTGTCATGTCATTAACTAGACATCTGCATATGGTGCTCGACACTGATAAGGAAAAATTTATGGAAACGGCTTTGAAAATTGCTTTTGCAACCACTGATATGGAAACGGTTAATCAGCATTTTGGTTCCGCTAAATCGTTTGCAATTTATGGGGTAGATAGGGAAGACGCTCAGTTATTGGAAGTGCTTCAGTTTGGCGAACTTAATCAAGATGGTAACGAAGACAAATTATCGGTAAAACTGGATTTACTTGATGGTTGTGCCGCTGTCTATTGCCAAGCCGTCGGAGGCTCAGCGATTAATCAACTTATCGCTAAAAATATACAACCTGTGAAAGTACATGAAGGCAGCAAAATAAAAAACTTGATTGTTGATTTGCAGAATGAAATTAAAGCAGGGCCATCCAGTTGGCTGGCAAGAGCCATTAATCAACAAAAAACGCCTGACCCCGAACGGTTCAATAAAATGTTGGAAGAAGGTTGGGAAGAATAATTTGAGGCTGGGTTAGCGCAGCGTAACTCAGCGCATTAATGTATTGATTGTTGGGCTAAGCTGCGTTGGTCCAATTTACTATTGAGGATTAACCGTATGTCGAGCACCCTGGCTGTACAAGAAGACGATGTTTTTTTAAGTTCTGATATCGTCAAAGACTACCTTAAACAATTACGCGCGATTGATACATACGATACCTATGCTGGCTGGTCAGAAGCAAAAATCATTGATCCAGTAGTTTTAACGAAAGAAAGAAAACGCAATATTCCTGTCATTGGCGATCCAGATGAAATTACCATTGCCCGTTTAAAAGCCTATTACAACTCAGTGGCTACGCTGATTGAAAAAAAGTCCGGTTTAATGGCTGCACCGATTGTTCATCTTAGTCATGAAGGTTTTGGACGGGCATTAATTATGGTCGGTAAGTTAGTTGTGGTTGACAAAATTTTGCGTGATACCCATCGATTTGGTTTCGAAAGTTTGCAGGATTTATGCGAAAAAACAGAAAAAATTATCGATAAGGCATTGGCATTAATTGAAAAATATAATGCTGCCGCGACTGACTAAAGGTTAAGAGTATGACTGAAGAATTAAAAACGCTGGAAAAAGAAGTAAAAAAAACAAAACGGTTAGCAAGTGAACAAGCTATGGAACTTCATGATTTAATTGAAGATCGTTTACCAGAAGCTTACAGTGAGTTGATGGGTATCGCTCAGGCTACCTATGATGCGTGTAAGGCTTGGGATGATGCTAATCAAAAATTGCTTGCTGCACAACAAGCAGCAGCCTAAATGAGGAATCGTTATGTCTGAATTTGTAACAGGTGTTACTTTTGGGGGAAGTGAATGGACACCCGCTTATGTCACTGATATTAATCAAAAGACCTGTATTGGTTGCGGACGCTGTTTTAAGGTGTGTCCACGAGATGTTTTTGATTTAGTTGAAAAAGCAGAAGCTTTGGATCCAGAAGATTTTGATGATGATTATGGTGATTTTGAAGATGACGATGACAATAGCATGGTAATGAGTATTAAAAATGCTCTTGACTGTATTGGTTGCGAAGCGTGTTCTAAAGTTTGTCCAAAAGACTGTTTTACACATCAACAGAAATTGGTTGCTTAACAATACAGTTTTTCCTCTGATGGTCATTAAGATGTTTATTGTAAGCAAGGATTTATTCAGAAACCGTTCGCAAAACTTTTATAAAGGACAGTAATTATGCCTAGACCCGAGAAACATCTATTTATTTGTACCCAAAATCGTCCTCAGGGTCATCCAAGAGGATCCTGTGCTAATGCAGGTGGGGCTGAAATCATGAATGAATTTATGAATGAAATACAGGCACAAAATTTATTTGAGAAAATTGGCTTAACAAACACAGGGTGCATGGGACCCTGCATGATGGGACCCAGTGTATTGGTTTATCCAGAAGGTGTGATGTACGGAAAAGTAACCAGAACTGACGTTAAAACAATTATTGAGCAACATTTGCTGGGTGGACAACCGGTTGCTGAATTGATGGTACCGAACGAGATTTGGTAATGAATTCGGTATTAGCTTTTGAAGACCGAGTGCTTTTTAGTCCGACGATCCCCAATGAAGTTAATCTTCTTTTACAGGTTGCCGTTGCCTCAAGCTCACATAATCACAGTCGTGCAGAAACACTATTTTTACAAGCCTATTCGTTAGATAGTAGTTGCTTGCAAACCTATTTTGCACTTTATAAATTTTATTTTTTTATAAAACGACTTCACGATGCAGAAAAGATAGTTGTCGCAGGCTTGAAGGAATCAGCTAGACAAGGCGGTTTTAGTGCTGATTACCAACAACTGGTAAAAGACTTGTTAGCATGGAATGAATACCCAGAAGAACAGACCTTATTTTATCTTTATACCTTAAAAGCACTTGCGTTCATTAAATTAAGGTTAGGTGATGAACAGGATGCGAGGTCTATTTTGTGTCATTTACAACAGTTAGATCCTAAAGATTTGTCCGGCGCTTCGGTCATTATTGCTTTAGCTGAAGGCGTAATCGAGTGATGGAATTATCGGAATACATCACTTTGCACCGCCATTGCGCGGAAGCAATCTGTCAACGTCTGATTGAAGAAATCAACAAATTGGGGTTTGCTGTTGATGATATTGCACATTATCCCAACTATGACCAAGCTCAGTTTGATCTGGTTAAAGATCCATATTCCGGTATGCAAAATTTAACGTGCTATTGGTTTAGCAAACAACAGCGCATAGGTCGTTTACAGTTTAACAGCGATGGTAGTTTCTATGCTGAATACGATGTTGTCAGACCACACCCAACCAAGTCAAATTGGTTTGTAGAAGCCATAACGGCGTGGGGACAGCCAGATAATATTAAAGCAGAAGCAAAATTACTACCTATGCCCAAATAATTAAATAGTTAGCCTCTTATTAATATCAGGAGAAAATAAATGTTACTAGAAACTTATCAAACTAAAGGGTTATTAACTGTTACTTTGGTTAATGGTCAAACCAGTACCGCAGGTGTATATGCCTATCGTGGTGATTTAGTATTAAAAGAAGGTGCTTTACGTGAAGGATCAACGACAGATCGTAAGCCTCCAGAAGCCTTGTTGATTCATTCAGCACTCATTGTTGCAGAAGATAAAATCAAATTTATTAATGGCTTATTGCCAACTTTAGATTTATTGCCCGTTTTTGTTGAAAAATATAAAGAAGATATTGCCTCAGACTGTGTTGCGCTTATTTACATAGAAAATATAGGCAAAGGTTTACAGGTTGAGTTGGCAGGCGTGACTTATAAATTAATTCCTTTCAAACAAGGGCTCGTTTGGAATGAATTGCTAGAAGAGCTTTATATTGAAAAAAGCGAACTGAAAAATCAGTCCGCTGAAGATAAAGTAGCTATTGCTTATGCAGCAGCTAAAACCTATAACCCGAAAACACCTGTAGTTTCTTTTGCAGAGGCAGAGGCAAATACTATTGTCGTCGTTAAAGAAGCTGCGGTTGGTGCGATTTAATTAATAGTTCGTTAATTTAAGTAGTTACGACTATTCAAGTCATACGTTGAAAACCTAACTCTAAAGTCAAAAACATATGAAACTTCAAATTGAACGCAAATATGTAGAAGCAATGATGAACGAGTTTCCTAGATTGGCAGAATTAGGTGTTCAGTTACGCTTGAGCAATAAAATAGAAATCTCATTTAATCAATTAAGTAATACCGAGCTTAGTTATCTGCAAGTACTTTATCAGAGAGATGGCGAGCACATGCAAGGGCACGTCGCGCAGTTGTCAACTTTACAAAAAGCAATGAACGATGACACCGTCAAATTCGAAGAAGATGATCTTGAAATGCTGCTACCAGCATGTGCTCGTTATTTAGTCACTAATGCTATTCGTGGTTGGTTATTTCAAACAAATGTTGCTGGAAAACCGATTGCTCATGTTGTCACTCGATTAGACTTTACACCGTCCGGTGAAGAAGAAACCGGACGCGTTACCCTTGAGTTAAAGGCTAATGCTAAAGGTAAAATAGCCATAACGACGATAACAATTCGGGCGCGTGACATCGCCGATAAAACAGTGACTCAAATTTTTGCAGGCAAAGGTTTTCTTAAAGAAACGCCTGAATTGATAACGGCCTATGATAATGCAGCTGAGCGTTATTTTGACTGGTGTACTCGCTCAGGCATGCAGTTTTTAGGTAAAGGCACGGGTTTTTTTGCTGAAGACCCAACAGCAACGCATCGCAATACTGATTGGTCTCGTAAAGATGTCGTGGTGTTATCAACCGAAGGGGGCAATGCCCGTTTGGTTTGTGATGAAAGCATTCTAAGTGAAAGAGTATTAACGATGGATGCCAAAGGTGATATTTTGGCAAAATATCTACGGAAAGCAGCAAAAAGTACTCGTTACGACAGTAAAATTGAGAATGAAGTCGAGATTTCGCAAACTGAAATTCCAAAGGGGCTATTTACTGAATTGCCAGTACATTGTTACTTGCTAATGTTTCATTTGGAATTACATCACCATCTATGGGTACATGTGAATGATATCAAACCCTATCAATATCAACCGGAATTAAAACAAAAGCTTATACTTAGAGAAGAACAAATCGATTTAATTGATATTCTGACGGCTGAAATGGACGTTTTGATGGATGATATTGTTGAAGGTAAATCGGGTGGTACCACTGTATTGTGTGCTGGTCCAGCCGGCGTTGGCAAAACCTTAACAGCAGAAGTCTATTCGGAAATTATCAAACGTCCATTGTATCGAGTACATTCGGGTCAATTAGGGCTGAATGTGGGGGAAATGGAAAAAGCTCTAAAAGACGTATTAACCCGTGCCCAGCGATGGGGAGCAGTCATGCTGATAGATGAAGCTGATGTTTATATAAAGCGTCGGGATAACAATATGACTATGAATGCCGTAGTCGGTGTTTTTTTAAGAGTACTCGAATATTTCAATGGTCTACTTTTTTTAACGACGAATCGCGTTGATGATATCGATGAAGCTATTGTTTCGCGCTGTATTGCTTTGATTAAATATTATCCACCTGATAGCGAGGCTAGGCAAAAAATTTGGCAAGTTATGATAAATCAATTTAATCTTGAACTTGATGGAACTTTAGTTAAGCAGTTAGTTGATGTTTTTCCTGATGCGACAGGTCGTGATATCAAGGGATTGTCTAAGTTGGTAGCAAAATATTGTCAGTATAAACAGGTTGATCCTACGCTAGATGTTTTTAAACGTTGTTCAGTATTTCGTGGTATGGAGCTTGAGAAAAAACCTGCTTATAATGCCTAAAATGCTTGTTAGTCTAACTATTTTCCAGCCACATTAATTCATCTTGGGAAAATCCGGCTTGTTTTCGTAACTGATGATTGAAAGGACCTTTAGGTTTTCCGGTAGAAAAATGTAGTTCAATTAATTCTTTAAATTTAGCCTCTGATGCAATGTGCTGTTGTTGGCAAAAAGTTTTGAACCAGAACGAACCGCGCTCAACATGCCCAATTTCGTCAGTTAAAATCCGAGTTAATAATTGCACACTGTCTTGATCACCAAGTTTTTTGAATTTAGTAATCATATCGGGTGTTACATCTAAACCTCTAGCTTCGAGACATCGGGGTACGACAGCTAGGCGGGCTAAAATATCTCCAGCTGTATCAACAGCACTATTCCATAAACCACTATGAGCCGGTAAATCACCATAATCTATTGCCATCTTTTGTAAATGTATTCTAATTAATTCAAAATGCTGCGCTTCTTCATCAGCAATACACAACCAGTCATGGTAAAATTGTTCTGGCAACCCTCTGAATCGATAGATAATATCCCAAGCTAGGTAAATAGCGACAAATTCAATATGGGCTATAGCGTGAAAAAAGGCAGCCATACCATTGGCTGCGTTCAATTTGCGTTTAGGCATTAGCCGTGGTGCCAGAAGTTCTGGCCGATTAGGAAATTTTACTTCATTGACTGGTAAGATAGCGTGACCTTGTGTTATCAATAGTTCATTATTTTCCAACAGTTGCCGCGACAGATGAGTTAACGCTAATTTTTCATCAATAGTAGTTTCATATAAACAAGCTTCGGCTAATTTAAATAGATTATTCATCATAAATTATGTTTAAAATTTTATATCATTCAGGATTACTACTGTATTGCCTGTTTATTTATTGGTTGTCCAGTCATTCATCAATACCCGCACCTATGTGGTTTCCCTATCAAGATAAGCTATATCATGCGGGCGCTTATTTCATTCTTGGAGCACTCATTTGGACAAGTCTTAGATGCTGGATTCAAACGCCTATTATACTCACACTATTCACGGTTTTTCTGGGTGGTTTATACGGAATATCGGACGAATGGCATCAGTCCTTTGTTCCCGGTCGAGAGGTTTCAGCTGAAGATTGGCTGGCTGATTTTATAGGTGTAAGTATGGCGGTATTTTTTTGTAAAAAATACACAAAACCGGAGTGGTTTAGCTAAAATATTCCAATTTGCTAGCTAGGATTAGAATAATATGTCTAAAGATATCCGAATCGAACGGCGCAGTGGTGAGGCTTTACAGGTCTATATTCCTGAACTTGCACGCTTAAGACTTGAAGTTTTTCGTGATTTTCCGTATTTATATGATGGTAATATGGAATATGAAACCAAGTACTTGCAAACTTATATAAACAATCCTGATAGCGTGATTGTCTTAGCTTTTGATAATGAAAAAGTCATTGGCGCATCGACCGCTTTACCGATGAAATATGAAACTGATGAGTTTAAAGCTCCCTTTATAAATAATGGTTATGATCTTGAGCAAGTTTTTTATTGCAGCGAATCGGTGTTAGATAAAAACTATCGAGGTTTAGGAATCGGCGTTCGTTTTTTTGAAGAACGGGAGCTTCATGCTGCTCATCTAGGTGGCTTTAAACATATTACTTTCTGTTGTGTTGAACGCCCTGCTGATCATCCTCGCCGTCCGTTTGATTACGTACCGCTGGATAAATTTTGGAATAAACGCGGTTACTTTAAGCATCCAGAACTGACTACCCATTATCTTTGGAAAGATTATGATGATGTCGAAGAAACACCTAAACCGATGACTTTTTGGCTTAAACATGAAAGTTAAAATTGCAAGTGCACAATACGATATCAGTTTTCTCGAAAATTGGGATAGCTATCAAGATAAAATCGAATGCTGGGTAGCAGAGGCCGCCGAAAAGGAAGCAAAAATATTGTTATTTCCAGAATACTTTAGTATGGAATTAGCTTCGTTGTTTGGTAAAGAAATTTATAGCTCATTGGAAAAACAGCTGGTTGCTATGCAATCAGTCTTGACTGATTTTCAGAATTTGTTTCAAAATCTGGCGCAACGCTACCAATGTTTGATTCAAGCGGGTACTTTCCCGATTAGGATGGAGTCAGGCGAATACCGCAATCGAGCTTATTTATTCTTTGCTGATGGTCGTATTGACTATCAGGACAAAATGATGATGACTCGTTTTGAAAATGAACAATGGCTAATTACGAGTGGCGAAGAAATAAAATACTTCGATACAGAATATGGACGAATAGCAATTAATATCTGTTATGACAGTGAATTTCCACTATTAGCAAGACAACAGGTACAATTCGGAGCCAATCTTATTTTGGTTCCCAGTTGTACTGATACATTAGCCGGTTATCATCGGGTTAAGATAGGCTGCCAAGCAAGAGCATTAGAAAATCAGTGTTTTGTAGTTCAGGCTTGTTTGGTTGGCAAAGCTCCCTGGTCAGAAGCTGTCGATGTCAATATTGGTGCAGCCGCAATTTATACCCCTGTAGATCGAGGGTTTCCAGATAATGGAATACTTAGTAGTGGCGAATTGGATATCGTACAATGGGTTTTTGCTGATTTGTCATTAGCCGACATTGAAACCGTCCGTAATCAAGGTCAAGTATTTAATTTTCGCGATTGGCCACTTCAGGATAGATTTAGAATATCTTGATTCTTTTCATAATGGATGCAACGATTTTAAACTAACATCGTTGCTATCTTTATAGAGGATTTTCTTTCTGGCGAGCTGTTCGCTAAATGCCTGAAACAGTTTTTTCCCTTGCCAAGGACTGGTTTTTTTACCGCTATATAGCATTTCATTTAAGTTCAAAATTTCATCACGTAACCGAGCGTCACAGTGTATAGCAATCATACCTAGCGTTCCGGCATCAAATTGTTGCTGTCCCCAAATTTGCAGGATATTTTTTGTCGCCAGCATATCATTTTCAGAGCAAGCGATTTTTAGCTGATTTGAAAGATTTTTTAAATCAACGTCAGATTCTCGTATTACTTCCTCTTTAACGGTAATAGAAGTTTTCTTTTTTAAAAAATAAATTATGGTTAATAACCAGCCAGTTCCTAAAAAAATCGAAATCCATTGCCAAATGGGAGAGGACATGACTACGGGTGCAACGGTATCGGGTGGTGTCGATGTCTTAGGTGCAGGTGTTTTTTGCTCAGAAGTTATCGTATTTTGAATTTGGGTAGTGGGCTCTGGTAAATGCCCCGAACTTAAAACAGTGACAGGAATTTCAGGTAATGTAGCCATTTCTACCTTTTCAGTTTCGGTATTAAACCAAGGAATTTCAATAGCGGGTAATTTGTAATTTCCCTCTTTACTTGGAATGATAGCTATTTTTTCTTCCCTTGATGCAGTTAAACCGTCTGGCAATTTTCTTTCATTTAAAATAGGTTGGTCAGGATAAGTTTTAAGATTGTTATCTGATGAAATCGTACTCAACTCAGGCAATTGTCCAACACTAACACCTTTTGCCTTAATAGTTAGAGTTCGTGTTAAAGGTTCACCCACTTTCATTTGTTGAACATCACCTGAAAATTGCTGACTAAGTTCCACTTTTTCTGCAGGAAGCCAGTGTTGTTTATCAAATTCATTGGGAATCGGTTTAACTTTCAGTATGATTGCTTTCGATTCGATTCGTTTGCTTCGGGTTAATTGAGGATTAAAAAAACCATTAAACGTAGAATTACTTGATCTTACAACTTCAGCGGTCAAAATTAATGGATTTATCGTCAATGTGCCGCTTTTCTGTGGAAACAAGGCATATTTTCGTTCGGTAACGCTATAATCGACACCATTTATTCTAGTGTTATAAGAGCTATCTTCTGTCAGTTTTTCAATAACAGCATCGGCTAGTTCTGGTTCATTTAATTTTGCTTGAGCTATATCGACACGTGTAAACAGTTTTAAAGTGTAAATAACTTGTGCTTGTACATAAGGATTTTCTGGTGTCGCGCTCACTTCCATAAATAAATCTTCATCATTGTGACTTAAGTTTTTGGATGTGGCTACTGGCATAACGGTAATCGTCAGCGCGTTACTTTCCATGTTTCCAAAGCGGATAGCAGGGATTTCTAATTTGCCCGATTTATTAGCCATAACCGAAACAACCCATTTGATCTTTCGACTGGTGGACTGACCGTTAATCCAAGACGAGTTTTCAGATTGGCTTTGACTAAGAACAGAGAAATTTTGTTTCAATGGGCTAAAATCAGGTGCATCATCAGGGGTTTCGGTTGATGTAAAAATAATATCAAAAGAATCTTCTATGTTCACCGGATTCCTTTCTACTGATGCATCTATGCTAGCTTGACATAGTAAAGGCGAGCTTAGTAATAAAAATAGCATTACTAAGCTGAAAGTTTGCAGCTGATTTCGGATTCTATAAATTGCAAATTCGTTTATCATCGTTATTAACATCAAGGTGAACTGTAGAAATAATTTTAGTGAATAAACACATTAGCTTTTCTAAGTTAATGGAATTAGATTTTAATCCCTAGATGCTTGGCTGCAATCAAAGTTCCAATGATTGTCAGGCTGTCTTTAATTTCATTCTTGTAAACCATTTCTAGTAAGTCGGTAAATGCAATTTTTTTCAGGCTTAATTCTTCGGTTTCTTCGGGTTGTGCTTCGCCAAACGTTAGGTCAGTTGCCAAAAAAATAAATGCGCGCTCATTAGTCACAGAATTACTGGTATTAAACTCATAAAGCAATTGCCAGTTTGCGGCAGTAATCCCTGTTTCTTCCAATAGTTCACGTTGCCCTGATTCAAGAGGTGGCACGTCCTTTTTGCCTCCACCTTCTGGTATTTCCCAACTGTATTCCTCTAAAGGAAATCGGTATTGCCCGACGATATAGGTGTTACCATCGGCATCTATTGGAATGACACCAATAGCCCAGTTTTTAAAATCGACACAAGTATAAATGCCATTAGTTCCAGTAGGTGTAATCACATCATGGTGTTCAATTCTTATCCAAGGGTTTTCATGTAAAGTTTCTTGACTAAGAATAGTCCAGGGATTGCGTTCTTGCATCAGTTGTACCTTAATGAAAAAGAAAAAAACGACTGCCGCTAATGACTAAGATAATTTTTTATATTTAATGCGTTTAGGATTATCGGCATCTGTTCCTAATCGACGGTGTCTATCTGTTTCATAATCCTGATAATTACCCTCAAACCAAACGACTTGACTATCGCCTTCAAAAGCTAAGATATGAGTAGCAATTCTATCCAAGAACCAACGATCATGAGAGATTACAACAGCACAACCCGGAAAAGCTAATAAAGCTTCTTCTAATGCACGTAACGTTTCAACGTCCAAATCATTAGTAGGTTCGTCAAGCAGTAACACGTTACCACCTGATTTAAGTAACTTTGCTAAATGAACACGATTCCGTTCTCCACCTGATAATTCACCAATACGTTTTTGTTGATCGCCGCCCTTAAAGTTGAAACGTCCAACATAAGAGCGAGAAGGTGTTTCATATTTACCGACAGTAATAATATCCAGTCCGTCGGAAATTTCTTCCCAAACAGTTCTGCTGTCATCCATATCATCACGTAATTGGTCAACATAGGCCATTTGTACGGTTTGCCCAATAGCTATCGAACCAGAGTCAGGTTGTTCAAAGCCTGCCATCATGCGAAATAAAGTTGTTTTACCGGCTCCATTTGGACCAATGATACCTACAATCCCACCTGGAGGCAGTTTGAAACTAAGGTTACTAATCAATAATCGATCGCCAAATCCTTTACTGATATTGTCTGCTTCAATGACGACATCGCCTAAACGAGGACCTGGTGGTATATAGATTTCTTGGGTTTCATTGCGTTTTTGAACTTCTTGTGAAGATAGCTCATCAAAACGCGCCAGACGTGCTTTACTTTTTGCGTGGCGACCTTTAGGATTGGATCGCACCCATTCTAATTCAGCTTTCATCGCTTTTTGACGGGATGACTCTTGTTTTTCTTCTTGTGCTAGTCGTTTTTCTTTCTGTTCTAACCAGCTAGAATAGTTGCCTTCCCAAGGAATGCCCGCACCTCTATCTAATTCAAGTATCCAACCGGCAACGTTGTCAAGAAAATAACGGTCATGTGTAACCGCAACGACAGTTCCGGAATAATCATGTAAAAATCTTTCCAGCCAGCCAACGGATTCTGCATCTAAATGGTTAGTTGGTTCATCAAGTAATAGCATATCTGGATTTGACAATAGTAGTCGGCATAACGCAACCCGACGCTTTTCTCCTCCCGATAGTTTACTAACATCAGCATCCCAGTCTGGTAAGCGTAAAGCATCCGCAGCAATTTCCAATTTGCGTTCTAACTCCCATGCACCAGCACTTTCAATTTTTTCTTGTAGGTCGGCTTGTTCAGTCAACAAGGCATCAAAATCAGCATCTGGATCAGCGAAAGCATTATTGACTTCATTGAATCGATCAAGAATGGCCTTAATTTCAGCAACCGCTTCCTCTACGTTACCTCGAACAGTTTTACTAGGGTCTAATTGAGGTTCTTGTGATAAATAGCCAATGTTTATACCTTTTAATGGAATTGCTTCGCCTTCAATTTCCTTATCAACACCAGCCATAATTCGTAGCAAGGTTGATTTACCAGAACCGTTTAAACCAAGCACTCCAATTTTGGCACCAGGAAAAAAGGATAGTGAAATGTCTTTTAGAATGTATTTTTTAGGTGGGACAATTTTGCCTACCCGATTCATTGAATAGATATATTGAGCCATGTTTACCTGATCAAATTAATTTAGAGTTTAAAGGTAATTGCAAAAGAGATTGCCTATAACCTGATAAGTCTAATCATAAGCAGTTCTTATGGCTTATGTTATCAATTTATTGAGATAACTGCTTTGTTTATATGCATTCACAAAATATCAAAGATAAAACTTTTCCTACGGAAGTTGCTTTATAATTCTGCTTGCTGGCTGTATGCTTAAAAGCATAAACAGCATTTAGTCCGTTATGATGTCTTAAATTACCAAAATTGTACGTAATGAGTGTTCGATTTTGGTGCGTGCGCACTAAAAAATACTGATATTATATTTTTGCACAATTTTTATACAAACTTTTGCTTTTAAAAAAATCCAAATTAATGGAATATAGACAACAATGATCTATCAAAGACAGATTAACGCACATTCAAATAGAATAAACCATTTAGTATATATTGTAGTTGGATTGTTTTTTGCTTATTAATAACCCAGCTATTCTTGGGGATGAAGTGCACTACAATTTCTTCTTGATAAAAAACATCCAAAATATACTGCGTGTCTAATTTTCAGCTGGATCAATTTAGGTTAAAGAATGCTGTTTCGAGACAAAATAAAAGCATGGCAGGGAGAGTATCTCTTAGCAATACTTTGGCTTTTAAAAACTATATGTGGTTTGTGCGGTTTTAATTTTATATATAAATCGATAATTCTTTTTTTAGTTAAACGACTAGGTATTTTTGATCGCAGCTATTATCTCAATGTTAACAATGATGTTTTAAAATCAGGGCAATTGCCTTTACGGCATTATGTTTTCTATGGAGATAGAGAAGGTCGCCATCCAATGGCGCTATTCGATCCAAATTACTATCGCTCTCAAGTACCCTCTTTACCTAAATACGTTAATACCGTACTTCACTATGCTTATGTAGGACGATATAGAAAGCTCTCGCCGAGTCCTTGGTTCGATTTAGACTACTATTTAACAAATAATAAAGATGTTGCCCGTTCAGGTTACGATCCGTTACTCCATTATTTAAAATGGGGAGGTGTTGAAGGGCGTTCACCCTGTCCACAGTTTGATGGTGCTTTTTATTTGCAAACCAACTCTGATGTTGCAGAAAATGGCATTAATCCACTTATTCACTATCTTTTTTTTGGACGGATAGAAGGTAGAGCCGTTTTACCAGAACATGGTAGTAAGATAATCCAAGAAACAAGCCATTATGTTCAACAGGCACCATCATCATTACCTAAAGTGCACTTATGGTATAAGTTAAAAAAACATGCGCAAATCAAAGACGCTGATATCGATGTCATTGTTCCTGTCTATAAAGGGAGGACAGAGACTCTCCGTTGTATATACAGTGTTCTAAAAGCCACTTGTAAAACGCCCTACGAATTGATTGTAATAAATGATGCGAGTCCTGAAGCTGAGTTGGTTGTAGATTTAAAAAAATTAGCGGCACTCGGATTATTCACGTTAATAGAAAATAACGACAATAAAGGTTTTGTTAACTCTATAAATAGAGGAATAGTGCTACATAAAAATCGTAATGTCGTCATATTAAACTCTGACACGGAAGTTTATAAAGGCTGGCTAGATAGATTACACGATACCGCACATCGTCATTTATTAACAGGTACCGTAACGCCACTTTCTAATAACGCAACTATTTGTAGTTACCCGCATTTTTTACATGATAATCCTTATCCGTTAGAATTAAGTTACTCAGAAATGGATGCTTTGACGGCTAAAATAAATACCGCCGTAGAAATTGAAGCGCCAACCGGCGTGGGTTTTTGCATGTATATTAAACGCTCCTGTTTAAATATGATTGGATTGTTTGATGAAAAGGTTTTTGGCAAAGGTTATGGAGAGGAAAATGATTTTTGCCAAAAAGCTATTCAAAAGGGGTGGCGTAATGTCATTGCAGTAGATGTTTATGTTCGACATTTGGGGTCTGCCTCTTTTCAGGGAGAAAAAGCAAAACGAGTTTATGATGCGTTGAAAATAATAGATAAGCGTTACCCAAAATATCGTGCTGAAATTGATTACTTTATTCAGTCTGATCCATTAAAAGAGGCTAGATATCGGTTAGATTTTGCTCGAATGAAACGGTTATGCAAGCTGCAAAATGTACTTATTTTCACCCATAATCGAGGTGGTGGTTCAGAGCGACGAGTTCAGGAAGATATTTTGCATTTTAGTCAACTAGGATACGGTATTTTTACTCTTCGACCTTTAACTAACGAGCCAGGGTTTGTTGTCTTGGGGCATCCGGCTATTCGTTCCTTTCCTAACATAGCACCTTTCAATTTAGCTGAAACAGACCTGTTGGCTGCATCATTAAAAGAGCTAAGAATTACCGAAATTCACACTCATAGTTTGGTTGATTTTTTACCCGATGCTCAAAAATTTATTGTTAACCTTGTCAAATTGCTTGGAGTGCGTTGGGAAGTGATTCTCCACGATTATAAGGTAATCTGTCCGCGTGTTAATTTAGTGGATGAAAATGGACTATATTGTGGAGAGCCTGATGAGGAAGAGTGTAATCGATGTTTGTTGGAGCGTGGCTCAGATTTCAATGTTTCAGATATTCGGTTATGGCGAAAAGACCATGAATATGAATTACAGTCAGCTGATGTTGTAGTAGTTCCCGATGAAGATGTTGCTACTCGATTAAAGGTTTATTTCCCAGAAATAAAATTTGCAGTCAATCCTCATGAGGCAATTGATTTGGCACATTATCCGACTCTTATGCCAAAAATAGAAACAGATCAAAAGCTAAGAATTGTAATTATTGGTGCAATTGGCAAAATTAAAGGTTTTAATGTTATTATCAATTGCAGTAAACATGCGAAGCAGCACGATTTGCCTTTAGAATTTATCGTCATGGGGTACACTATGAACGATAAGCAAATGGAGGAAGCGGGTGTTTTTGTCACCGGTAAATATCAGGAGCACGAAGCTTTAGACAAATTAAAAAGCTTAAATCCTCATGTTGTTTGGCTTCCTTCAATATGGCCAGAAACTTACAGTTATACGCTATCAATGGCACTAAAGGCTCAATTTCCGGTGTTTGCATTTGATCTGGGTGCAATAGCAAAACGTATCAAAGAATTAGGTTCGAGTACCACATTAATGCCGTTGTCATTATTTAACAATCCCGCAAGTATTAATCATCAGTTTGAAGAATTTAGAATTAGTTGTGAATCCCCTTTAGTCATTGAAACTCCAAAAACAGTAACGGAATAAATCATGAAAAAAATTTTTTCAGTCGGGCGAAATCGGCCGGGAAATCAACCTTCCGATAAAGCTAAATCAGGTATCCAAGGTTATTTAGAACGTATTGATAATTTCCAAATTGAAGGTTGGGCTATCAATTTTGATCAAGAACCCCTGAATTTAACTATTCGTATAGGTAAAAACCTCCATCCTTTAACTGCTTTTTGGTTTGATAGAGCTGATGTTGCCTCTCAATTCGGTCCCGAGTTTTTGACCTGCGGTTTTAAAGTAGATTTGCCAACTTCTTTAGTTGATGTTTTTTTGAGAGCTTGTCAAGAACAAGTTCAAATTGACGTACTCGCTAACGATACAGTTTTAAACAACAATGCCGGTATTTTTAATAATACTAACTTGTTTAAAAAACCAATTACCAAGCCAGTTGATGTTCCTGTGACGGAAAAAACGGAACAAGTAGATAAAGCAGTTAAAGTAGATAAAATTTCCACTGTTGACGATAAAAATCCAATTGTAAAAAAATCAGCTGAAAAAAATACGGATATTCCAAAGCTAGAAGAATCAGTAGTAAAAACAGATTCTCTATTAAAAAAGGAAACAGAATCAACTTCTAAAACAGAATCAGCTACTAAATCAGTTGCCGAATCACCTTTGAAAAAAGCACTACTTTCAAAAAGCAAACTACCAGAAATCAAACCAGTCACTATTAATGGTTATATAGAGTCTCTAAATAATCTGATGATCTCAGGATGGGTCATCGATAAAGAAAAACCTCAGCCAAAAACACTAACTAAGCCATTAAAAATGGCACTTGTTGTCAACAATACAAGTTATCCGGTTAAGCCGACATGGATAGTACGAGAAGATGTTGCGCAAATACACGGACAGGAATTTATAAAATCAGGTTTCGAAATATTGGTTCCAGAAGAGGTGATTGATGACTTTTTGGCAACCCGTAAAAATTATGGTAGTTTCGAAATAACAGTCAACGAAGTTCAGATTACAAATAATGTTAAGCCGTTAATTAATCCGATTGTTAAGCAGCCCGTTTCACCGATTCTGGCTAAACGTAAATTAGCGGTTGATGAAGTAGAAGATGTAAAAGTTGAAGAAAATATTGAAAAAATTACGGAAACTGTATTTTTTCATTTTACGTTCAAAGAGCTTTTTGATTTAAATTCTAAGTTTGGTGTTGAAATTTCAGCGGCTGATTTTAATCGGTTGATGCAAAATCAGGCTGACTTCCCTATTCGTGTAAGCGAAAATGATAGTGCTAATGCCGATTACTATTTTTCATTGGCGAAATATCATTTCATTCATCATCGGGCATCAATTGGACAAACCTTATTAAAGTTTGCCCTACATTTTGAGAGACGTGCCGAGTTTCTAGAAATGTTAGGTAATGGCTATTTTGAGCAAAGTGATTACGAAACCGCCAATTACCATTATGAGGCAGCAGTCGCCAGTTCTGGACAAACCAGCAAATGGCTGTTTTCTAATCTGGGTCATTGCAAACGGCAACTGGCGCATCCGAAAGACGTGATTAACACCTTATTGGCGGGTATTGCTCACAATCCGGATGCTAGTTTATTCCGTGACCGTTTTGATGATG
>Ga0214192_1000063_pt1 | contig 61347 bp, 46 predicted proteins | sample TroBogEpilimnion_44_FD_153030 | JGI IMG/M metagenome (GOLD analysis project Ga0214192, IMG submission 153030) | Freshwater microbial communities from Trout Bog Lake, WI - 29JUL2008 epilimnion | ecosystem: Environmental > Aquatic > Freshwater > Lake > Epilimnion/Euphotic zone | place: Trout Bog... | reverse complement strand
GTTGCCGGATAAGGAGTACATTCATCAAAAATCATGACGATATCTGAACCCAGTTCCCTTTGTACTAGCATTGATTCTTCGGGACCCATAAAAATGGAACTGCCATTAATCGGTGATTTAAAGGTATCACCCTGTTCAGTAATTTTACGCAGTGCTCCCAGACTAAATACCTGAAAACCACCTGAATCAGTCAAAATTGGTTTTTGCCAGCGCATGAAATCATGTAAATCACCATGCGCTTTAATAACGCCGGTAGTTGGTCGCAACATGAGATGAAAGGTATTACCCAGAATAATTTGCGCACCAACCGTTGTTAAATCTTCGGGGGTTAATGATTTAACAGCACCATAAGTACCGACAGGCATAAAAATGGGGGTTTCGACTGTGCCACGGGCAAAATTAAGCCGACCTCGACGTGCATAACCATCGGTATTAAGTAATTGAAATTCCATAATTTAATTTTCCTATGATTTATTTAGATCATTCCTAGTTAATTTGAATGAAGTAAATAAACATTATTTTGAATAGCTTGCTGTCTGAAAAGGCAAGAGATTGGAGGCATTATAAATAACAAAACCGCTATTTATAACAAAATAAATTTTACCTGAAAAAGCGATGAAATAGATTTGTTGTATTGCTGACTGCTGATAGAAAACTACTTCAATATGACTACGCTATTAAAACTCAAGATGCGCCCTTAAAGCATAAATCTCTACCGGACCGCGATCAGCATTGTATGCAGGGTTGGCAATATGTTGATAATCGGCTGTTAACCAAAGTTCATTCCAGATATTAAAGCTATAAAAAATATCGATCACTTCTTCTGGACGATAATGGATTTTACCATCACCGATAAAACCATCAATACCGCCCAGAGCTAAATAATTAATATGAGATTTGGAAAGCCAACCTTCCGCATACCCTAAACCAACCGAATCCCTTCTTCTGCCCCAACGGCTTCCTTTGACAATACTACCAAGCGATATAGAGCGATCAGTAGAGGTATAAGAATAGACTTCCGATTGACCATCAGAATACATCCCCCTGAAAAATAACCCTACATCATTAAAAACCTGTTGCTCAAAATTTACCCCCACCCCTTCTTTGATATTAGTTTTACGCGCCCAGCACAAATCAGGAGCAGAACTATCGAGCGAACCGTAATTAAAACCGGTACAGGTGGTGGCATTTTGTTGCGGATTTAACGTATAGGCGGCAATAGCATCGGTGAATTTCGCCAAATTCTCAACATTTCGGTAAGCCAAAAGACGAACAGCCCCTGGTTGATCATTAAAGAGTAAATGTCTATGCTCAATTTCGAACTGTTGTCCAAAATATCTGAAAGGGGCTATCTCTAAAGCCAGTTGGTTTGGGTTTTTGGGCGGCAAAATATGTCCAAACTTAAATGTCCAATCGTCATGATCGTATTCTATCACCGCTCCCCAAGTGTACCCTCTTGCGTCGGCAGCAAAATCGTAAGCAGCATAGGTCAAAAATGCCATGTTGTTAAACTGTTTACGCAAGTCACCGGAATAACTGTTTTTATCGAAAAAATCCAGAATACTGAATTCTCCGAATCGAAACACCAAGCGTCTACTCATTTCAGTTGTACCCAGCTGCATAGGATCAGAACTCACTTTAACCTCACTACCACCAAGCCCCCAGCTTTGTTTATAAAAACCGCGAGACATATAGTAGATTGGTTGTACTCCACCTGATTTTTGCAACTCAAAGTTTTGTATCACACTGCCCAAACCCTTCAGTCCAGATAAAGAGTGCTCTGAAATAACCTCAGGAACAAAATACAGTTCCCCGCCTTTCCACAATTTAGCCCCTACAAATAAGGTAGCAGTGCCGGTAAAGCTGCGTTCTGAGTTAGGCAATAACGAGTTGCCGTTATCATTATTGAAATTAGTATAGGCTGCTGGAAAACTGCCTTTCCAACTATGCAGAAAAGTCATTTGACCATAGAAATTCCAACGTTCATCCTCAATATTATGCAGTCCTTTATCCGCTAAAAGTTGCATAAAATCGTAACCATCTTCCCTTGATGAAGGTTCGGCTGATTCTCCCCTCGCGTTCAGTGAAAAAACCAATAAGGCAAAAACGAACAAAAATGATTTAACAGACCACAAACAGTCTAAGCGTTGGCAACTTAAAGGCATTCTTAAATGGGATCTCAGGAAATAAAGTCAAAGTTCAGTTGCTAAAGCACTTGAAAATCAAAATCAACGATTCGGTTAGCTTAATTATCAGCTTTGAACAGATTTAATAAAAAAAGAATAAACTGACTTCAAATGAAAATGATTAAAAATTAGGCATTTTTATAAAAAACAATTTTCTATATAGACGATTTTATAAACTATAAATGACATTAATATGAATAATTAGCTAAAAATAAGACAAGATAGTGTCTATTATATGAGTTTTTAAGAATTAAGTAGTAACTTTGATCATTGGCTAACGAAAAAACAATGAACCAAACTCGTCACTAGCTCAATGCTTAAAAGGTAGGCTCATCCATGAAAAAAAGCAGAGTTATTGTCGGCTGAAACAGCCAGTTAAATTAAAACTATTTAACCGACATTGAAATATCAACCGACTGATATTTGATTATGATGATTGTATTGGACTAAGTCAGCATCAACTCACTAATGAATCTAGATTTTCGTACAATTGCATGTATTGGATAGCACTTTGTTTCCATGAATATTCTTTTTTCATACCATTCATTTGAATGTCTTTCCAAAGCTTTGGTTGACTGTAAAGAACTAATGCTCGTTTAATCGCTTCTATTAGCGTTCCAGAAGTGGCATCATTAAAAACAAACCCTGTTGCTGTATTGTTAATGATAGTCTCGGTTACCGCATCCACGACTGTATCAGCCAATCCCCCCGTTTTTCTAACAATTGGAACAGTGCCATAGCGTTGACTATAAATTTGGTTAAGTCCACAAGGCTCAAAGCGTGACGGCATTAAAAACACATCTGCACCCGCTTCAATCAAATGCGATACATTTTCATCGTAGCCAATCATGACTGCCATTTTTTCAGGATGGGTTTTAGCGTAATCAGTCAACTTTTGTTCAAAGCCTTTATCTCCGCTACCCAACAAAATAAATTGTAAAGGTAGAGTCATCATTTCATCTAATGCTTCCAATATTAAATCAATCCCTTTTTGCTCAACCAATCGGCTGATTAAAGCAAAGACCGGTATTTTCTTATTGACCGGCAATGTGAATTTTTCTTGTAAAGCGCTTTTATTAAGTAATTTTTTATTGAGTTTTAATGAATTAAACTGAGCTGGAATGGTGGCATCTGTTTCCGGATTCCAGTGGTCGGTATCAATCCCATTGATTATACCACTCAACACCGACTGGCGATGACTGAGCAACCCTTCTAAGCCACAGCCAAATTCACTGGTTTGAATCTCTTGGGCATAAGTCGGACTGACAGTGGTAATACGATCTGAATACGCCAAACCACTTTTAAGAAACGATAGCATACCGTGATATTCAATTCCTTCAACCGTCCAAAGTGGGTCAGGAAGTTCCAGCAGCACATTTTCTGATTTTGGAAACACACCTTGATAAGCCATATTATGTATGGTGAAAACAGTTGCAGGACGATTATCTTCCAGAGATAACAGAGCCGGCACTAAACCACTTTGCCAATCATTACCATGAACAATATCTGGCTGCCAATGTAAATAAGCTCTATTGACAGCTACCAGTGTGGCAACTCGACAAAAAAGAGTGAACCGTTCAGCATTATTACTCCAAGATGAGCCGTTTTCATCAACATACGGATTACCCGGAAATCCAAAAAATCTCGGGTAATCCACTAGCCACACAATCACTTCACTTTCTGGCAAACGTGTTTCTAAGATATTCACTTCAAAGTCGGCTACTCTTAGCGTACTTTTGTAATAAATATCCTCGCTGCTTTTAATGGCTCGATAATTAGGCATAATAATACGTATATCCGTTCCCAGTTCAGCTAATGCTTTCGGCAAACTACCGCAAACGTCGGCTAACCCTCCTGTTTTAATCAAAGGATGCGCTTCACTAGTCACAAACAGTATTTTTTTCATAATTCTTATAATGTCAAAATAATTCCACCCAAAGGTGGTAAAGTTAGACTAACGGAATAAGGAAGATTCATCCATGCAATTGACTCAGACCACAGTTCGCCGTTGTTCACATCACTGCCATCATAAGCCTGATTATCTGAATTAAGTAGCTCACGATATAACCCCGCCTCCGGTACACCGATTCGATAATGTTCTCTAACCACTGGTGTAAAATTAAGAATGATAATCAACTCCTTATTATTATCATCTTTACGACGATAACTTATGACTGACTGCTCTACATCATGACAATCTAGCCATTCAAATCCCTGATAATCAAATTCATGTTTATACAGCGGCGGTTGCGTTTTGTAAATTGTATTTAAATCTTTCAATAAAGTCTGTACGCCACGATGGTGACCATAATCTAATACATACCAGTCTAATGCTTTATTAAAATCCCATTGTGTACCCTGCCCAAACTCACATCCCATAAATAACAACTTTTTACCCGGATAAGTGAACATAAAGGTATATAAAAGTCTTAAATTAGCAAACCGCTGCCATTCATCGCCCGGCATTTTATCCAACAAAGAACCTTTACCATGCACTACTTCATCATGGGAAAAAGGTAAGGTAAAATTTTCTGTAAATGCGTATAGCATTCCAAAAGTTAGTTGATCATGATGAAAGCGTCTATGAATAGGGTTTTCGCTCATATAGGACAAAATATCATGCATCCAGCCCATATTCCATTTCATCGAAAATCCCAATCCACCTAACCAAGTGGGTCTGGTCACTTGTGGCCAAGCAGTAGACTCTTCCGCCATCATCACCGTACCGGGATGCTGCTCATGAGTTACCGTATTCAGCTCTCTAAAAAAATCAATCGCTTCAAGATTCTCATTACCGCCGTACTGATTAGGAATCCAGTCATCCTTTTCACGCGAATAATCCAGATAAAGCATTGATGCAACCGCATCAACTCTTAAGCCATCAAGATGAAACTCATTTAACCAAAAAATGGCACTCGACAATAAAAAGTTTTTTACTTCATTTCGACCATAATTATAGATCAGTGTACCCCAGTCCCGATGTTCGCCTTTTCGCGGATCTTCATGTTCATAAAGTGCACTGCCATCAAAACGAGCCAAGGCAAAAGCATCTTTCGGAAAATGGGCGGGCACCCAGTCAAGAATGACACCAATATTATTCTGATGACAGGTATCAATGAAAAAACGAAAATCGTCAGGTATCCCAAAACGGGTGGTCGGTGCAAAGTAGCCCGTTGTCTGGTAGCCCCAGGATGCATCTAATGGATGTTCAGTAATTGGCATCAGTTCAATGTGGGTAAAACCCAAGTCTTTAACATAGGCTACCAATTCACTGGCTAATTGCCGATAAGTTAAAAAATTACCTTCAGCATCACGCCGCCATGAGCCCAAATGAACTTCATAAATAGACATGGGTTCATGTAACCAGTCATGATTTTGGCGACCAGTCATCCATTCGTTATCTTGCCATTCATAAGTATTTTCTTCAACAACCATAGCAGCTGTTTGCGGACGCAATTCAAATTGTTGTCCATAAGGATCTGTTTTTACCAACAATTGATTACTTTGTCTGTTGATTATCTCGTATTTGTACAAACATCCTACTGTCAATCCGGGAATAAACAACTCCCAAATACCACTGCTTCCTAGATTTCGCATGGGATGAATGCGCCCATCCCAGCGATTAAAATCGCCAACTACACTGACTCGCCCAGCATTAGGAGCCCATAGGACAAACAATACGCCACTTACCCCATCGACTGTTTGTAAATGGGAGCCCATTTTCTGGTAAATATGCCAATGTTTGCCTTCAGCAAATAAATGTCGGTCAAATTCTGGCAGTTGTACGCCAAAATCATAAGGATCGTAATCAGTATGTTCGACACCTTGTTTATCAAGCCATTGATACTGATAATGTTCAGGTAAATCATCTACATTACCAACGTAAACAAAAAAATCAGTATTAGGAATACGCGGTATTTCCAGACCACTGTCTTTAAAACTGACTGACTCAGCATAAGGCAAATAAAGCCTGACACTGATTTGTTCCCCTACCCAATGACGACCCAAAACTGAAAAGGGATCGTGATGCTTTGCTTCAATGATTTTTAACCAATCACTGTCCAATTCTTTAATCGTTTGCGTTGCCACATTAACCCCCTTTCAGTTTAATTAAAATATACTTCTCAATCCTACCAAATAAAATACACGCTGTAACTAAGGTTATGGAGTATAGAAATTAGCACGACAAAATAATTCCCTTAAAAGTACACAATCTCCCTAAACAAATAACTCAACACATTAATAAATTTAAAAAAAATACTTTGGCTTACAATTGATAATAAAATTGAAAATCTATAATAGAGTCATTCCATGCGCAGCCATAGCAATACCCGTTACTGAGTAAACAATTTAAATACCTATCTTTAATCGCATGGTAGATGAAATTGGAATTATTAGCGGTTAAACTACTCGATTTATAATTTAGACAACTGCTAGTGGAGAACAAACCATGACAATGGACGATAGAGACGGCGTTATTTGGCTAGATGGACAATGGGTTGAGTGGCGTGAAGCGAAAGTCCATGTACTAACCCATACCTTACATTATGGATTGGGTGTTTTTGAAGGAATTAGGGCGTACCATGCCAGCCAAGGCACTGCGATTTTTAGAATGGATGAACATACACATCGTTTATTTCGTTCTGCACACATAATGAACATTAAAATTCCTTTTAGCAAAGACGAAATTAATCAAGTACAGTGTGACGCACTGGTTAACAATAAACTAGATAGTGCTTATATTCGAACCATGTGTTTTTTTGGTTCTGAAGGAATGGGACTGCGTGCCGATAATCTGAAAGTACACGTTATGGTCGCTGCATGGTCTTGGGGGGCGTATTTAGGTGCAGACAGCATCGAAAAAGGTATTCGTATTCGTACCTCGTCGTTTACCCGTAACCATCATAATAGTACCTTCTGTAAAGCTAAAGCCAATGGTAATTACATTAACTCTATTTTGGCTCTGCAAGAAGCACTGTCAACCGGTTATGACGAAGCCTTAATGCTGGATCATCAGGGATTCGCCGCCGAAGGCAGTGCTGAGAATTTGTTTATAATCCGTAACGGCAAAATATACACGCCAGAAACTACTTCTGCTCTGGAAGGGATTACTCGTGATACCGTAATGCAACTAGCACGTGAACAAGGTTATGAAGTGATTGAAAAACGCATCACCCGCGACGAAATCTATGTCGCTGACGAAGCCTTTTTTACCGGTTCAGCAGCTGAAGTAACACCCATTAGAGAATTGGATAATCGTGCTATTGGCAATGGTAGCCGAGGTCCTATTACCGAAAAATTACAATCCTTGTATTTCGATGCTGTTCACGGTCGCATAGACAGTCATAATGACTGGTTGACCTATGTTGCCTAAAAGAATCCTGATTGTCGGTCCTTCTTGGGTCGGCGATATGGTAATGGCGCAAAGTTTATTAATAACGCTTAAACAAAACTCGCCTGACAGTCTAATTGATGTACTTGCCCCCTTTTGGTCATTCGGTTTACTGGAACGTATGCCCGAAATTAACCGTGCGATTGCCATGCCTCTGACTCATGGTCAGTTTGGCTTGGGGGCAAGATTTAGGTTGGGACAACAATTGCGTTCAGAGAAATACCAACAGGCAATCATCTTGCCAAATTCATGGAAATCAGCTCTGATTCCGTGGTTTGCCGGTATTCCCTTACGTACTGGCTATGTCGGTGAATGTCGCTGGGGATTGCTCAACGATAGTCGTCACCTTGACAAGCAACAGCTAAAGATGACCGTTGAACGGTTTGTGTCATTAGGATTAACATCTTCTACCAAGTTGCCACCCACTTGCCCCACACCTCAGCTGACCATAACTACTGAAGCACAACAGTCGGCAATGGCGCAATTTAAGTTAACTGAATCATCTAAAATCTTGGCTTTATGTCCTGGAGCAGAATATGGCGAAGCCAAACGCTGGCCTGTTAAACATTTTGCTACTCTTGCCAATCATCAGCTTAATAATAACTGGCAAGTGTGGTTATTCGGTTCCGATAAAGACCAAGCAATTGCTGCACAAATTAATCAGCTCACACAAAATCGTTGTACTGATTTAACCGGTCGAACCTCTTTGTCACAAGCTATTGACTTGCTATCACTTGCTCAAGTGGTCGTCAGTAATGATTCGGGGTTAATGCATGTTGCCGCTGCGCTCGATAAACCCGTTATCGCTTTATATGGTTCATCGGACCCTAGCTTCACTCCTCCACTTAATGACAAAGCACACATTGTCACCCAGTCATTAGCGTGCTCGCCCTGCTTCCAGCGCGTTTGCCCTTTAGGTCACACTGATTGTCTTTATGGCATTTCCCCTGAACAAGTACAATCCTTGCTACCCTCATGAGAATTGCAATTGTCAAACTGTCGGCACTGGGCGATATTGTTCATGCTTTAGTTGCTTTACAATTTATTAAAGCTCATTTTCCAGAAATACAAATTGACTGGATTGTTGAGCAGCGTTTTGCAGAATTACTTTATGACCAACCTGATATTAATAATGTCCTAACGGTCAATTTAAAAGCACTAAAAACCAATAAACGTGGTTTGTTGGCAGAATTTAAACGCATACGCAGTTACGCAGCTAATCAATATGACTTAATTATTGATGCTCAAGGATTGCTTAAATCTGCTATCACAGCAAGGTTACTGGGTAAGCAGATTGCTGGCTTCGATGCCCAATCCATCCGCGAACCCTTAGCTGCACATTTTTATACCACCCAAATAAAGTGTCCTTATGATGCGAATACTATCGACAGAAATACCAAAGTATTAACGCAACCATTAGGTTTTAATGTTAGTTCTGAACAAATCTTAAACAAACAGCCTTTTTTGTTTTTTAAACACGAAAATAAAGAAATTTACTCATTGTTACGTAAAGACAAAAAAAATATCATCTTGGTTATTGGTTCAACTTGGACAAGTCGCAACTATCCAACCGAAAAATTTATTAACATTGCCAATGCGTTGGAACAAAATTGTCTGGTTATTTGGGGAAATACTGAAGAACAGCAAAAAGCAATCTGGATGAGTCAACAAAGCCAGTGGATTCAAGCCATGCCTAAGCTGGATTTAAACAGTTTGAAGGCGTTAATAGCCAGTGCTGATTTGGTTATTGGTAACGATACCGGACCAACCCACATGGCTTGGGGATTAAATCGACCCTCAATTACTATTTTTGGTCCGACACCCGTTAGCCGCGTATATCAAACAGCAATTAATAAAGTAGTCAAATCAACGTCTAACGTTAATCCCTTTAAATTAAATAAAAATGATTTTTCAATAACAGAGATTGATGAACAAGAAATTATAATTTTGGCCAAAGATTTATTAAATTACCCAAATCATAATTCTGAACATAGGTAATTTTCTAAGGCACACCATTTTGTATCAATTTACCTTTTAAGGTCATATTGCCATTAGAATCAATACTGGCAACATTTTGACCTGCCGCATTGGAAAGATGCCATTTATTTCCATCAAAAGTTACACAAGAATTCTGACCAAAACACACTTTCTGTCCAGGATTCATGGTAATAGCGCCCGACTTATAGTTACCAGTTAGTGCAATGCCCACAGGTGGACTATCCAGTAACAAAATATCTTGCTGGCTATGACTGCCATTAATAGCTAGCCCCTGTTTTGAATTACTATTATCATAAAATGCGCTGGTATGAGTGCCTCCGACTTGATAACTATAACTGGCTTCACTGCCATCATAAACACTGTTATCCTTGACAGTATTTTTAGAAAATATGATGCCATTGTGCCAACTAGGTACTTTTTGGTAAACACCAGCCCCATAGTAAATACCTGCCAATGATGAGAAAGAAGAAAGCGTATTGATAAACATACCCACTACAAAGGGTCCGCCTGGCTTATCATCTTCTGACCAATTGGAAAGGTCTAATTCATAACCAATCGTAGAATTACTAGCACCAATACCTCCAGGGGCACCGGGTTCGGACCCGGGCTGACCGACAAAGCCGCCAGTTGGTATTGGTACAGCATTACGAACAATGTTGGTATTCAATGTCCAAAGTGATCCAGAACCGGGTGCTTGCATACCGCCCAAATATTGCACAACCTTTTGACCATTAGGATCACCAGTGGTGGAAAGCAAACCTATTACACTCTCCCATTCTGGAATATCAGCACCAAACTGTGTTTGACCATACAAGTTCATGGCTGTTAATACCCTGTTAGGAGCTGGACAGTTACCTACTGGACAGGAGACTAAAGTTGGACTAACAGCGGCTCTTAAAGGCACTGAAAAATCAGTATGTTTATTAGTTAAATTATTATAAACACTGGTATCGTAACTAATCCCCGATGTGGGAGAATTGAGCTTGGCATTAGCTAGTGGTGCAGCAAGCGTTGCTTCAGTTAATGTTAGAACAGGCATAAACAAAACTAGATAAAAAATTTGCTGCTTCACTTTCTTACCCTTATAAATTAATAAAGTTCAACGATAACAGTATATTAAATAATTATGATTAAGTAAGTTTTTAATTACTTTTTAGCCATTTCGTTCATCTCTAACAACCAGCTGAATGAAATCAGATAACCCTAAATCTGCCATAAAAAATTAATCTTTTTAAAGTTCAATAGTTTATTGACAGAAAAATAACTCGCGGATTTTAGCTAACTCACCCTCAGACCAGCAATAGCACCTTGATCAGGGCTTAACAACCAAATATCTTTACCGCCTGGTCCAGCAGCTAATACCATGCCTTCTGAAACTCCGAATCTCATTTTACGAGGTGCTAAATTAGCAATAACCAACGTCAAACGACCTTCTAAATCAGCGGGCTGATAAGCAGATTTGATACCCGAAAAAATCGTACGCACCTCATCACCGATATCTACCGTTAATTCTAGTAACTTATCGGATCCGTCAACATGATCCGCTTTAATAATTTTAGCAATACGTAAATCCAGTTTAGCGAAAGTATCAAACTCAATAGTATCGGCTATTGGCTCAAATTTTTTCATGGCTACTGAAGCTGTTTTTTCTAAATTTTCTTTAGATGCGTCAATAATTGCAGTAATTTTATCGGTATCCACACGCGTCATCAGCGGTTGAAAATCATTAATATCATGAGCTAACAAGGGCGTTAAACTATCAGCCCAAGTATGAGGGCTGTCATTTAAAAACAGCTCAGCCTGATGTGTTAAAACAGGTAATACTGGTTTTAAATAGCAGACCAATACCCTAAACAGATTTAAACCCATACTGCAGACTTCTTGTAACTCAATATCTTTATCCGTTTCTTTAGCAATTAACCAAGGTTTTTTCTCGTCAATATACTGATTGGCTTTATCAGCCAAAGCCATAATTTCCCGCATGGCTTTACCGTATTCACGGGTTTCATAATTATCAGCAATACTTTGATGGGCATTAATAAATTCTGCAAATAAATCAGGCTCAGAACAATTAATGGCCAGTTTATTGTTAAATCGTTTACTAATAAAACCACTGCAACGACTGGCAATATTTACGACCTTACCAACCAAATCAGAATTTACGCGTTGGGTAAAATCTTCAAAGTTTAAATCAATATCATCAACACCATTACTCAATTTTGCTGCAAAATAATAGCGTAAGTACTCTGGATTAAGGTGCTCAAGATAGGTTCTAGCTGTAATGAAAGTACCTCTTGATTTAGACATTTTTTCGCCATTCACGGTTAAAAAACCGTGTGCAAAAATAGCCGTAGGGGTTCTTAAATGAGCCCCCGTCAACATGGCTGGCCAAAATAACGCATGAAAATAGATAATATCTTTACCGATAAAATGGTAAAGCTCTGCGGTACTGTCTTTAGCCCAAAATTCGTTAAAATCGAGTCCTTTTTTATCACAGAGATTTTTAAAACTCGCCATATAGCCAATCGGTGCATCTAGCCATACATAAAAATATTTACCGGGTGCATCAGGGATTTCAAAGCCAAAGTAAGGGGCATCTCGCGAAATATCCCACTGCTGCAAGCCACCTTGCAACCATTCGCTCATTTTATTGGCGACTTCCGACTGTAAATGACCGGCATGAATCCACTCGTTGAGTTGCTCGGAAAAATCAGCCAGATTAAAAAAGTAATGTTCGGAATCTTTGGCAATCGGTTTTTCTCCTGATATTGCCGATACCGCATTTTTTAATTCTGTAGGTGAATAGGTTGCCCCGCATGCCTCACAGCTGTCACCGTATTGATCTTTGGCACCACACTTAGGACAATCACCTTTAATAAAACGATCCGGCAAAAACATTTCCTTAACTGGATCGTAAGCCTGAGTAATAGTGCGCGAACTGATATGCCCACCATCTCGCAAACGCGTATAAACCAGTGACGAAAAGACCTTATTTTCCTCTGAATGGGTGCTATGGTAATTATCAAAGTTAACACCAAACTCAGTAAAATCATCAAAATGTTGTTGCCAAACTTTGGCAATCAGTTCTTCTGGGCTAATACCTTCCTTATCAGCACGCAGCATAATCGGCGTACCATGGGTATCATCAGCACACACATAATAGCACTCAATACCACGCTGTTTTTGAAAACGCACCCAGATATCAGTTTGAATATATTCAACGAGATGCCCCAAATGGATAGGACCGTTGGCATAAGGAAGAGCACTGGTAACAAGAATTTTTCTATCAGTCATGGGTTAATCTTTAGTAATACAAGAATCAAAGAAAATAATTAAGTGTCATTATGGCATAAAAGCCAACTAATCGAGCACAACCTAAAAGCCGATTAATTCAAACTAAAGACTGTTGACGTGGCATTACACTGTGTATTCTAATTTTGGAATTTCATAAAGAAATGATATTTTTAATAAAAATGCGCTTTATGTTTAGCGAATTACTCTTCATAAAACGTAAAGAGGAATATCTGGCTGCGGCTGTTAAAATTAAAAGAATCTCCTCAATGAAGCTGTTTCTGAATTTTTGCTTGAGTTAACAATCAGCAATTATTTAACGCCAAAGTTTTCGATTAATCGTATTACTAACTTTTTTATATCCCCGATTTTGGACTAAAAAAAAGCAACTAATGGCATCAAATAATCAACATTTTTATCAATACTAACCCTTAATTTTAAGGTTATCAATCATGGCTACACCCATTCAGCTTAATGTCAATCAAGCTCTAATTTTTGCACAAACATCAGCTAATCCTATCCGTATTGCTGACACCGGCAATAATATTGCGATTAACGCAGATGCGCTTGTTCAATTAGGAGTACAACTAGTCTCAATATTAGACACTGATGTTAATTGGACAACTGATGTCAATGGCAACCCGATAATCGTTCCCGCAACCATTGATAACTCCATCAGTATCACTGATTTGTTAGCATTAGCACCAAAAACTAATGGGATATACCTAAGTACCACTAATCCAACTGTATTTACTCAAGTTACTGGTAGTTTGCAAGATTTAATCAGTAATCAGGCTGCTCTAGCATTATTAGGACCGCAATTCGGTGGCTATACTCTGCCAAATGGCAGCCATTTTCAAGCGAGCTTCACAACAGCTAGTCATTTACTGGCTTCAATCACCATGGATGCTTCTAATGCTGCATCAAGTTCAGTAAATTCTATTTTAACTACCTTAAAAGTACCACTCTATGTAAAAGATACCGGAGCCAATCTGGTAGCTAACGCCGATACGCTTGTTAAATTAGGCACACAACTAACCGCTATTAGCTTAACCGATTACAGTTCTTATATTTCCAATCCTATCAGCCTAGCTGATTTTTTAGCTCTAGCTCCAAAAACTATTAATAATTATTGGAATATCCCGGCTGTTTTTCAAAAAGTTAACGGCAGTTTACAAGATTTTATCAATAACGAAACGGCACTATCTTCATTAGGATCACAACTCGGTAGTTATATCCTTCCCGATGGCACCCAATTTCAGGCAACATTCAATAGTACGGGTCATTTAGTAACTGCAATTACTATGGATGTGGCGAATGCGTTATCGCTGACAACAAGTTCAATCTTAACTTCATTAAAAGCTCCTCTTTACATAATCGATACCAGAGCTCACATAGTCGATCACATTGAAGACCTCGTTAAATTAGGTATTCAGCTGGCAGGAATTCAAATAAGCGACGATTATGGATTTGGGTATGGCTATGGTATTAATAGCCCCATTAGTGTGAAGGATTTTTTAGCGCTCGCGGCTAAAACGACTGACTACAATAAGCATCCAGAAGTTTTTGGCACCGTCACCGGCAGTTTGCAAGATTTTGTCAACAATGAAGCCGCCATTGCCGCATTAGGCAAACGTATGGGTGGCTATACGCTTCCTGATAGCACTCATTTTCAAGTCACTTTCGCAAATAACGATCATTCTGTAGCATCCATCACCATGGATGCCACCAGTGCAACCAATTCTTCCGCTAGTCTTATTGCAACAACCCTGAACGCACCCATTTCAGTAACCGATACGTCTGCCAACATAGCTGCACATGCCGATGGTTTGGCTAAACTGGGTACTCAACTGGCATCAATACAAGTATCAGACAGTAACAGTATCAATAACCCCATCAGTCTGGTAGATTTCCTGATTATAGCGACCAATCTGAACCGATTTGGTCATGCGACCGTATTTAATCAGGTCACCGGCATTTTGCAGGAGTTTATCAACAATCAAAGCGCATTAGCAGCAGTAAACAATCAATTAGGAGGCTTTACCCTCCCCGACAGCACCCATTTTCAAGTAGCTTTTGCTAGTGGCACTCATACCGTAACATCAATAACCATGGATGCAATTAATGCAGCATCCCCATCTGCTACTTTAATAGCCAAAACATTGGGGTCTCCAATCAGCATCGTCGATACAGCAGCCAATATTGCAGCTAATGCAGATACTCTGGTTAAATTGGGCGCAACACTATCGACCATTAAAATAACAGACAACTCCATTAACACCCCTATTAGCTTCTCTGATTTTTTGGCTCTAGCATCTAAGACCACCGATTCAAGTGGTCAGCCAGCAATATTCAATCAGGTTATCATTAGTCTTCACGATTTCGTTGTTAATTCCTCCACCCTAGTAGCTTTTAGCAAGCAATTGGCAGGCTTCGTAACACCATACGGCACTCATTTTCAGGTTAAGTTTGCCAATCATTCGGTCACATCAATTTCAACCAATGCAACCGATATAGAGTTTCACTCAGCAAGTTTAAGTTTATTTTCGACAACGCTTGGCGTGCCACTTTCAGTTAACGACACTCAAGCTAATATTGCTACCTACGCCGATGCTCTGACGAAATTAGGCTCACAACTGATTGCTATTCAGGTAAACGATGATTATGGCTACGCTTTTGGATATGGTTTCAATACCCCTGTTAGTTTGAGTAATTTTTTGATGTTAGCTGCAAAAACTACTGATAAAACCAACATACCGGAAGTTTTTACCAATGTTACCGGCACTCTGTCAGATTTTGTAACTAATGAAAAAGCTCTAGCCCAATTAAGCAAACAATTGGCGGGCTATACTCTTCCAGATGGCACCCATTTTCAAACTACTTTTGCTAGTAACAATCATTCCGTAACCTTAATAACCACTGATGTTGGCAATCTAGAGACGCATTTTGCCACTTTGAGTTTGTTGGCCATTACTCTTGGTGCCCCCCTATTAATAAGTGATTCTGGAGCTCAAATAACCAGCCATGTTAATGATCTGATTAAATGGAAAACAACATTAACAGGCATTCAGATCAACGATGATTATGGCAATGGCACTAACAACGCAATAAGCCTTGCCAACTTTTTATCTATAGCAGGCATTACCACCAATTCTTTTAATAATCCCGCTATATTCAATATAGTTACCGGTACCGTTCAGGATTTTATTAATAATGTGGATATGTTAGCCAACTTATCAAGCCAACTCGGTGCTACACAATTAACGGGCGCTTTTAATACCATCAACAGCCCTGTCAGTTTAGCTGACTTTTTGGCACTTGCAGCCAAAACCAATATCAATGAACACTTGGCAGTGTTTAATCAAGTTACCGGAAGTCTACAGGATTTAATCAATAACAAAGCCGCACTGGCTCAATTAGGACAACAATTTGGTGGCTATACGCTTCCTGATGGCACTCATTTTCAGATTGTTTACAACAGCGATCAATCTATAGCTTCGATCAGCATGGATGTCACCAACGCCATTAAATCAGCTGCTTTGGTTGCTAATACTCTGGGCACTCCCATCACCATCAGTGATTACGCTGGCAATATGATATCCAACATGGATCTATTAGAAGCCAATATCAATTCTATCAACAGCATAACGTTTAATGATGTACATACACCTACACTGCTTTTAACCAGTCATCAGTGGCTTTACGATAGCGATGTACTCAATAAATTTACATCTCCCTATCAACTAACCTTAACATCAGTTAAAGCCAGTGTCCTTTCCTCCGTGCTTGCCAATACTCATGTCAATTTTCCGGTAAATATCCTAGATGGCGCATTAAGAATCGTTAGTGTTTTGGATACGCTACAAGCGAACCTAAATAAAATCAACACCATTACCCTTTCCAACAGTAGCGTTGACCCTGTCCTTATATTGGATGCGTTGCAATATCATGCGGACCAGTCAGCACTGGCAAAAATCAGTTCTGATGGCAATCAATATCGTTTATATCTGACTGGAGAAAATACAGCGCAAATACAATCAGATTTAAAAGACTCACATGTGAACCAAGTTAGTTTGCTGGATTCAGCTATCAACATATCTACTAATTTAGATGGCTTGTTGGCAACGAATGCACAGTTGGGAACAATAACACTAACGGATACGGGAAATCCCAGCTTAATTTTGTCTGCCAGCCAATATTGGCAAGACAATGCGGTTCTGGGCAAAATTATTAGCCCTTATCAATTGACTCTGAATAACGAAATTGCAGCTCGGGTTATAAACGATAGTGGTAATACCCATATTTCTGCTATCAATATAACTGACAGTGCAGCCCATGTAATCAAATATATAACTGATTTAGAATCCGTTAACTCACTAGCCAGTATCGTTTTTTCTGACCCCAGTACACCCACGTTGACTTTGAATGTTAATCAAATTAACCAAGGACTATCCATTCTCAATGCTATTCAGTCGCTTTACCAATTATCAGTGAATGATAATGTCAGTAGCTTAAACAATTTTGACTTTTCTAAGATAAACGCCATAGCCTCAATTGAAGTAAAACCTCAACAATTGGATGCTAACCTAAAAATAGATCATTACATAACAACTTTGAACTTGTCATCGCTTAATCTGCAAGGTGACACCCTCAATGAAATGGTGTATGCACAAAACGGAACTGAAATAGATATTCTCAATCAGGACAAAGTAATAGAACAATTAGTCTTTACCCAAAATAATGAAACTCAGTTGCATATTATCGGCGTCGCCACATCAGCAATACATTTGGTTTAAAACCCTAAACCTTACATAATCAATTTTAAAATTCATTTTATAAAACGAAATAATCAATTTTATGAGATACTATTGGGTTTAAAATTTTATTACGCTTAGCCTGTATGTACTTTAAAGGAGCAATATAATGGCAGCATTAGCTGGCATCATTATGGGGTCAACTTCAGATTGGGAAACCATGCAATTTGCCGCACAAACCTTGGAACAATTAGGTGTTCCCTTTGAAGTTCAGGTTGTCTCTGCACACCGAACGCCGGATAAACTGTTTGAATACGCAGAAACAGCCGAAAGTAAAGGTTTGGAAGTTATTATTGCTGGTGCTGGCGGAGCCGCTCACCTACCAGGAATGACAGCAGCAAAAACCGTTATTCCAGTACTGGGCGTACCCGTTCAATCGAAAGCACTCAATGGTATGGATTCTTTACTCTCTATTGTACAAATGCCAGCAGGTATACCTGTCGGTACTTTAGCTATAGGCAAAGCGGGGGCTATCAATGCCGCTTTATTAGCTACCGCAATCATAAGTAACAAACATCAACAATATAAAGCCGCTTTACATAAATTTAGAGATGAACAAACAGAATCTGTGCTTGCTCATGCAGATCCGCGTGAGGAAATAATATGAAAATAGGTATCCTAGGTGCTGGTCAATTAGCAAGAATGATTGCTTTAGCTGGTTATCCACTGGGGCTGGAATTTATTTTTCTGGACCCTGCAGCCGATGCTTGTGCAAATGCATTAGGTGAACATCTACATGGAGCTTATGACAATCCAAAATTACTGGCTGAACTAGCTGAACGGGCAGATGTGGTCACTTATGAATTTGAAAATGTGCCTGCGGACGTAGCTGAATTTCTAACAAATCATACTCAAGTCTATCCACCAGCTAAAGCTTTAGCTGTCGCACAAGACCGTTTAATCGAAAAAAACTTTTTTCGTCAACTAGGTATACCCACTGCTGAATATGTAGCTGTTGATAACTTATCAGAGCTACAACAAGCGATGACTAACATCGGTTATCCAGCAATACTAAAAAGCCGTACTCAAGGCTATGACGGCAAAGGTCAATCGGTTTTAAAATCTGAACAGGATTTAGTAGCAGCCTGGCAATTACTAGAAGGCGTTCCCGCTATCGTAGAAGCTTTCGTTCCTTTCACTCGTGAAGTCTCAATCATCGCAGTACGAAATCGCTCAGGGCAAATGGTTTTTTATCCGCTATCGGAAAACTATCATCGCGGCGGTATCTTACGAGTGGCAGAATGCAAAACTGATGACCCACTTCAACAACAGGCAGAAAAATATGTCACTGATCTGTTAATAGAACTCGATTATGTAGGTGTATTAGCTTTAGAATTATTTGCTATTGATGAGCAACTGATTGCTAATGAATTTGCACCCCGTGTACATAATTCAGGTCACTGGACTATAGAAGGCGCAGAAACCAGTCAATTTGAAAATCATTTACGAGCCATTTTGGACTGGTCACTGGGCTCGACTAATGCCATTGGCAAATCAGCCATGATTAATTTTATTGGCGGCATTCCTGACAGCAAAGAACTATTGACTATTAGTAATTCTCATTTACATTTATACAATAAAGATCCCCGAAAAGGACGAAAAGTCGCTCATGTAACTGCACGTACAAGCAATCAGGAAGATTTATTGTTAACCGTAAAAAAAATACGAGAAATTGCTGATAAAACCGATGATAGTTAAAGGTATGCTGCCTTTTTACAGACAAATTTTCTTATGCTATCCTAATCTGTAAAATGTTACAGATTGAACGCCTGTTGAGCATTTTTAACTAATACGGAATCATAACTGAGAAAGACATGACAGAACCAAGCACTCCAGAATTCATTGTGCAGGACATAATAACTGCACTTAAAGATAAACCCGGTGCACTATTACCCATTTTGCATGGCATCCAGGATGCTTTGGGCTATATTCCAGCCGATTGCATCCCTAATATAGCAGCCGCTCTCAATTTATCTAGAGCTGAAGTGCATGGTGTCATCAGTTTTTATCATTATTTCCGTGAAACTCCACCAGGCAAACATACTATTCATCTATGCCGTGCAGAGTCTTGTCAAGCCATGGGTTCCATGGCACTAGAAGCACATGTTAAAAGCAAACTAGGCATTGATTTTCATCAGACCTCCGAAGATGGTCAGTTTTCTTTAGAACCCGTTTACTGCCTTGGTAATTGTGCCTGCTCACCAGCAATACAAATTAATCACGACATTCATGGTCGGGTCAATTGTGAAAAATTTGATCAAATCATCACTGAACTGGAGTCATTGGCATGAGTATAACCATCTATGTACCTTGTGATTCTAGTGCAATCTCTATAGGTGCCGACCGTGTTGCCAATGCTATAACCAAAGAAGCAGAACAACGTGGAATAGCTGTTAATCTGATTCGTAACGGCTCACGCGGTCTTTATTGGCTTGAACCCATGGTAGAAGTGGCTACCGATGCCGGTCGAGTCGCTTATGGTCCTGTTCAAAGCCACGACGTGAGTGGACTATTCGATGCCGATTTTCATAACGGTGGCACTCATCCATTAGCATTGGGATTAACCGAAGAGCTTGATTATTTAAAAAAACAGCAACGCCTGACTTTCGCGCGTATTGGCATAACCGATCCTGTCAGTCTGGATGATTACCTCGGTCATGGTGGATATTCAGGACTTAAAAACGCATTGAACATGCCAGCTGCAGATATTGTCAAATGCGTTACTGATTCAGGCTTACGTGGTCGTGGTGGCGCGGCATTTCCAACCGGAATAAAATGGAATACCGTTCTTAATACTCCATCCGAGCAAAAATATATTATCTGTAATGCAGATGAAGGCGACTCAGGGACATTCTCCGACCGTATGGTAATGGAAAGTGATCCTTTTGTTCTAATTGAAGGTATGACGATAGCCGGCATTGCTGTCGGTGCAACTCAAGGATATATCTATTTACGAGTTGAATACCCTCATGCCCACAAAGCATTAAATACTGCCATAGACAAAGCTGTTGCAGCCGGTTATTTAGGCAATAATATTCTGGGCAGCGGCAAAACTTTTAATCTAGAAGTGCGATTAGGTGCCGGTGCTTATGTTTGTGGTGAAGAAACATCATTAATGGAAAGTCTGGAAGGAAAACGCGGACTAGTTCGCTATAAACCACCCCTACCTGCCATTAAAGGTTTATTCGGACAACCTACTGTAGTCAATAACGTCATTTCTTTAGCATCTGTACCTGTTATTTTAGACAAAGGCGGTGAATATTATCGCGACTTTGGTGTGGGGCGCTCTCGTGGCACACTACCAGTACAGTTGGCGGGCAACCTAAAACACACAGGGTTAGTTGAAATCGCTTTTGGACTGACTTTAAGAGAATTACTCTATGACTTCGGCGGTGGTGCCGTCTCGGGTCGTCCTATCAAAGCCGTTCAGGTTGGTGGACCATTAGGTGCATACCTGCCTGAATCACAGTTTGATACACCGCTTGATTATGAAGCTTTTGCAGCTATTTGGGCTGTTGTCGGTCATGGTGGGATAGTCGCTTTTGACGATACCGTCGACATGGCTATTATGGCTAAATACAGCATGGAGTTTTGTGCGATTGAATCCTGCGGCAAATGTACGCCTTGTCGCATAGGTTCAACACGCGGTTACGAACTAATGGATGAAATCATACAAGGTCAAAACCTTGATAAAAACATACCGTTGTTACGCTCACTCTGCGACACATTACTGAATGGCTCGCTTTGTGCCTTAGGCGGCATGACACCCTACCCTGTGCTCAGTGCTTTGAATCATTTCCCGGAAGATTTCGGGATTAATAAACAAGCCAACATCGATTGATAACCAGACGAGGTAATCACAATGTCAATGAATAAAGAACAAGATTTCGGTACTCCCGCCAGCACAGCAACCGCTAATGTCTCTTTAGAGATTGATGGCTTTAAAGTAACTGTTCCAGCGGGAACATCCATCATGCGAGCAGCTGCATCCATAGGTATTGATATTCCTAAGCTATGTGCAACTGACAGCATCGAACCTTTCGGCTCTTGCCGCTTATGTCTGGTACAAATTGAAGGTGGTCGCGGTATGCCCGCGTCCTGCACGACACCGGTAGCTGAAGGTCAAAAAGTTACTACCCAAAACCCTAGACTGGCTGAAGTTCGCCGAGGGGTCATGGAACTTTATATATCTGATCATCCCTTAGACTGTTTAACTTGCTCCGCTAACGGCGATTGTGAGTTACAGGATATGGCGGGGGCAGTTGGTTTACGTCAAGTCCGTTATAACCCAATCGAAACACATCTGGATGCCAGCAAAGATGAAAGCAACCCTTATTTCACCTTTGACCCAAGTAAATGTATTGTCTGTTCGCGTTGTGTAAGAGCTTGCGAGGAAACTCAAGGTACTTTTGCTCTGACCATTGATGGTCGTGGTTTTGACTCCAAAGTATCACCCGGTCAAAATCAGGCTTTCATGGATTCTGAATGCGTTTCCTGTGGTGCTTGTGTGCAAGCCTGTCCAACAGCAACCTTAATGGAAAAATCAGTCATTGATCACGGTCAACCAGAACACGCTATAGTCACTACCTGTGCATATTGTGGTGTAGGCTGCTCATTCCGTGCCGAAATGAAAGGCGAGCAAGTCATTCGAATGGTTCCCAATAAAGACGGTAAAGCCAATCATGGTCATTCTTGCGTAAAAGGTCGCTTTGCATTCGGTTATGCGACTCATAAAGACCGCATTACCAAACCGATGATTCGTGCCACTATCAAAGATGCTTGGAAAGAAGTCAGTTGGGAAGAAGCCATCAATTATGCAGCTTCGGAACTAAAACGTATTCAAGCAAAATATGGCAAAGACTCTATTGGTGGTATCACATCGTCTCGTTGTACTAATGAAGAAACCTATTTAGTTCAAAAATTGATTCGTGCCGGCTTTGGTAACAATAATGTTGACACTTGCGCCCGTGTCTGCCATTCACCGACTGGCTACGGATTAAAACAAACATTTGGCGAATCATCTGGTACTCAAGACTTTGATTCCGTGATGAAAGCTGATGTTATCATGATCATAGGTGCTAACCCAACTGACGGTCATCCGGTATTTGGCTCACAAATGAAAAAACGCTTGCGTCAAGGAGCTAAACTAATCATAGTTGATCCAAGAGAAATAGATCTGGTTAAAAACAGCCCACACGTTCAAGCAGACTATCATCTGAAATTGCGACCCAGTACCAATGTCGCAGTGGTTAATGCAATCGCTCATGTCATCGTCACAGAAAATCTGACTGACGAACAATTTGTAAACGAACGTTGCGATGTAGCGTCTTTTAACAAATGGAAAACGTTCATTGCCGACCCGCGCCACGCACCAGAGGCAACAGAAAGTATTACCGGCGTTCCTGCTGACATTATCAGAGCAGCGGCTAGACTGTACGCAACGGCCGATAACGGAGCCATATATTATGGCTTGGGCGTAACCGAGCACAGTCAAGGCTCAACAACTGTTATAGGTATTGCTAACCTCGCTATGGCAACTGGCAACCTTGGCAGAATTGGCGTAGGTGTCAATCCTTTACGCGGACAAAACAACGTACAAGGTTCCTGCGATATGGGTTCTTTCCCCCATGAATTCCCGGGTTACCGCCATGTTTCTGATCCAGAAACTCACCAACTGTTTGAAAGCGCTTGGCAAGCTCCTTTAAGTATTTATCCGGGTCTGCGCATTCCCAATATGTTCGAAGCGGCTTTAGACAGCTCTTTCATGGGACTGTACGTAGAAGGTGAAGACATTGCCCAATCTGACCCTGATATCCACCATGTTCATGCGGCTTTACGGGCAATGGAGTGTGTCATCGTTCAAGACATTTTCTTAAACGAAACCGCTAAATTTGCGCATATTTTCTTACCCGGCGCTTCATTTCTGGAAAAAGATGGTACTTTCACGAATGCCGAACGACGCATCTCACCGGTACGTAAAGTCATGACTCCGCTCGCCGGTTATCAGGACTGGGAAGTGACTCAATTGCTTTCCAATGCGATGGGCTATCCAATGAATTACACTCATCCATCTGAAATTATGGCAGAAATTGCTAGTCTAACGCCTAGCTTTAAAAACGTCAGCTACGAAAAAATTGATGAACTGGGCAGTATCCAATGGCCTTGTAATGATGATGCTCCAGAGGGTACGCCGATTATGCATACTCAAGAGTTCATGCGTGATAACGGTAAGGGTCTGTTTATGCTAACAGATTATGTTGCTACTCAAGAACGTATTACCCCCATGTTCCCTTTAATTTTAACCACTGGACGTATTCTTTCCCAATACAACGTCGGTGCGCAAACTCGTCGTACCGACAACGTCGCTTGGCATAGTGAAGACCGACTAGAAATTCATCCGCACGATGCTGAAGATCGGGGCATTAACACCGATGACTGGGTAGGTATTAAGAGCCGTGCTGGCGAAACAGTCTTGCGTGCATCTATTACTGAACGCGTCCAACCCGGTGTTGTCTATACTACTTTCCACTTTCCAGAATCAGGTGCTAACGTCATTACCACTGACAATTCTGACTGGGCAACAAACTGCCCTGAATACAAAGTGACTGCAGTACAAGTCGTTAAAGTCAATCAAACGTCGCAGTGGCAACAAGAGTACCTTGCATTTTCTGAGCAACAGCTGGACTTATTGGAGCAAGGCTTGAGTAATGGCTGATGCCAATACCATTGGCGAACTACTCAATCTTGACTTGGGTTGGCCTAGTTACCAGCAAATCACTGTCGAACGCTGGCAACAAGGTCAGCGTTCAATAGAAGAAGATTATGTAGCCGAAGAAGTGCCTATATCGCTAATCTATAACGGCATACCTCATGTCGTTATGTTAGCAACACCGACTAATCTGGAAGAATTTGCACTCGGCTTTAGTATTACTGAAGGTATTATTGCCAATCAGTCTGAATTGCTATCAAGCCGAATTTATAACCGATCAAACGGTATTGAAGTTCAGTTAAAAATACCCGATCATCGTTTTCAGTGCCTTGCAGACAAAGGTCGTAATTTAACCGGGCGCACCGGCTGTGGCTTATGTGGAGCCAGTACCTTAAAACAGGCTATTCGCCACCCGGGGCAAATACAGCAAAACAATTTGTTAGTAGAAGCCAACGAAGTCATCTCGGCTTTAGCACTACTCAAAGAACAACAAAAAATTAATAAATTAACTGGAGCTGTTCATGCTGCCGCTTGGGTCATTCCCGGCAATGGCATAATGACTGTACGCGAAGATGTCGGGCGGCATAATGCCCTTGACAAACTAATTGGTGCAATTCTTTCTACAGGTAAAAAACCAAATACAGGATTCGTCATCGTAACCAGTAGAGCCAGCTATGAAATGGTACAAAAAACCGCTCTGGTTGGTATTGCTCTATTAGCAGCTATTTCAGCACCCACCGGTCTTGCTATTCGTCTCGCCAACGAAGCCGGATTAACTTTAATAGGCTTTGCTCGCCAAAATCAGCACGTCGTATATACTCACCCTCAACGTTTAACTCATACCGTTAATTGATCAACCTATGAAAATTGAAAGACTCATCAAAATGGCAAACGATATCAGTGATTTTTTTAATGCCGAAAGCGACAAAGAAATCGCAGCGGAAGGTGTAAAAAATCATTTATTACGCTCTTGGGAACCAAGAATGCGCCAAACTATCATTGCTTATTATCAAGAAAGTGGTGAAGGCTTAAGTGAATTATCAAAAACAGCTATCAGCAGATTAAGTTAAAAGACTTTATTGTTAAACTAAAAAAGCTTATCGACAATCGTCATACCAATTTCGAACGCGATGAGTCCGATGATAATCCACTCAAGAATCATGGAATGCCGATGTTTTTGCTCATCGGCTAACATCTCGAATAATTCATGAATGGTTTCCAGTTTCTTCGATAAAACTCTAGTACGCGGGGAAATTTCCAAATATTTGGCAGTGATACCATAAAATTGCTCATATTCAGGGTATTCCCAAAAGAATTCAGGGGTATCGAGCAAATCATAATTCAAAATAATATCGCTTTTCGTCAAGAAAAGTTGACCGCGAATTTTTGCTATTTTATGCCGACCCAACTTAATTTCACCGTTTTCTGCTAACGACTTTGGAATATAGCGAGTATTGTTAATTGTAGTAATCGCATGGGTTTCAAACGAAGCCAACTTAATTGATTGTGCCATCCCCTGTGATAACGAAAACAAAACAATCGGATCAGACGATTCCACTTCAATATGATCTTCCGCAATACGCGTAACCGAACAATCCAATGAATAAGTAAAATGATCTTCTTCAATGATTGTTAACGGATTTTCTGCATGGGCTAACAATAATTGATGTAACTTGCTTTGTTCCTCCTGACTGATGTTCCAGTGCACAACAGCACCATAAGAAAAAATGACAGATAACGTCGATCCATCTTCAATCATCAATGCGCCTTTTATGATTCTGACCAGAGTAGAATCAGAGATCAATTTCGCAAGCGAACTAATATCAAAACTTAGCGCCAAACAATAAGCTGCGCACTGTTTAACCACACTATTTTCAGACATAACAAGAGAACTCGAAGTATTTAAAATCGGATAGATAGATAAAGATAAATGAGTCTTAACGAATCAGAAAAAACCGAATTATTGTTTGCATATTAACTAGTCATTAATATCAAATTTTCAGTGACTTAAACTTAGATAAGATTTATCAATTTATTCCTGTCGGAAGGACAGTATTTGAGAGACAAGAACACTACTACTGAATAGGTTACGAATAATTATCTTAGTGCCCATCAGCTATTGAATAACAATAACATGACTTAGTAAGTTTGCAACACCCATAAACTAACTCCCATCATTATAATCTTAAACATAAAAAACAGATAGAAATACCCTGACAATAAAACAAAATAAATTCTTTTTTAATCAATAAAGTAACAAACCTTTACTGCAGCGACAATAATTGACTTCCTTATAGTTTTTTGTAGAATAAAAACAATTTTGTTATATAAGAACTAATTTTGAAAACCCCTTGGCTCATCCTTATTGTTAGCTTGCCGACCCATAATAGCGCCGGTCGCATGCGTGTCTGGCGAGCACTTAAAAGCCTAGGCTGTGGCGTATTACGTGACGGCGTCTATTTATTACCTTACCGCCCAGAATTTTCATCGATGCTTCAACTTCAAGCTAAAGAAGTTATCGAAGGGGGTGGTAGTGCCCATATTCTAACCTTCAATAGTGAACATCAAGAACAACAACAAACTTTCGAAAAATTATTCGACCGATCCACTGACTACGCGCAATTGCTTGACTCTATTAGACAAACCATCGAACTCAATTTAATGAGCTATGAACTTGCTAACTTACAAAAAAAAGTACATCGATTACGTAAAGATTTTGAAGTCATTGCCTTACAGGATTTCTTTCCTAATGCTGCACGAGAACAAACTGCAACTGCTTTAGAAGATTTAGAACAATTACTTTTGGAACGGTTTTCATCGAATGAACCTCAAGCAACACATCGGCGTATCAAAAGACTCCAGCGTAGTGATTACCAACATCGTATTTGGGCGACTCGACAACGTCCGTGGATTGATAGACTAGCCAGTGCTTGGCTTATTCGCCGTTTTATTGATCCCTACGCTCATTTTATCTGGATTTCGACACCAGAAGACTGCCCTGAAGTGGCGTTAGGTTTTGATTTTGATGACGCGACTTTTACCCATGTAGGCTCAAAAGTTACATTCGAAGTATTGCTTGACAGTTTTGGACTAACTGACCCATCTCTAAAACGAATCGGTGCATTAGTTCATTACCTTGATGTCGGCGGAATTCCCGTACCTGAAGCGGTCGGACTAGAGACGCTCATAAACGGAATGCAGCAATGCTGGGTTAACGATGATGAACTACTCGAAAAAACAGAAAAAATATTTGATGCCTTTTATCAGGCTTTTTCAGGAAATATGACATGAACCATCCAGAATCACCACAAACTCCTCCAGAAACCGTCACCTTAAAGCAAGCATTCTGGTATTGGCTAAAACTCGGCTTTATCAGTTTTGGTGGACCGGCGGGACAAATTGCAATCATGCACCATGACTTAGTCGAAAAAAAACGCTGGATTTCTGAAACTCGCTTTTTACATGCACTTAATTACTGTATGTTACTGCCCGGACCAGAAGCGCAACAATTAGCCATTTACATAGGCTGGCTGATGCATCGCAATTGGGGAGGGATTCTTGCTGGAACCCTGTTTGTACTGCCTTCTTTGCTTATTTTAATAGGGCTTAGCTGGATTTATCTAGCTTTCGGACATCTCCCTGCCATTGCGGGTATTCTCTATGGTATTAAACCAGCAGTGACCGCCATCGTCGTTTTTGCGGCTTATCGCATTGGCTCACGGGTTTTAAAAAACAGCCTACTTTGGATAATCGCAGGCTTAGCTTTTCTTACAATCTTCCTGTTTGATGTTCCTTTTCCGTTAATTGTTCTGGTAGCGACTCTTCTGGGGGCAATTGGTGGGCGATTTTTACCAAACAGATTTACCGTTGGCAACCATCACGGCAAAGCACAAAAACATTTTGGTCCTGCACTGATTGACGACCATACGCCCATTGCTGAACATGCAAAATTTCGCTGGCAAGCATTAATCCGCTTAATTATAGTCGGCTTAATACTATGGGGAGCAGCCATTGGCTTTTTGTGTGCCCATTTCGGCTGGAATTGCGATTTAACACAAATGGCATGGTTTTTTACCAAAGCAGCTTTTTTAACCTTCGGGGGGGCTTATGCGGTATTACCTTATGTTTATCAAGGTGCTGTAGAATATTACCACTGGTTAACCCCGCATCAAATGATTGATGGCTTAGCCTTGGGGGAAACCACACCCGGACCACTCATTATGGTCGTTACCTATGTGGGTTTTGTTGCCGGATGGGTAAAAAACCTGTTTGGTCCGGATCAACTTTTTTTAGCAGGAACAACTGCCGCTCTCGTGGTGACCTATTTCACATTCCTGCCCAGCTTCCTGTTCATTTTAGCCGGCGGACCGCTCGTTGAATCAACCCATGGCAATTTAAAATTTACCGCACCACTAACCGGTATTACCGCTGCGGTCGTCGGGGTAATACTCAATCTGGCAGTATTTTTTGCTTACCATGTGTTTTGGCCACAAGGACTTTCAGCGCAATTTGATGTAATCGCCATCTTAATCAGCTGTATAGCCCTAATTGCCTTATTACGTTACAAAATTGGCGTCATCACAGTGATTATTGCCAGTGGCACGACCGGACTTATCATCAGCCTCATAAAACCGTGGCTAGAACAATTCATTGGTTTCTAATATTAAAAATCAGACAGACTATTTTTTAAGATGCAGAATTTTTGCCAATGACTGTAAACAAATTTGAAGCCGGCGGTAGGATGGGTAGAGCGGAGCGAAACCCATCGATTGTTAGCTTTAAATGATGGGTTTCGGCTATCACCTCTACCTCCTACCGCACTTGTTTTAACGGCGAAGTTATTTAAAAATAATCAATTATTCAGTTATATTAACCAACCAACCATTTTCCAATTCACAGCTAGGCATTTTAGCACTGACTTTTATATTAATTCTTGCATAAGTGCCTTTAAGCGACTCCGGCAGTTTTGCTTTTATCAAATAAAACGGGTCTTTAAATTCAGCATCAAAATCGACTGGAATATTTTTAACCGTAATTTTAATTTGATCGGCAGAATTAATATTCAAGGCGATAAAAGAAAAGTCAGAACCCGGAGCCACCGTAGATAAATGAGGCGGTGTAAATTTGCTCAGATGGGCTTTAACACAACCGCCCCCACCAGCCCCACCGCTACTTGCGGGTGCGTGACCACTATGGTGTTCGGCAGCATTAACCGATAAGCTCATGATAACAGCAAGAAAAAACAAAATACTTTTTTTCATAATATGACTCTCTTAATTATTGTTTTTATTATTTTCTTTAAAAAAGTAACTATGTACTTACGTCGGTGCACAAATACCCCATGCACCGAGTTTTTTGTTAATGCCTGACTATATCACTCTGTTTTTTTGTCTGCAAATAACAAATGAGACATTTTATTGGCTTTAGTTTTTAAATAATCGACATTATCATCATGAGCCACTATTTCAACCGGAATCCTGTCTACCACGTTAATACCTAATTGATTCAATCCAGTAATTTTTTCTGGATTATTGGTAATTAACCTAATTGACTGAACCTGAAGATTTTGCAAAATTAAAGCTGCTACCCCATATTCGCGCTCATCAGCAAGATGCCCTAATTCAAGATTAGCATCAACAGTATCCATTCCCTGATCCTGTAAATTGTAGGCTTGCAATTTTTTTAACAAACCAATACCACGACCTTCTTGTCGTAAATAAATCAACACCCCAAAACCAGCTTCGCTAATCATGCGCATCGCCATATCAAGCTGCTCGCCACAATCACACCGTCTTGAACCTAACACATCACCGGTAAAACATTCTGAATGAATACGCACGGGCACATTTTCTTGCTGAGCGACATCACCTTTAACCAGAGCCACATGCTCCTTGTTATCCTTGTTATTACTGTAATAATATAAAATAAATTGACCGTATCGGGTCGGTATGGGTGTCTGAACTAAATTTTCTACTTGTAACTTCACGTCGATAATAATTAAAAATAACCTGTTGTAATCTACTGATATTGATTAAAAATCAAAAATACTTTGCTATCCGAAGTTTGAGATTGTTACATACCTAAAAAGACATATCCAAAAATAACCACAATAAATGCCGCTATCAATTTAATTCTATTAGTCATCGTTAAACTGTACCAATACAAATATGCTCTCCCCTTATTGACCTCAAACATCACAACCAATTTATCAAGTAAATAGTTGAAAAATCTGGGTAATTGCAACACTAAACGATAAAACAAATATCCAATAAAAGACATGATGATATAAAAAACAATAATCTGCGTGGTATGCAGATCAGTTTCAAACAAATGCTCTATCACATGATCAAGTGACGACTCGACCCATTCAAAAGCAATATCACCCACCTCTACAATAGTCTCCAAGAGCAAATGTAAAGGCTCGGCGATTAATTCGAGTACCACATCGGGTATTAAAATAGCAACAATAACAGCAAATACCGTCAATCCGTTGACAATTTTTCGATAAGTCAGTGAATTCATGGATTAGTGGACAGTTAGTTATCAGCTAAGGGTTACAAATTGAGTATAAAAGATATAAGACACTGTGTACATGGTTGCTAAATATTTGCCCGTTTAATTAAAGTTAGTTAGCTAACTAACCCATAGTCTTGCGTTTTTAAATAATTGCATCCACGCTCCTTGTTCGCTCCAGTCACTAGGATACCAAGAATTTTGCACCCGTCTAAAACAGCGTTCTGGATGCGGCATCATAATGGTAAAACGACCGTCAACAGTTGTCATGCCGGTGATACCCAACGGCGAACCATTTGGATTGGCAGGGAAACGGGTAGTTTTGTTTCCATAATTATCAACATAACACAAAGCGATGGTGCCGGTATCATTAATTGTCTGTATATCCGCATTAAATTCAGCACGACCCTCACCATGAGCCACCACAACTGGCATTCTAGAACCCGCCATACCCGCCAATAAAATAGATGGCGATGATTGTACTTCAACCATAGCAACACGTGCTTCAAATTGCTCAGACTGATTACGCATAAAACGTGGCCAATGCTCGGCACCCGGAATCAAATCTTTTAATTGCGACAGCATTTGACAACCATTGCAAACACCTAAAGCAAAACTATCAGTCCGTTGAAAAAATGCTTGCAATTCATCTCGGGCACGTTCATTAAACAAGATTGATTTCGCCCAACCGCCGCCTGCTCCTAACACATCACCATAAGAGAAACCACCGCAAGCAGCCAAGCCTTTAAAATCGCTTAGACTAACGCGACCGCTGATAATATCACTGGTATGAACATCAATACTGGTAAATCCAGCACGATCAAAAGCAGCCGCCATTTCCATATGACCATTGACACCCTGCTCACGTAAAATGGCTATTTTAGGCCGACTTAGCACAATAGCAGGCATGCTAAGAGTACTATTAACATCGAAAGTCAACAGTGCATGCAAACCCGGGTCAGTATCATCAACAATGCTTTCAAATTGCTGTCTCGCACAATCAGGGTTATCTCGTAATGCCTGCATACGATAACTGACCGATGACCAAATACTTTGTAATTCAGCGCGACTATTCGTGTAAAGAATCTGCTCGCCGCAACGAATAGTTAATTGTTGCTCTGAGGTAATATGACCGATTGTTTGAATACAGTCTACCAGACCATTTTCAGTGAATTCTTGAATCACACTGTTAACATCTGCTCCACTTACCTGTATCACCGCACCTAATTCTTCATTAAATAGAATCGACAAAGCATCTTCACCGACAGTATCCAATGACAAATCAACACCTATCCTGCTTGCAAATAGCATTTCAGAAACCGTTGCCAATAAACCACCGTCTGAACGATCATGATACGCCAGCAGCTTATTTTGCTGATTTAACGTCTGAACGACGTTAAACAATGCAATTAACCGCTGAGAATCATCTAAATCGGGGCATTCATCACCCAACTGACTATAAACCTGAGCTAAGACAGAAGCACCTAAACGATTTTTACCAGCACCCAAATCAATCAAAAGCAACACACTGTTTTCGACTGATTTTAATTGCGGCGTCAAAGTTTTATCAATATCCAAAACCGGCGCAAAAGCCGTAATAATGAGTGATAACGGTGCAGTCATGGTTTTTTGTTGTCCATTCTCCTGCCAAACCGTTTTCATTGATAATGAATCTTTACCAACAGGTATGGCAATACCTAGTGCCGGACACAACTCCATGCCAACAGTTCTTACCGCATCAAACAAAGCAGCGTCTTCACCACTCGCACCAGCAGCAGCCATCCAGTTAGCAGACAATTTAACATCACTGAGTGCATCAATCCGCGCCGCCGCCAAATTAGTGAGTGCTTCGCCAATCGCCATGCGTGCCGAAGCAGAAGCATCAATGATGGCAACGGGTGTTCTCTCTCCCATCGCCATCGCTTCCCCTGTTTGCGCATAGAAACCAGAAGCAGTCACAGCAACATCGGCAACGGGAATTTGCCAAGGACCAACCATTTGATCTCGTGCTACAAGCCCTGTTACTGAACGATCACCAATATGAATTAAAAAACTTTTGTCAGCAACGGCTGGAAAAGACAAAACTCGCTTAACAGCTTCGGTCAAATCAATGGTCTCAGTGCCAAATGACTGAAGATTAGCTTTAATATGCTCAACTTGACGGTGCATTTTCGGCGGCTTACCGAATAGTACCGACATTGGCAAATCAACCGGTTTATCGCCTAAAAGCGAATCATTCAGATGTAAGTGTTCGCTTTCAGTAGCTTCACCCAATACTGCAAACAAACAACGTTCTCGTTCACAAAATTCAGTAAATAATGCCAGCGATTCTGGTTTGATAGCCACTACATATCTTTCTTGAGCCTCATTAGACCATATTTGCATCGGAGATAAACTACTATCAGCCGTATTGATCTTGCGTAACTCAAAACGACCACCCCGTTGGCAATCGTGAATAATTTCGGGTACAGCATTCGATAATCCACCCGCACCAATATCATGAATTGAAATAATGGGTGAGTTCTCAGCTAAAGCATTGCAATGATTAATGACTTCTTGACAGCGACGTTGCATTTCCGGATTTTCCCTTTGCACGGAAGCAAAATCCAGACTTTCGGAACTTTCACCCGATGCTTGAGAAGAAGCCGCGCCCCCACCCAAACCAATCAACATCGCAGGACCACCCAGAATAATAATTAATGAACCTTCTGGGATAGACTGCTTTTCTATCAACATAGGTCGAATATTACCCATGCCACCAGCTATCATAATAGGCTTATGATAGCCTCTAAGTTGATCATCACTATCGGCTACACATTGTTCAAAAGTTCGAAAGTATCCGGCTAAATTGGGGCGACCAAACTCATTATTAAACGCCGCTCCACCCAATGGACCTTCCAACATAATAGAGAGCGCAGAAGCAATGCGCTCAGGCTTACCGTTTTCACTTTCCCAAGGCTGAACCCAACCCGGTATTTTCAAATGAGAGACCGAAAAACCAGTCAAACCTGCTTTAGTCGCTGAACCGCGTCCAGTCGCCGCTTCATCTCGAATTTCCCCTCCTGCCCCAGTCGCTGCACCCGGAAATGGAGAAATAGCGGTCGGATGGTTATGCGTTTCCACTTTCATTAATAAATGTGCAACTTCATCAACATAACCGTATTCACCCGAATAAGGATTTCGAATCATTACTTGAGTCTGTGAGCCTTCTACCACAGCTGCATTATCACTATAGGCAGACAAAATTCCCTTAGGGCTTTGTGCAGCTGTATAACGAATCATGTTAAATAATGAACGATCTTGATGAACACCATCAATAGTCCAGTCAGCATTAAAAATTTTATGACGACAATGTTCAGAATTTGCTTGGGCAAACATCATTAATTCTACATCGGTCGGATTTCTGTTTAATCCTTGAAAACTCTCTACCAAGTAGTCTATTTCGTCATCTGACAATGCCAAACCAAGACGACCATTAGCCGTCACTAAAGCATCTCGCCCTTCTTCCAAAATCGCCACAGTCTGTAGCGGTTGCGCTGCTTGGTGGCAAAATAAATCAGGCTCATGATCAATAACGACGGTTTGAGTCATCCGATCATGCAATAAAGCAAGCACTTCTTGAGAAGGTGCTTGACTGGCTTGTAAAGTATATTCAATGCCTCTTTCAATACATTTAATGCCAGATAAACCGCAGTGCCATGCGATTTCTGTCGCTTTACTCGACCATGGCGTTTGTGTTCCAAGGCGGGGAATAACCAACAAGCGAAAACCATCAAAATGCGATACGGGGTTTGCTATGCCATAACTAAGTAAACCATCCAAAAGATGACGATGTTCGGCAGATAAGTCATCATCAATATCTATAAAATGAATATACTGGGCGGAAACACCCACAATGGTAGGATCTAAGGCTTGTAGTTTAACGAGCAGATTATTAATTCGGAAGCTAGAAAGAGCTGCATTGCCTGTAATTTTAAGCATTATATTTAAAAATTTTAAAAAACTGTTTAGATTCGTTCAAAATCTGCAAATTATCGATTAATCAATTTTAGTTTATTTTGCAGAAAACTGTACACTGGATGCGTTAACGTAATTGCTTATTATCGTCGCTTATTTCGCTACATCTGCTTTAATGGATTGTTGCAACAAATTCAATAAATCCGAACTACCTTTATCAGCTACCGGTTTTTGTTGTTCGTCTAACACCATAATATCTGTCTGATTATTCATCTCAGCCAATTGGATGATATACGCTTTTTCTTTTTCGTCCGAAAGACTAAAAAAAGAACCTAATTCATGCCAAATTGATGTTTCAGCAGCCCCTTGGTCAGGCTCATAGCGAACCGAGAATTGTTTTTTATCTTCATTACGTCGAGTAATCTCAATAGATTGACGACCCAATGCCTTATCAACAGCTCGCCATGCCACCACAAAAGGTGCTTGTAACCTTAGAATCTGCTGCTCTGCGATTTTTACTGTCTCAACAACAATCGGCTCACGTTTTTTTAAGACCTGATCAGATTGACCAACAGTAGTTGATTCTTCGGCTTGATGAGAGGATTCTATAGGTTCACTAGTTGTTCCCGAATTACTGCTAGATTTATCGGTTGCAGCCGTTCCTAAAGGTGCTTCAACAACGGGTGTTGACACCGATTTAGTTACTGAAGGTAACATATCGTTTTTCAAATCCGCAGGTATAACCAATGCGGGATATTCTTCAGTATATTGATATTCCTTTTCCTTATCAGGAAATAACGATTTAATATAACTACATCCCGCTAATACCAGTAGCAATAACAAACATAACAAGCGTATCGGCATAACTAATAGTGTCATCATTTTTATAAAGCACCCGCTTGGCACATAGCATCACGCAAAACCTCAAAACAATCCTCAGTCAACCAAGTTAACGGTAAACGAATACCCTTAGCCATTAAACCCATTTGAGCAACAGCCCATTTAACTGGAATCGGATTAGCCTGTATAAATAAATTTTTGTGCAATGCCACTAGCTTATTATCAATAGCCAATGCCGTTGCTTCATCACCCGCCATTGCCGCCATAATCATCTCGTGGACTAACTTTGGTGCAACATTGCCTGTCACTGTGACAGAACCATTGCCACCCAGCAAACAAAACTCACGACTACTCGCATCATCGCCGGTATAAATCGCAAAATCAGCTCCCGTCAGCTCGCGGATTGTTCTAACACGCGATAAATCACCTGTCGCCTCTTTAATTCCGACAATATTTTTTAACTTTGCCAAACGACCGACTGTTTCAGGTAACAAATCACAAGCGGTACGCCCGGGCACATTGTATAAAATTTGAGGAATATCAACAGCATCGCTAATCGCTTGATAATGCAAATACAAACCTTCTTGTGTAGGTTTATTATAATAAGGCGTCACAATCAAACAAGCATCAGCACCGGCAAGTTTTGCCCGTTGCGTTAAATTGATGGCTTCTTTGGTTGAATTTGAACCAGTACCCGCTATAACTGGTATTTTACCTTCAGCGTAATCAATGATCGCTTTAATAACATCGCAATGTTCATCTTCGTCTAACGTTGCTGATTCACCGGTAGTACCTACGGCAACCAATGCATCTGTGCCTTGATCGATGTGAAAATGCACTAATTTTTTTAGACTTTCTTTATCGACTGCACCGCTTTCATCCATCGGTGTTACTAACGCTACGATACTACCTTGAATCATGAAATCTCTCGAACAGAATACTATGGCTACAAAAATTGTTCATTATAACAAGCAAATAAATAGTATGAGTAACTTAAAAAGCAAATGTATTTAATTGATGTTTAATTATATAAATTTTCGTTAAAATACAGATACACTATCAATACGCTCAGTCGCATTGAAAATGATGACTTAATCGCAATACTAACAAAAATGTCTAATAAAAAAGAGAAACGCGGACGCAAAGCTTTACCACCCGAACAAAAAAAACCGCCACAGCCAACTATCAAAATCAATGATTTTTTATATCCGTTCGTTAAATTGTTAAAACGCGAACACAAAGCAAAACGAGTTGATATCAATAAATTAAATGCACTAACCCAATTATTGCTTGAAGATGTCGAACCTATAAACAATATTTCAGAAATCCAGCAAGTCACTGAAAACAATCAATCAGAAGCCATCACACCCGCTAAAAAACGAACTACAGCAACCAGCAAAAAACAAAAAAGTGAGAAGTCTTAACAAACTTAGAATCTAGAAAACCATTCCATTACAAAAGCGTCACTTTTAGACAATCCATTTTAAGCAGAATTGCGTATTCCCTTGCATTTTATCTACGAACAGGTATTTTATAACAGTTTAGCTTTATAATGCCCGCACAACTCTTCATTTTACAGGACTATTATGATTTTTAGACTGCTACTGGGGTGGCTTTTTTTTCCGACAATTGTTTTTGCCGATAATGTGACCGCTACACCGATTAGTCTCGATTTAACCCATCATATAGTAGGTTATTTGTCTGTATTGATTACCGTAATGACCTACATTGCGGCAATGTCTGAAGAAGTCATTGAGCTACGCAAATCCAAGCCCATGGTCTTAGGTTCAGCAGTCGTGTGGTTTGCTATTTGTATCTATTATGCATTACATGGCGATGCAAAAACGGCGGCTCTCGCCTTTGAAAGCAACCTACTCGCCTATATAGAACTGTTATTATTTATTCTTGTTTCCATGACCTATCTGAATACCATGGAAGAACGAGGAATTTTTAATGGTTTGCGAGTCTTTTTACTCAGTAAAAAATTTAGTTATCGGCAATTATTCTGGATTACCGGAAGCTTGGCATTTTTACTTTCCACCATTATCAACGGCTTAACCGTTGGTTTGTTAATGGGAGCTATTGCCCTCGCCGTCGGTAAGAAAAAACCTGAATTTGTTGCCTTAGCTTGCGTTAATATAGTTATTGCTACCAATGCCGGCGGTACTTTTAGTCCATTGGGGGGTATTTCTACTTTATTTGTTTGGCAACGGAAAATCTTACACTTTACCGAGTTTTTCTCATTAGCCATTCCATGCCTAATTAACTTTGTACTGCCTGCTTTAGTGATGCATTTTTATATACCCAAAGCTATTCCTGCAGCGATTCCAGAAAGGGTCGAATTACGCCGAGGCAGTAAACGTATTATCTTTTTGTTTGTGTTAACCTTAATCATCACCGTCAGCGCCAACGTGTTTCTGGAATTACCACCCGCAGCAGGCATGATGGCTGGATTAGGTTTACTACAATTTTTTAATTTCTACTTGAATAAAACTGCCCATGTGCAACAAAGTGATTTTGCGCATGTCTATCGCTTCTATAATCTAGAAGTTCCTAAGGGCAATACCACACGAACTTTTGATATTTTCAAAAATGTTGGCAATATTGACTGGGATACCTTATTGTTCTTTTATGGTGCCATGATGATCATTGGTGCTATTGGCTTTATCGGTTATCTAGAATCCATTGCCAAATTCCTGTTCGGTCAAATTAGTCCAACATTAGCCAACGTCATGATTGGTCTGTCCTCAGCCTTTGTTGATAACGGTACCTTAATGTTTGCGGTATTAAACATGCACCCAGATATCCCCCGCGGTCAATGGCTATTACTCACCTTAACCTTAGGCGTGGGTGGTAGCCTCTTGGCAATTGGTTCTGCCCCGGGGGTTGGTATGTTAGGACATATTAAAGGCTACTACACCTTTACTGCCCACATGCGTTGGACACCGGTTATTTTACTGAGTTATTTTGCCAGCATTGCAGTGCATTTCTGGATTAATGCCAGCTATTTTTAAGCATTAAAAGACAAAAAAATATATGTATTAAGAAGCCGGTATCCACTCGTTACCGGCTTTTTTTTCGACATCAAGATGTTAACGATTCATAGCCAGCAATCACATCAAACAGTTCTTCATCAATCAAACTCTGACGCAGCTGATGATAACTAACATGTAAATTCTCCAGCAATTCTTGAATGTTTTTATCAGCACGTTCCATTGCTGCCAAACGACTGGCATTTTCACTTGCTAACGACTCCGCACAAGCCCGAAACAGTGAAATAAAAAGATATTCGCGAATCAGCGAAGTCAAAGTGGCTGTTCCAGCACATAAAACTTGCGGCAAATTTTTACTAGGCCAAGGCATTTTGCGTAAACGTTGTTGCCATTGCCAATCCAACGGCAATAAGCGATGCTTAATCGGTTCATAGAATGAACCATTTTGCGGACGATTATGAAAAATATAAAGTTCCGAATAATGGCATTGAGACTGATGCTTTTCCATTTCAATTTGCATCTGACCAACAAATGGCGCAATCGCTTTAACGGAATGAGGTAAAGTAAATAACCCCAGCATGGGCAAACCCGCATCTGCTAACCGAGCATGAACGCGCTCACCGACTGCCCAAATGTGCGCTTCACCCGACAATTCTGCTAATGAGCTAATCACATAGTCAGAGACCACATTATTAAACTGCCCCACTAATCCTTGATCTGAACCAAACACAATAGCAGCAAATACCTTATTTACTGTTTTTGCCTCTTCCATAGCCGAAGTTGAGGCTGATTGCTCTCGTAAACAGGCAGCTAAACCCAGTTCAACAGTGCGCGTATAATCTACCAAAGCACGCACAGAATTTTGATATTGACCAATATTCGATGCCGCCATTGCCTTCATAGTACGCACCACAGATTGCAAGTCTTTGGCTGTATTAATTTTTCTATGTAAATTAGCAACGGTATCAGTCATCACTGAAACCTTAAGAAGAACTATGAGCAGAAACAATCGTCAACAAATGACTCAACGCTTGCCGGGCAATTGTCAGTAGTTCTTCACGATCAGCATCTGAAAAGCAATCAGCTGATTGCAAACGTTCACGTAGTTCTGGTGCAATATCCAACATCGCCAATTGAATAGCCTGTTCAGCTGCTTGCATTTGTTCAATAGGTATAGCGTCAAACAGTCCTGCCGTCAGTGCTACTAACAGCGTGACTTGCGTAAACACTGAAACCGGCTTAAATTCAGGTTGCTTAAAACAGGTGCGGATACGTCGCCCATGCTCAATAATCTGGCGAGTATTTTCATCAAGATGGGCACCAAATCTGGCGAAAGTTTCCAGTTCCTCATACTGCGCATAAGCCAACTTCAAATCACCCGCCACTTTACGATAACTTGCATATTGAGCTTTACCGCCAACCCGAGAAACTGATTTACCAATGTCAATAGCCGGCAACATACCCAATGCAAACAAAGTTGGCGATAAATAAACCTGACCATCGGTAATAGATATCAGGTTGGTAGGAATATAAGCAGACATATTCTGTGCTTCAGTTTCCACAATAGGCAAAGCCGTCAACGAACCACCGCCCAGTTCTTGACATAAATGAGTTGCCCGTTCCAGCAAGCGGGAATGAATGTAAAAAATATCGCCCGGAAAAGCTTCTCGACCCGGGGGTCTACGCAATAATAAAGACAACTCCCTATAGGCACGAGCGTGTTGCGTTAGATCATCGTAAACAATCAACACATCACGACCTTGTTCCATAAAATATTCAGCAATACTGGTCGCTGCATAAGGCGCAATATAGGTTAGACCCGGGGGATCATTACCCTCACTCACCACGACTACGGTATAAGCCATCGCGCCATGTTCTTGTAAAACTGCGACCGTTTTGGCAACCGAAGAAGCTCGTTGACCAATGGCACAATAAACACACAGAACATCCTGCTCTCTCTGATTGATAATCGTATCAATGGCAATAGTCGATTTACCGGTCTGTCGATCACCTAAAATCAATTCCCGTTGACCACGACCAATTGGAATTAAGGCATCAACCACTTTAATACCCGTTTGTAACGGCACAGTAACAGGCGCACGATCCATAATAGCCACAGCTGGACGCTCAATGGGCAATCGTCGCTGTGCGATCACCGCTCCTTTACCATCCAAAGCCCGACCTAACGGATCAATCACACGACCGATTAAGGCATCACCCACAGCTACGTCCATTACCCGCCCGGTGCGTTCAACAACGTCACCGGTATGCAATCGCCAGTGCTCTCCCAGAAGAACTACACCAATTTCATCGGCATCCACATTAAAGGCGATACCAAAAACATCATCAGAAAATTTCAGTAATTCTTCAAAACCGACATTAGGTAAACCAGCGACTTTGGCAATACCCGTTGCCACTTGAGTAACAATGCCTACCTCACTTAAAGTAAGTGATGGCTTAAATACTTCGCAAATTTGACTAATTTCAGCCAGTGCAGAATCCAGAATGTCCGCCAAATCATCATCGTCTTCTAAAATTTCAGAATGATTGTCAAGCATGATTAATCTTCATCAGTTATTAACGAACCTTTATTCTTGATTAAGGTATCCAATGCCTGATGTAGCGACTCTAAATAATCATCAATGCTCCATGCAATTTTTTGACTATTGGCACACAGCTCAATTCCGCTCACTAAATAAGGGTTCGTTTCAAAACGAAGCGTTACCGGCTTTAAAAACACATCATTTAGAGTCTGCTGTATCGCTATACCCTGCACTTCGGAAATCGGAAACACACTGCGCAATAACACCGATTCAACTGGACTATTAATCGCTTCAGCAAACAACGCTTTATCCGCAGCATTCAAAGCATGAAGTCGGCGCATCAGTACTTTGACCATCGCCTGTTCCAGACTACTATTAGCAAGGTCAGACAGAACTTTACGAACAATGGTAAAAACTTCCTCTTGACAACTAAAACTGATAGCCCGTTTTAATTGATTGTTATCATTGCGCAAGGCTTCTATCCGCTGTGCGGCAACAATATCAGCCTCTTGCCTTGCCGCATCCAGAAGTTTTTGGCGCTCAAGCTGCACTTCATTGATCATTTGGCTCAACAAAGCCGTTCGTTGTTGCTCAAAATCAATATTCTTTTGTTGAAACTCATTGCGCTGTTGTTGCGCTTGCGCCTGTTTGACTGCAGCAAGACTCAGTTCAGCAGCAACGCGTCGCTCACGCTCATCAATAGCGTTAAGAATGGGTCGATAAAGATATCGTTTCAGCAACCACACCAGAACCAAAAAATTGACAGTCTGTGCACCGACAGTAAACCAATCAATTAGCATGAGTTACTTTCCTGAAACCTGAGCAATCGCATGATTCCAGAAAGGATTAGCAAAAATAAGAATCATCGAAACCACAAAACAATAGATAGCCGTTGATTCGATCATTGCTAAACCCACAAATAACGTTCGGGTAATCGTTGCAGACGCATCCGGCTGTTGCGCTAATGAAGCCAATGCCGTTGAAATAGCACGACCTTCAGCCAATGCCGGTCCCATACAACCAAAACTAGTCGTGACACCTGCTGTCACAATAGAAGCAATTGCAATCAAGGTCATCATATCCATAATATTTCCTGTTAATTGAACATTTATAGTAACTTGCTCTTAATATCTTAAACTGAAAATCAATGCAGTGTATGTTTGACGGATACACATTGACGCAGCAATATAAGCTTTATCAAACAATTCAGCAGTAAAACTCCGTTAGATAACTAAGCTCTTTACCTGTCATGACTGCAGCCGAATAGGTAATGTACAAACGAGTTAGCACTCTGTAAAGCTCTATTTACACCAATCACTTTCTTATTCAATGCAATGTCCATCTATCAAATCATTGACCATTCGTTTTATATCGATTGGACAAGACTGTCTCATCACTTGAGCAATCGCGCCTATACCCTCCAATAATACTAGTAGTTTAAATGACAACTCATTCGGATTTATCACAGGTAAATCTTTGGTTAGTTCTTGAAACACCGATAACTCCCAAGCCTTGAAAACACGGCAAGCATTTTCGATATTGGCATCTTTTCCTACAAACTCCCCCATTGCATTAACAGCTAAACAACCATGAAATTGCTGATTGTCAAACCAATTACCCGCATCTTCGAATATAGCCATAATTTTTTCCCTACTATTAAGATCACCACGAGTCAGTAATTCTTGCAACTTACGTTCATAATCCGAACGGTAATAATCCAATGTAGCAACAATTAAATCGTTTTTGGTCGGAAAATATACGTACATAGTACGTTTTGATACATTGGCCTGATGCATAATTAAGTCAACACCCGTCGCATAAAAACCGTTTTCTTTGAACAGCTTAAAAGCTGCCAAAATAATTTGTTGGCGTTTAGAGAGTTTTTCCGGTAAGTCTTTTATGGTTTGCTGCATGAGTCACATTGAAGGTTGAAGTTATTTTAGATTAGCAGATAGGAATAAAAAGTAAACTGATCTGTTTAATTAAAATTGACAAGATAAACAGATAGGTTTACATTAATCAAAAGTAAACAGATTTGTTTACTTTTTAAACACAACTTAACAGGAATCTATCATGCAACGTATTAAAGCAATCAAACCTACTGAAGGTAAAGCCAAAGAATTATTAGACGGCGTTAAAAAAGCAATGGGAGCAACCCCCAATATTTTTACCACTTTTGCTAACGCGCCTGCTGCCTTGGAAGCCTATATCAACTTCAATACAACATTAAGTACTGGGGTACTTGACAAACAACTTAGAGAACAATTGGCAGTAACGGTTGCTGGCTTCAACGGCTGCAATTACTGCGCTTCAGCACATATTTTTCTAGGTGGAAAAGCCGGTGTCGATAAAGACGAGTTAGTCGCTAATAGCAAAGGTCATTCCAGTGATAGCAAGACCCAATCCGCCATCAGTTTTGCACATGCCTTGCTGATAAAACGCGGAAAAGTCAGTGATGACGATCTAGAAAATGTTCGTGCCGCTGGATTTAGCGATGAAGAAATCGTAGAAATTCTGGCTCATGTAGCGTTAAATACATTCACCAATTATTTTAACGAAACCGCTTTAACAGCAATTGACTTTCCTGAAGTTGATTTAAAAAAACTTTAATTGCGAAATGACTAGCCATTAACTTTAGGTTAACTTTTATTTCAGCAGGTTTTTGGGCTTTGTGGAAAATCCAATTGCTTCTGAATTTGGTTTTTTCTAAACCAATATGTCATCTTAACAGCTGGAATGCTTTCCACACAGCAGCAACATCAAGTGAAATATAATTAATTGAATTCAGGGCGAAACCTGACAAAAATCAGATTCGCCCCTTTTGTTAAATGCAGAAGCAACTATTCTCAAAGTACCAACCGCTTCAATATACAACCCACACTATCCACTAAATTTATGATGAAAAGCATCGTTATAATTGACCAAAATACAGCAAATTAATCAACACTTTTCCCTAAATCTGTTGTTACACCTGATGTAGCCGCCGCTATATAGACTGCAGCCAAGATACTGAAAATATAAGCCTGCACCATACCCGTGAGCAAACCCAGCAGCGTCATGACTATGGGAAACAACAACGGAGTAATACTCAGTAAAATAGCAATAATCATTGCACCACTCATCATGTTACCAAACAACCGGACTGCCAGTGCGAGTGTGCGAGAGACTTCGCCGATGATATTAAAAGGCAACATCATCCAAGTTGGCTCAGTATAAGATTGCAAATAACGACCTACCCCCTGATCTTGGATACCAAACAAAGGCACAGCGATAAAAACACATAATGCCAATGCTATAGTGGTTGACAATGAACCCGTCGGCGCTTCATAACCCGGAAAAACAGTGCCCAGATTAGCACTGGCTATAAACAAAAACAAAGTACCCAAAAAACCCAGATATTTCCTCGGCTGATGAAAACCAACTTCCTCAATTTGTTTGACTAGCCCAGTAACAACAATCTCCAGAAAACATTGCCAATGACTACGTTTTAGATCCATTGATAATTGATGGGTAATCAATTTTGAGCCGATGACCAGTACTAACATCAAACCCCAAGTAGATGCTATCGTGGCATTAATTTTAAACCATCCGTATTGCCAAAGAATAATTTCATCAGGACTCAGATGCATGACCAACTCCCCCTACTTTTTTACTTGAACTAGCACGGGTAAGCCAAGTAGTCATCCATCGCGCCATTAGAAAACCCAACAAACATAACAACAACCGTTGCCAGTCATTGCCCGCTAACCAATAAAAACCAGTTAACGTAACACTCATTCGTAGCAGCAGACTAATAATAAACCATAATGCCGCACGTTCGGAAAACATCGCTTTGCGAACCGTCCATAATAATCCACCGAAAAAAACAGTGCCCAGTAGCACGCCCCCTAGCCAAGCAATTAACCCTAATGAAATATCATTCATGGTGTTCATCCTGTTGATGCATGGCTTTGTCTTCTTTATTCACCCACACCCATGCGTTAAAACAGCCTATCATTAATCCTGCCACCAATAACGCCAAAGTCCAAGAATGACGACTACTGGGGTAATAGTCATCTAACCAGATTCCTAAAGCGGTTCCTAATAAAGTCGGAATAACCACTGACCAGCCAATCAACCCCATCATGCCCAAACCCAGCCAGACACTTTGCTTTGGTTTTTTGAGGGATTGTAATTTGCGTGCTGCTTGCGCGCCGACTTCACGACTGAACAGACTTGATTGGCTACCCTCTTGATTGATAGATTTTTTACCCATGTTCAATCTCCAGCAAACGGCGAATAAATCCACTTTCCAGTTTTGCCATCACCGCACGCACACTCTGTTCATGTTCATCCAAGGCAAGAAACTCCTGCTCTACCATCGCGCGTAACTCACTCAAATCATTTCCGGCTATCGCCCGTCGCACAGACACTAATACATCTAATCCTGACTTGACCAAAATACCTTCATCGACAGCAAAATAAGCGATACCGTCAATTTCCGTCTGATAGCTCAAAATCCCGGGTCGTAATACAGCAACGCAATCCAGCCGATGCGGCAACAAACCAAACGAGCCTTCATGAGTTTCTACTGTAATACGCATAACAGCGTTTTTTTCAGCAAAAATTTGAAAAGGCAACAGCACTTTAAGATTCATCATCACCTTCTGCTTGCTGCAAAATCAATTTTTATAACAGATCGAAATTATACCTTTAATTTGGCCTCGTCTATCCGACCAATCATATACAACGCACTTTCAGGATAATCTTTAAATTCATCATTCAAAATTCGCTCACAACCCTCTAGCGCATCCTCCAGACTAACTAATTTACCTTCCATACCGGTAAATTGCTTGGTTGTAAAAAAAGGTTGTGTCAAAAAACGTTCCAGCCGACGGGCACGAGCTACAATTTTACGATCTTCAGTTGACAATTGCTCCAGTCCTAGCATAGCAATAATATCTTTAAGCTCCTCGTATTGTGCCAGCGTCTGCCGAATTTTTTGCGCCAAAAAATAATGCCGTTCACCCACAATACCGGGCGTTGCCATTTTAGAACTTGATTGCAAAGGATCAATTGCCGGAAACAAGCCTTCACTGGCACGCTTGCGGGACAACACAATAGAAGCTGAAAGATGTGCAAACGTATGCACAGCCGCCGGATCAGTAAAATCATCAGCCGGTACATAGACCGCCTGAATAGAGGTAATGGCACCGTTATCAGTATTAGCAATACGTTCTTCCAAACCAGATAGTTCAGTACCCATTGTCGGTTGATATCCCAGTCGTGAAGGCATCTGTCCCATTAACCCAGAAATTTCCATACCTGCCTGAAGAAAACGAAATACATTATCAATTAATAACAAGACATCACGGTGTTCATCATCACGAAAATATTCTGCCATTGTCAGTGCCGCATGACCGACCCGAAAACGTGCCCCGGGTGGCTCGTTCATCTGCCCAAAAATCATCACCATATTCGACAGTACGTCGGCAGCTTTCATATCACGATACAATTCTTCGCCTTCACGGCAACGTTCACCAATACCGCAAAAAATACTAACTCCGTCCTGATGCCCAATCATATTATGAATCATTTCTGTCAACAGAACGGTTTTGCCCACTCCTGCACCACCAAACAAACCAGCCTTGCCACCTCGTTCCAAAGGAGCTAAGACATCAATCACTTTAATGCCGGTAGCAAAGATTTCCGAACGGGTTGAGCGCCGTGTCAACGGTGGCGGTGCATGGTGTACTGAACGCCATTCGACCGCTGAAAGAGTCCCCTCTCGATCAATGGTATTACCAAAAACATCAAACATACGCGACAATAAAGCCTTACCTACCGGCGTTGTTAACGGTCTTCCTGTATCTTCGACCATTATGCCACGAGCAAGTCCTTGTGTCGGCGTTAAAGCAATCCCCCTCACCTGATAAGCATCCAGTTGCACCAACACTTCAATCAAAATTGAACCATCCATACCCGTGCTCAGCAGAGTGTAAATAGCCGGCAAACGCTGTTCAAAACGTATATCTACTACACTACCGCGCACCGAAACCACTTTACCCAAATTTATTGTGTTAGCCTGATTAATCATGTGTTCCGTTAGATATGAGTGTTAGTATGTTTAAGAGACATTATAAATCTCACTTTAGCAGAGTCAGAGAGCATAAGCTCTTTACAATATTCAATTATTCACGCGTTGCTCAACTTTAAAATGTCAGCTAATGCGTCAAAAAGCCGCGTTGAATGACTCATTAATTTTCCTAGAAAACAAGCCATAGTATGAGCAAGTGGTTTACGAATAAAACAGAACAGTATGACACTCCGAAATAGTCGAATAGCGTTCAAACCATAAATAATGACAGTCAAATACCTGAATTTCAAAAATAGCGATCAAGATACTTAAACTTTTTATATTATTTATCAATAACTTAATAAAAAAACCCTATCTTTAGTTATCTTAAACTTAATGATACAATGATGGGTTAATAAAAGTCACTTTTTGCATTGTATCAATACTGCTAATCATTGCCAGCAATAAGCAGGGCTGAGTTTAAAATTTAAGCCCTTTTTATTGTCCATGCCAAATAAACTTTTACTCTGTCTACCTTACGATGTATCAAATTTACAGATGAACAATAACCCAGAGTCTATTCAACAAGCCCTGCAAATTTTAATTAACAAACAAGATTTGAGTTATCAACAAATGCGTTCGGTCATGCAAATGATCATGACCGGCGCAGTAACCGATGCCCAAATGGCTGCTTTTTTAATAGCCTTACGCTGTAAAACAGAAAGTATTGATGAAATTGTCGCAGCTGTTGAAGTCATGCGGGAATTATCCACCAAAGTTGTCATCGAAGGTGATCATCTGGTTGATACTTGTGGAACGGGGGGTGATGGCGCCAATACTTTTAATATTTCCACAACATCTGCTTTTGTCGTTGCCGCCGCCGGTGGCAAGGTCGCCAAACATGGCAACCGCTCTGTTTCCAGTCGTTGCGGCAGTGCCGATGTTCTGGAAGCCGCTGGCGTTAACCTTAATTTATCGGCAGAACAAGTCGCTGATTGTGTTAACAAAATTGGAGTCGGGTTCTTATTTGCACCCAAACATCATGGTGCCATGAAACATACCATCAATGTCCGCAAAGAAATGGGGGTTAGAACACTGTTTAATTTACTGGGTCCCTTATCCAATCCAGCAACAGCTCCCAATCAATTGATAGGAGTATTCGCTAAAAATTGGCTGGAACCTTTAGCTAGCGTACTCAAAAAACTAGGCAGTCAGCACGTATTGATTGTTAATGCCGATGATGGACTCGATGAAATCAGCATCAGTTCACCTTCAACCATTACCGAACTGAAAAATGATACCATTATTACTTATGAGATAACCCCTGAACAATTCGGTCTGGCACGTGCGCCGCTTTCTGAACTGGCGGTTACAGATGCAGCATCCAGTCTGGCGATTGTGTTATCGGTACTAGATAATACTGCCGGTGCAGCTAAAGACATTGTCGTCCTCAATGCCGGTGCCGCCATTTACGCCGCCAACCTGACGGATTCGCTAGCAACCGGTATCGACCAAGCACAGCAAGTCATCGCCAACGGCACAGCCCGTGCCAAACTTGATGCTTTAATCGCCTATTCGCAACAATTTTAACGAGTGCCTTATGAATAACCCAACTGATATCCTAACGACCATTCTAGCTAAAAAAGCAGAAGAAGTTGCCAAACGCCAACAAAATATGACCATAGCGGACTTACAGGACATAGCAGAAGGCGTGGAAAAACCCCGTGGATTTTATAACGCGCTCAAACAAAAAGTATCCGCAAAAAAACCAGCAATTATTGCCGAAATAAAAAAAGCATCCCCCAGTCAGGGTGTCATCAGAGAAAACTTTCAGCCAATCACCATCGCTCAGGATTACGCCATGAATGGCGCAACCTGCTTATCCGTTCTGACAGATAAAGATTTTTTTCAAGGTTCAGAAGTTTATTTACAAATGGTGAGAGAACGCTGTCCGTTACCGGTCTTACGCAAAGACTTCATGATTGATCCCTATCAAATCTACGAAGCACGTGCTTTAGGAGCAGATTGTATTTTATTGATTGTAGCCGCTCTTGACGATTCACTCATGAAAACATTAGCGGATACTGCCGTTGCACTGGACATGGATGTACTAGTAGAAGTTCACAACGCTGAAGAACTAGAACGCGCGTTAGTCTTAGATACCCCGCTAATCGGTATTAATAACCGAAATTTACGAACATTTACAACTAATCTGCAAACCACGCTAGATTTAAAAGCTAGTGTGACTGGCGAACGCATCATTATTACAGAAAGCGGTATACATACCCAAAATGATGTCCAACTTATGCTTGATAATGGTATCTACAGTTTCCTAGTCGGCGAAGCATTCATGCGTGCAGAAAGCCCAGGACAAAAAATGCGCGAACTGTTTTCACTTTAATATGTAAATACTGTCAATTTACAGTGACGGCAAAACTAACCGTCATCTAACAAAAGACCGTTAAAAATAATCAGCCTAACATCTCAATTGACAATCCCTGTCAATACATAACAACTGTATGTGTTATTTTGCTTTTAGGCTGGTTTTAGTTTGGCTAACAGTTCACTAATAAATTCTATTTTTTGTTCAGTATCTTCAAAGGGTCTAGTAAATTTAAGCTTATCAGCGCCATCAAATTTATAAATATGCGCTTGAGTTTGAATCAAATTAATTAATTGCTCGGTATTTATTTTCGGTTCACTACCAAAAATAAGTCGTCCACCCACTACATTGGCTTCTACTTTTTTAAGTCCCAGTATTTGCGCCTGCTGTTTTAAATCAGTAACGCTAAATAATGTTTTAACGGGTTCGGGTAACAAACCAAAACGATCAATCATTTCTATTTGTAATTCGCGTAACTCGTCTTTACTTTGCGTGTTAGACAAGCGTTTATACAATACCAATCGACTATGAATATCGGGGAGATAATCTTCTGGAATTAAAGCGGCAGCTTGCAAATCCACTTCCGGACCATTATCCATCGGCGTGTCCAGTTCTGGCTGTTTACCCGACTTGAGTGCAGTAATGGCACGTTCCAGAAGTTCTGTGTACAGGGTAAAGCCAATTTCCTGAATTTGTCCGCTTTGTTCATCGCCTAATAATTCTCCAGCTCCGCGAATTTCCATATCATGAGAAGACAACATAAAGCCTGCCCCCAAATCGCCTGATGCCTCTACTGCTTCCAATCGTTTAATGGCATCTTTGCTCATCAATTTTTTAGGCGGCACAATAAAATAAGCATAAGCACGATGATGCGAACGCCCTACCCGACCGCGTAACTGGTGTAATTGCGCCAGCCCCAATTTATCGGCACGATTGATAATAATGGTATTGGCACTGGGTATATCAATACCACTTTCAATAATAGTGGTACTCAATAACAAATTAAAACGCTGGTGATAAAAATCCAGCATGATCCGCTCTAAATCACGTTCTGGCATTTGCCCATGAGCGATTTCAATTCTGGCTTCAGGCACTAAGCGGGCTAATTCTGTCGCCATTTTTTCCATCGACTTAACATCGTTATGCAGAAAGAAAACTTGACCACCGCGTTTTATTTCCCGCAGACAGGCTTCCTGTATTTGCGCATCAATCCATTCACTGATAAAAGTTTTAATGGCATGACGGTTGGGTGGTGGACTGGCGATAATGGAAATATCACGCAACCCTGCCATTGCCATGTTCAATGTGCGTGGAATCGGTGTGGCAGTTAGCGTCAGCATATCCAGCTCGTTACGCAGCTTTTTAAAATGTTCTTTTTGGCGCACACCAAAACGGTGTTCTTCATCAATAACGACTAACCCCAGCGCTTTGTATTTAAGTTCTTTAGATAATAGGGTGTGTGTACCGATAATAATATCAACCTTGCCTTCGGCGAGTTGTTCAGTAATCTCTTTTTGCTGCTTGGGAGAAACAAAGCGGGAGAGCACTTCTACACGGAACGGCCAGTCGGCAAAGCGGTCGCGGAAATTTTGATAATGTTGTTGTGCCAGTAATGTAGTTGGTACTAACACCGCAACTTGTTTACCACTTTGTACCGCTATAAATGCAGCACGCATAGAAACTTCAGTTTTACCAAAACCTACATCACCACAGATAACCCTATCCATCGGCTGTGGGCTGCTCATATCTTCCAAAATTGCGTTAATAGCGGTTTCCTGATCGGGTGTTTCTTCAAACGGAAATGCATCTGCAAAGGCCTGATAATCGGTATTTTCAACAGCAAAAGCATGACCTTCTTTAATCGCTCTTTTAGCATGAATTTCCAATAATTCAGCAGCAACGTCATGAATACGGGCAATCGCTTTTTTCTTGGCTTTAGCCCATTGATCGCCACCGAGTTTATGTAACGGAGCGTTTTCTGGATTCATGCCGGTATAACGACCGATTAAATGTAACGATGCTACCGGCACATAAAGTTTATCGTTATTACTGTATTCCAAGGTCAAAAATTCAGCGGCTATCTGTCCAATTTGTAATGTTTGCAGACCTAAATAACGACCCACACCATGCTCTTGGTGTACAACGGGTGAACCAATAGTTAGCTCATTAAGATTGCTGATAATATTATCAAGTTCACGCGCTGCTGATTGTCGTCTACGCCGTCGCTGTTGAGCCTTTTCACCGGATAACAGATTTTCGGTAATAACAGCAAGAGTTGGATTATTTAACCAAAGTCCATGATCCATAGGGGCAATGGTAATGCACGGTGAACTTTCCGTTTTTAGAAAAGCTTGCCAGCCATCAATCACTTTAGCGCTGATTTTATAACTTCTAAGCTTGTCAATCAGGGCTTCTCTACGACCGGCTGATTCGGCAACAAACAGTATTTTTCCCTGATGTTGCAACATAAACTGCTGTAAATTCAGTGCCGGTTGACCAAGCTTAGCGTTAATGGTTAAATCCGGTAGCTGCTTGCAATCATGATCCGCCACTAGCTCATGCTGAATGCGTACACGTGCAAATTCACTAATTTTTTCTAATATTTCCTCCGCCGATAAAAACAATTGCTCAGGCGGTAAAATGGGGCGTTCAATATCGTATTTGCGTTGTTCAAACCGTTCTTGAGCTTCAGTTATAAAAGCCTGAGCGTAGTTTGCAAAAGCTTCTGGCAACACCAGAATTGAAGACGATGGCAGGTAATCGAACAAATTAGCTGTTTGTTCTACAAATAAAGGTAAATAATATTCAATACCGCTAGGCGTTATGCCTTTACTGATATCGACATACAGACTGTTTTTAGGTGAAGTATTCGGAAAATGATTTCTAAACGCTTGTCGAAATAGTTTAATAGACTCATCAGTAATCGGAAATTCACGTGCAGGGAATAACTGTATCTGGTCAATTTTATCCAGAGATCGTTGACTTTCAGGATCGAAGGTACGAATCGACTCAATTTCATCATCGAATAACTCAATGCGAAAAGGTACTTTACTACCCATAGGAAACAAATCAACAATCGCTCCGCGAACGGCAAATTCAGCATGTTGATAAACTTGCGATACACATTGATAACCAACGCTTTCCAGTTTGAGTCGATTAAGCTCAAGATTAAAATCATCACCGACTTTTATGGCAAAACTATTAGCCAGAACATGCTCGCGCGGTGCCAGCCGGTGCATAAGGGTAGTAATCGGTACGACCAGCGCACCCCGCTTAGTTTGCGGTAATAGTGCTAGCGTTTTTAAGCGTTCAGAAATAATTTCCGGTAAAGGCGAAAAAACGTCGTAAGGCAGAGTTTCCCAATCAGGAAAATGTAAAATCGGATAACTATTATCTAAAAAAAACGCCAGTTCATGCTCAATGCGTAACGCGGTCTGATTATCAGGGGTGATAATGACAAACACACGGTTTTCATTACTAATAGCATTTGCCAAAGTCAATGAGTCAGCGCATCCAGTCAAGCCAGTCCATATTAAAACCTGATCAGGACTTGTTGGAATATCGGGAGAAAAAATAAGGGAGTTAGCCATTGGCTTTTATCAGCGGTATCAGAAGTGTTATGTGGTTTACAGGAATATTCCAGCAGGGTTTGAATCACTTACAAACAAACTAAGCCTCCATTTTACCGAAATTTGATGACAATATTGATGTATTTTATAAAATTATTTCATTAATTAACTAAGGACAAATTCTTTTGCCCTATAGACAAAACAATACCCAAACTGAATCTTTGTATAAAACTCAACTAATAAACATGGCATCACCATAACTAAAAAAACGATACCGCTCAGCAATAGCATGCTGATAAGCATTCATAACCGATGTATAACCGGCAAAGGCAGAAATAAGCATTAATAAAGTGGATTCAGGTAAATGGAAATTGGTGAGCAAAGCATCAACCGATTTAAAATCATAACCCGGTGTAATAAATAATTGAGTATCACCTAAACCAGCGGTTAACTGACCACTTGCTGACGCCGATTCCAATGCCCTAACAGCGGTAGTGCCAATAGCGATGACCCTGCCACCCGCCGCTCTGGCATTATTAACGGCTGTCACCGTCTCCTCGGGTACAGAAAAAAACTCTTTGTGCATCACATGATCTTCAAGAAATTCTGTTCTGACCGGCTGAAAAGTACCGCTGCCGACATGTAGAGTGACAAAAGCAGTGGCTATGCCTTTGGCACTGATGCTATCAAGTACAGTCTGATTAAAATGCAGACCGGCAGTGGGTGCTGCCACCGCACCAATCTGTTTCGCAAAAACGGTCTGATAGCGGTTTTGATCCTCGACGCTATCGGCTCGGCTAATATAGGGAGGTAATGGAATATGCCCAATTTCTTCCAAAATTTGCCAAATAGACAGTTCACTATTGAATGCTAAATGAAATAAAGCCCCTTCTCGACCAGATACCGTACAACAGAAATGCTTATCAAGTTCTATGATCTGACCCGACTTAGGTGCTTTGCTGGCTTTTATGTGTGCAATGGCATGATGATTGTCGATAATGCGTTCAATCAAAATTTCCACCTTACCACCACTGGTTTTATGACCATACAAACGAGCAGGTATCACTTTAGTGTCATTAAAAACCAGTAGATCAGGTGCAGCAATTAAATTAATAAAATCAGTAAACTGATTATCAAAAACAGCACCGGTGCTTTTGTTTAAACAAAGTAGACGACTGGCATCACGTTCAGGCAGGGGCGTTTGAGCGATTAACTCTTCAGGTAAAAAATAATTAAAGTCAGATTTTTTCATCCGCTGATAATACCAGCCTGAACCATCCTGATTCAAGTTTGAACAACGACTTCAAAGAAAAATAAATAAAAAGACTTCCATTTTTATAATAGGCTCATTATAATACCGCATCTTTGCCGGGGTGGCGGAACTGGTAGACGCGCCGGATTCAAAATCCGGTGATGGTGACATCGTGCCGGTTCGATTCCGGCCCTCGGTACCAAAGATTACAAGGACTTAGGATTATACCTAAGTCCTTTTTTTATGCGCAAAATAAAAATGTCCCAATTTTGTCCCATTTCAAAAAAAGCCCCACAATTCACCGCAACACTTGCCGACAAATAAAGCCGTTTTTCATAGGCAACCGTTGCCCAAAAAAACAGCCGTTAAGACTGGTCTCGGTAAAAAATTAGCAGAATAAGCAGAATTAGCAACCCTACCGACAAGGTGAACTAAACTAGCAATCCTTTTATTTTTTCATCCATTGCCAAACATTCAAGCCGTGCTGTGGTTTCTAGGATGCTTACATCATGGCTCAAATTTGAACCATAAAATGTATTGGTATTTTATCGCTCCGAATACTTCATAAAACTAATTTGTAACAACATAATCTTAGTTAAGATTTGTTTTGTTAGGTAGTTAACCAGTAGATTCTCTCCTAACAAAACTCATTGCCTAAATAATGCTTTTTCCTAAAAAATATTTTTCCACTTTATACTGATTCAATGAAGAAATACTTTGGTATTTTAAAAGATAGCTATTGTTGTTTAAATAAACGACTTCAGTTAGTCGGCAATAGGCTGATTTAAATTTTTTCCGTCCTAATAAACCAGATTTGCGTAGCGTGATCTTTAAAATTGGATTGTTATGCTCCGATAATAAAATCGGTTGCTGAGACCGGACCAGCAATGCCTCATCGTTAATATTGACAAGTAACGGATTGGCATGAGGTTTGTGCAAACGAATTCTATGATCAATTTTTTGCAGATAATCATAGGTATGCCAGATTTCAAGATTTACTTTTTTAGGGTTGTGATGCTTACGCTCAAAACGACGTAGATTATTTAAACGATAAGTAGATACCAACATTTTGGTTTTAGTATGCGTCACCCTAAAAAAACGCTTAACCAATGAAATACCTAGAATAACAAACGCCTTAATAATGAAATATATATCCTTTAGTCGATTGTCACGGCGACTATAATTATTATCAATATAAGCCCGCATGCGTCTAGAAGTTCCATGAGGTGTAAACAGTTGAGAATAGCCGAAAATACCTGGCTTTACTGCAAAGCGCTTATCATATCCTTTAATATCCCTGCATAAATTTGCATAAATAGCTGGTCTTTCAGGTCTAGGTCCAATAAAAGCCATACTACCATTAAGAATATTGAACAACTGAGGTAATTCATCAATACGCGTGTCGCGCATAAACTTACCTAAGCGGGTTTCTAAGCCTTCACCCGACTGCAAAAGACGCGAGCCAATAATGACTTCTGCATTGGGTATCAAGGTTCTAAACTTATAAATGGTAAATATTCTTTTCCCGTGTCCGTAGCGAACACCCCGATAAAATATACTGCCACCATCATCAAGCTTTATCAAAAAAGCCAGTAAAATAAACAGCGGCGAAGTAAGTATTAAAATAAATAACGCTAGCAAGGCATCAATGCAATAGCGTGCCGAAATACTGCATTTAATATCATCAAAGTAAGCTAAATCAGTCGAAGTTAGAGCTAACTTTATGGCTTCATTTGTTTTCATAGTATCACTCTCTGATAATTGTTTTTTTATAAAAAGCAATTACTTTGCCACAATAAATAACAAAATAAATTCAATAACTTAAAATATAATTATCAAAAAGAATGATATTACTGTTGCAAAATGCACAGGCTAATTGCATTTTGCAAACAGTGAGTGATGATTTTTGCGAATTAAAAATCGCTAAGGCAAAACAGATAACCCTGTTCTTCAATAAACGGGTTAACCTGTCAGCACTGGCAGCAATACTGACCTACAAACTCACCAAATCAGCATTAACACATCAACCTAAGCCGTCAATTATTTCGATAACACTCAGCCAAAAGTTCATTATAAATAAGCATTACTTCTTCATGATTTTGGTCTGTTGTCGCTCTATAAAAAATTTCTAGTAAGCCTAATAAAGTTGGATACAGGGTATTATTTAATTCAATCATACCTTCAAACTCCAAACTGTCGGTTATTCTATAAGATTGCTCTTTTGGACAGATCGCGTTTTCTAAATTTGCCGTTAATCCCTCAGTATGTTTACTAATGTACTTGTTTAGATAATCTCTTCTTTTAGAAATGCTTTCAAACGCCCAGTTATCGTAGAAAAGTACAGATACTTTTTTATGCTTTGATGCGAGCCGAGAATAAAATTTTTGAACTTGGGTAATACCATTATCTATTGCTTGGGCATCCATTTCATAAGTGAACAATGAAGGAAAATACAGACAATGATCAACGCTATCGGCTTCAAAAGCTTTGTTTAAAGGTTCAATAACCCAATTTAACGGTAACTGGAATTGTTGACGTTGAATGTACGCTTCTAGTACACGGGTAAACTTTGAGTTACCGGTAATAATTACCCTATCTTGCTTCAGATTGGTTGCGAATATTCGTTGTAAGGCTTGACCAAAGGTATTAATTAATTTGCTCAAATCAACAGAAATATTTCCATTGATCAATTGTGAAATATAAATCCAGCCAATAAAGCTGGGATGAGCACTTGAATCAATATATAGTTGTCTACCCACTTTAAGAACATCACGGCTATCAATAGCAATTGTCTCAAACTGAGATAGTACATTCTCTAAATTCCAGACCGGATGCCGGTAACTACCAGATTCTTGATAGCGACCCGTTGATCTATTTTCATATTCTCTTATCGATAAATCCCAAAATAACAATTTAAGTTTGCCTTGCAATTGCAACTTAAGTGCTTTTATAGTCGTCATGCACAGATCAAATAATATTTGATCATTCTTTTCATTAATTAATTCTTTATCAATAGAAAGATATTCTTTTTCTTGAGGATAAGATGCGCTAAATTTAGGATCATTTAATACCAGATTACCAAAACGAAAATCACCCACTATAAAAAAAACGTCGTGATCCTGATAAGACAAACCAATTTCCTTCAAAATACGCGGACTCCAGATTGGCATACCGCCTACACCAATAATTTGACTGGGTATTGCAAATTCAAGGAACTGTTTTGTTGCCAAGGCGTGTCGCAATCTAACAGCATGAGAAGGTCCGACAATTGGACGCAATAAAATACTTTTTGACATTACATAATCTCGATCAAATTTATTTAGCTATGACTTTTGGAATTGAATAATTAGGAAACAAAACACGATAAAAAACGATTACCTCATTTCAATTTGTTGTTCTGACAATTGAACAGCAAAAGCTTTTAGAGCTTCACTGTATAAACGCAGGTCAAACACATTCATTTGTTCAATCAGTTTTAATTCTGCTTTGGAAATTTTATTTTTGTTTACTTGATATCTCACCGGAGAAACATCAGCAAACAGACTTCTATCCCAGTCCATCATCTTACAAAGCGCATCATATGAAGCGGTTGGATATTCATTAATACCAATAAATAGAAAACGTTTAGTTAGATTTTCAATTGCCATCGTTAACATTTGCTCAGTACATTGTCCAAACGGTACATTGAAACCTCCTGATAACAAGCGGGTATAATAATTATCTAAAACCTTGTGTTTTTCTGTACAAACCGCCAGTACCGTCTTGACTGAAGCCTTATTTGTTAACATCTCAGACAATTGAAGCGCATGATAATAAGCCCGATGCAAAGGCTGTCTTAACCATATAAAGTAATCCGCACGAAGGTTAATTTTTTCATCGCTACCGAATGGAAAAGTACCATAAATGATAAATCTACTTAAATAACGGGGGGAATATCTTTTTAATGCGATAACCTTATCTTCGCCTGCACCAATCGTTAAAAAATTGCCGAGTGTCGCCATTTTTAAAAATCGCCTTAAATCATAACTGACACTATAAGAAGGTTCGATAAAGAATTTTAATGAAACTAACGGGTTACGTTCCAAAACTAAAGCTAATCGCTCTTCGATAAACCGATAAAAATTTTCTTTATCAATGGAGTAGCTCAAAAAATCATGACGTGTATCATTCTTATCCGTTTTATCATTGATAAAGCGTCTAGGTAACAAATACACCCGATGATTAGGATGAATGTGTAATGCATACCCCAAGGCAATTTCAGAGAATTGATTGCTTAAATGGCAAAAACCCGGTTTGCCTAATAAACGAGAAATATGTAAAGAACCTGAAGAAAAATTAGCGATAAAAAAATCAACCTTGGCACCAACCAGTATTTTAGTATGACTAGTTTCGCCCATCACAGAGACATAACTAAAAGGAGTAACTATTCTATTAATTATTTCTTGGACGATAAATCGGTCTTTTTCTACTTCGGCTTTAGACGCTGCAGAGGGCATAAATGGCATTGTCCAGCCATCAAATACAATACCTAATTTTGGATACACTTCAAGCAGTCGTTGAATAATGTATGCATAACCTTCAATCTGCTCTATCCAGCTTCGCTTCTGCCCTTCAACACCTATCCATACCACCGGATAACAATTTCTTAATTGCTCTATATAGCTTTTTGCAACTTCATTAAGTAACAATTGTGATTGATTAACTAAATAACGATCAGCAAATTCATAACTTAAGTGATCGCTAAGATGCTGCTGTCTACCAATATGGACAAGCCATTTATTTTCTTTTACCAGCATTGCATCAATTTCTTCAGAAGCAAGAACGCTGTGATTCTTATATCCAAATAACAAACCGACATCATTAAAATCATGATCTTTACGCATAATTACAGCGGGCAGATTATCTACTATTAATGGTTTAGACATTAGCTCATAAAGCGCAGGCCAAATATCATAGTAAAAATGAGAGGGTCTGCTATGCGAAGCAATAACACCTGCAAATGAATTAACTGCTGTTGCATACTTAATGACTGTTGCAAAATTCTTTAGCAATTTTTCCTGCAAACGCATCACATGAGATTCATTAATATGCGCTAATACAATCAAAATATGATGATAGGGTAAATAAATAGCATCCGCTGAGGATAATAACTGTAATAAATAGAAAGAATCACGACTATCAGTAAACCGCAAACAACTTAAATCAGGTGTAATCTCGTAACTCTCTTGACAAAAAGCTCTGTTTTTAGAAAACGGACTGGGTAAACTTAATTGATTATTGAGTGCATTCTCAACTAAAACACTAAAAAAATCCTTTCGTTTGCATTCAGAAATTAATAAATTTAAATTACCTTTTAAGTCATTTAATAAATTGTGTGGTAACTCTGAAACATAAACTTTTCTAACCTGATTAAGAATACCGATATTATTAGACTGAGCGATTGTCAAGAGCAATGATGGTGCGACGGTATACTCTTCAGATATTTTATCGCACTGATTAGTTGAAAAATAAAACAATGCCTCAACTGTTTTTTCAATCAGTTCCTCAATATCCTCTTCGAAAGGAAGCTTTTTTTTATAACCGAAAGTTTTATATCTAAGCGTATCTAATGAAGCATTTAGAAAAAAGAGTGTTTGAAATGTTTTAATATCACGGCGAAGGTTTTTCCTAGCTATCCATGCATAAAATCGTCTTGCTATAAATTGCCAAATGAATTTCAAGCTAACAACTTTAAAAAACATTATGTTAAATTTTCTAGTTGAAAAATTATCATCTTCGGTTATCGATTCCTAAAAATATCTTGGTATCGTTAAAATTTAAAGCTGCATAAAAATATGCGACTTCCATTCATCTAAGAAAAAAATTTTACCGATACCATAATTTTAAACACTCAAATATCAGTTACAAGAGTTTCAAATACCCTTCTGACTTCCTCGTTTAAGACTGCGTAACGTAGAAATCAGCACATCAACTTCAGCATAAGTATTATAAAATGCTAACGAAGGACGAACGGTACTTTCGACCCCAAAACGACGCAATATCGGTTGAGCACAATGATGACCCGAACGCACTGCAATACCTTCACGATTCAGTGCTGCGCCAACATCTTCTGTAGAAAACCCTTCTAAAACAAAAGAAAGTACGCTAGCTTTTTCTGTTGCCGTACCGATAAGTCGTAAACCAGATATGCTAGATATTTCCTTAGTTGCATAAGCCAATAACTCATGTTCATAACGATTGATATTTTCTATCCCCAGCTTTTCTACATACTCTAAAGCAGCACCTAAGCCCACTGCATCAGCAATATTACCGGTTCCGGCTTCAAAACGAGCAGGGGCCAAATGATATCGCGTATGTTCAAAAGTCACATCTTCGATCATGTTGCCTCCACCTTGCCAAGGCTGGGTCGAATTGAGTAATTCGCCTTTACCATATAAGGCACCAATGCCTGTGGGTCCAAATATTTTGTGTCCTGAAAATACGAACCAGTCACAATTCAACTTTTGAACATCAACTCGCAAATGAGAAACTGACTGTGCGCCATCAACGAGTACTTTTGCACCATAGCGATGAGCCATTTCAATCATCTTATCCACCGGCGTGACAGTGCCTAAAGCATTAGACACCTGAGTAACTGCTACTAAACGGGTACGTGAATTTAATAATTTATTAAACTCATCTAGGATAATTTGACCTTGATCATCGACTGGAGCAACTCTTAAATGCGCCCCTGTTACTGCACACAGTTGTTGCCAAGGAACAATATTGGCGTGATGTTCTAGCCAAGTAATAACTATCTCATCATCCTTACCAATATTCTGAATACCCCAAGATTTAGCAACTAGATTAATG
>Ga0214192_1000062_pt1 | contig 61348 bp, 83 predicted proteins | sample TroBogEpilimnion_44_FD_153030 | JGI IMG/M metagenome (GOLD analysis project Ga0214192, IMG submission 153030) | Freshwater microbial communities from Trout Bog Lake, WI - 29JUL2008 epilimnion | ecosystem: Environmental > Aquatic > Freshwater > Lake > Epilimnion/Euphotic zone | place: Trout Bog... | reverse complement strand
CTTGCACGACGGGCAGGTATCTTGATTCATTAACGATTGTACGGGGTCTATTAGCATCCCGCAGGTTTTACAGGCATTATCACCATTATACATAGTTCTTGACATGTCACGTTGAGTCTCAAGACGCACGTCTTCTGCCCCAGCCATGCCAGAGCCAGTACTATCTGTATAAAGTCCTGGGTCATTACTCATGCTAGTGGGTGTTTTCCTGCTTTTTCTTCTTTTACACAGCTCTTACAGCCGCCAATGTATCTGTTACTTGAATGATGGTCTTCATAATATCCTGAACGACCTTTGTGAAAACTTCCAGATGAAGGGGTAGGCCTAGGGTCCATGCGGCGCGCTGGGTCATTTGCTCTATCTTCTGCCATTAGATGGTTCCTCCTAAGGAATTAGTGCTGGATGACTCTTGAGTGTTAGGGGTCTGGCTAAAGTCAGACTCAACACGTTGAGTTGTAGCGGTACGACGAGGTAAATCAATTAAGTCTTCAATGCCAATCTCGTTCTCAGTGTACCCAAAACGTGGTGGGAACAGCTTTACTTGAGGAAGCGGTGGTCGTACGTACTGTTGAATCTCTTCGCTAGTCATAGACCAAGTGGCTAATGACTGGCCCATGAGGCGTTCTGCATTAGATTGGAACGGCCCAAGGTAATCTTGAGGTGGAAGTCTAGATATATCTAAATCAGCTGTAGGAGCTACCCAAGGTCGGCGGTTGTATACGCCATCAGACATCTGTCCTGACATTTATTTCCAAGCTGGGCGCATACGAGCCATTTGGTCTACGCGTCTCTTGTCTAGTGCCATTGGGGATGTGCTACGCATGTTAGCCTTACCATCATTAGGTAGATGAGGTGCAGGTGCGGCCATAGCGTTTTCAACATTGCGCGCGACGCGAATAACATTACCGTCACGAACTCCTCTGAATTGACGAGCAATACCACGAGTGGCTTCTAGTCCTTCAGGGTAATAATAATCTTGTACGTCTACGCGCTCACCGCGATGAACACCACGTTGATACGAGCGTTGACCTACTCTAACTTTAAGTGCATTGAGTACATCATCTGATGTACTAGATGAGCGGCCACGGTCGTCTCTGCGAGAACGAATCGTACCTAAGTATCCGTCTGGGTATTCAGCGGAAGGTTGGCGTCCAACACCAAGACGCAGGAAGTCAAGTTCGGAGCGAGCAACAGGAACACCGCCACCACCATAGGTAGTGTTGGTGCCTGCCATACCAGCGGCACCTAGGTTCTGTATGTTTTGATGAGGACTCGGCATAACACTAGTTTATGCGATTTTCTCCGCCGATAACGCTTAAATCTCTGCGCGGGTCGTAGTCTTTACCCATCACTAGGGCTACCACTCCTGTAGGTGATTCCAACCCAGTTTTATCCCTAAACCACGCTGAACCACCGTCCATAGCTGGCACTTGAATCCACAAGCGTGGGCCTACTTGGTCTGCACGGAAGTGGTGGAAGTGCCCTGTGATTAGAACATCTGCCGCGCCTACTGGTGTGCGTCCTGTAGCTTGCCCAGCAATCCACTTGCCCATGTCTTTAGCTTGGTGCCCATGTGCCATACCTAGTGTGGTTCCGCCCAAATCTATAGCAAGAGTGGCGTTATCTGGATTAGGATAGAAAAACTTAACATGTGATAGCGCGGGATTCTCCGCGCAGATATCTTGGACGATAGAAGCAATCTCTACCTGCCATGAGTCAGTAGGGTCAGTCATCATAATTCTATGCACTTCATCATGGTTTCCTGGGACTACAGGGATTAGTAACTCCTCGCACAAGGGGGCAAACGCCTTAATCCACGCTAGTAGCACACGACGGCCGATACGTACTTGGTGGGTAACGCCCATGTCACTGCGACCAATAACCTTGCCGTTCTGGCTGGTGCTTCCCTCTATGCAGTCTCCCAGTTGAGGCAGTACGACTGTTCCAATCTTACGACCTAACTTTAACAATTCTTTATGGCGCGCAACCGCTTCGTCAAGTGCGTGGAGCACACGAGCCACAGTAGCCTCGGTACCTCCGCCAGCGTCTTTACCGTACTGAGTGTCGCCTATTGCGTAAATGGCAAACAGGGGACCTGTGCCCTTCTCTGCTTTTCCTGGCTTCCATCTCTCAATACTTGATACTAAAGCATCATAATCTAAATCAGTTTCGCGGGATGCGCCAGCGGGCTTTATATTTACACGTGCTGCTTCTAGCCAGTCACCGTTGAATGTTTGCCAGCGGCTCTTACGTACGCTTACTACTTCCCACACTGTTGGGTCTAAATCAAAATCTTTAAATAACGATACCGCGTCCTCAATATCAATAGCTGCACGAGGGGTGGAAACAAAGTAACCACCGTCTGTACTAACATCTAATCGCGCACGAAACTCTGGTGGAGTATTGGTTTCTTTTATTTGAGTTGCTGAATTATCCAACTCCGCATTGATTAGAGCCTTACCCAATATGTTTAGTTTTGACATGTGCAATAACTCCGTAAATGTGAGCGGAACGCGGTTAGTTTGAAGGGAAGAAGCCCTTCTGAAAGTAAGTCCTTGTATAGTGCTGCGAGTTTTACTGAGTTACTGTGCTCTTTAAGTTTTGCAAAAGTGTTGCGCTCTTCTTCGTTTAATGAAAGTATCCAGCGCCCAACAACGCACTCGTCTGCAAGTGCTGAGGGTTCTAAATATTTATTCAATACGGTGAGCATGATGTGTCCTTGTCTCGTCACGATGCAACAAGACATAGACTACCACACAAAGAAAAAACCCCCAGCGTTTAACTGGGGGTTTTATGTGGCAGATTGACTAGTCGTGGTCTGCCATTCCTGCCACGAAAGTCTGAGCAGAACGCTTAATAGCTGAAGGCAAGAGTCTTGCATTAGCTAACGTTGCACCAGCTTCTGGAGCTTCAGTCTTTTGGAACTTTACGTTGATACCGTAACGAGCGCCGCCAGTGTTCTTAACATGTGGGCGTACCTTATGGTTCTCAATGGTTGGGTTCTCATCGTGGGCACCCTTGCGCTTTACGAGTGTTCCCTTTTCAACAGGGGCAATCTTAGCCTTTGCGCTTGTTGAAGCGACAGGCTTAGCGGCATCATTGGTTCCAAGATGCTTTTCTTTATTAGGTTTTTCCATGTTTTATCCTTTGGCCGAAGGTTGTTTCATAAATGTACGCCATTTACCTGTTGAATACAGGCTTAAATGGTAATCACTGTTAGAACCATGGCTGAAATATCCCCATCATGGCTCTTAATAGTGGTGAACCCAGGGACATATGCGATATCAATGCCTCGTGGGGCAGTATATCCGCGCGCAATGGCTAGGGCTTTGGTGGCTTGGTTTACAGCCCCAGCACCTACGGCGCGTACCTTACAGGTGCGGGTTTCATAGATAGCGTGGGCAATGGCGGAAGCTACCGCCTGTGGGTTACTGCTGGCTGAAACGCGCAGCACGTCTTTCTCGTCTTGCTCTGACATGTTGTATACCTCGGTTTACGATTAGTGTGGTCCCCCGTGGTATAAAGTATGAGGGTTAGCCCTCTTCAAAACTGTCTAAACAGGTTTATCAAGTGGGGTTGGCGCTTTAGCGTAACTTCCACAGATAGCGCACTCCATCTCCAACAGGTATTGGGCTATTTCGTAGTCTTCAAAGGACACCTTCAGGTTCCAAAGGTTGCTTTCACACTTGGGGCACTCATGGAGCACGGTATCAGCGTAGTCCATGGTGCCAGTGTAATCAGGCTTCAGTTGTCGGGTAGATTTCACTTTTTAGTTTCTCAATGATGGCTTCGTTCTCCTTGATTTGCTTCTCAAGGGCTTCGATATCAGCTGGCTGTAGGTCATCTTTATGGTCTTCGTATAGTTTTAGACCTACTTTATGCGCTTGCTCGAACATACCCAACTGCATCTTGCGACGTTCTAAAATAAAGTCAGCGGATTCCTGCATACGACGTGCTCTCTTTTCTTGTGTCTTACTCATTTAATCACCCAAACTGCTAGAGATACGATTGTTAATAAAGTAACTAGAAACCAAGGTAACAACCATTCGTTATTGTCCACCCCAGCCACCTCCTTTAAAGTGCGCGGGTGTGGCGTTCCAAACCCTACTCATAGTTGTATTGCAGGCTACACATGTCGGTGAGCCCTCTTCATCAAAGGAACGTTGAACCTCTACTACGGTCTCGCAAGTGTCACACTTGTAGTCGTAACTTGGCATTATGCACCTTACTTCTCTCGAAACTTAGGGTCTTGAAGCTTATCATAAACTTCTTTTTCGTATGCTAACTCATAACGTTTAGCTACTAAGTGCGCTAAAGCGTAGGAGTCAGCCGCATTGTCATCAGCGAGGTCAACGCCCCATTTCTTATAAACGAACAGCATCATCTGACTCTTGGATATGCCATTGCCTTTGCCCGTCACATATTTTTTTAGGTTAGTGGGCGGGACTATGAGGGGGTATATGCCAAAATCCAATAAGGTTAGCTTAACCATACCGCCCAGTTCCCCTAGCATGTTAGCCATCTGAGAACCGAAAGCGTAGCCTTCCATAGCCACGTCTAGAATTGTATAGTTAACTATAATCTCCAGCATATGGGCTTGGATATCCCGCAGTCTTTCAATACCGCGCTTATCAGATTTATACACGGTAGTTCTATACCCCGTGTCATTGAGCGCGGTTATGGCGAACCCGCTATAGGACTGGTCAATGCCGATGTAGACCTCGGCGCCTATAGCACCCTCTAGTCCGCCATCAAATATCTTCATTAATATCCGCGAGATTTTAGAACAGATGTTCGGCGGGTTAACTCACGGGAAGTGAGCTGGTAGTACCGCTCTAGGTTATCTAATGTTGTTTTGAGGAGCTTGTGATAGGCGTTTGAGAATAGAACAGCATCCGATAACTGCTCAATCTCTGGGTCAGTACTCACGGAAGCCATGAGCATGCCTGCCTTCTCCGTTGACTTACCTGTAGTCTTGGATAGCATTGCTTTAGCCTCAGCCTTATCATGCTTATTCTTAGACTCAACCACAGCAAGTTCAGCGCAGGCTACTTGGGTGAGCATGAAGTTGTAGTTCTCCATGTACACAGTAGCTAAACGCATGAGCTGTTGGTCGTCCACAGCTGTGATGTCTTTAGGGAAGTCAGGTATTTCTAAATCTAACTGGCGTCGGATAGGTAGCCCTTGGCCTTCTAATACCTTTAGAACAGCCTCACTTATACCCTCTGCTACAAGATTAACCATTTTCGTACCCCTTACATTTTGCGCAACCACCCATGGTTACATTGCACTCAGGTGGTGTCTGTGCCTTAATACTATCAACAATTAACTGGGCTGCTTCAAAGATGTGCTTAATGCCGAAATCGCCCTTAGGAACAACGAACTCTTTAACAGACTGGTCAGCCTTATTCTCATAGATAAGAACGGCTTCTTTAGGGTAGCCAATAAAACGAGGGTCAGCTTCGCTCAGCAGTTCCGCTAGTTTCATATAAATTTGAACCTGCATTACGTGCTTCATAAAAGGAGTAGTTATGGCTTTCCATGTGGCTTTAAAGTCATAGTTGTTCTCAGCATATAGCTCTGGGCACTCCCAGCGTAGGGTTCCCTCACCGATTGATTTAATCTCAAGCATGAGGTCTTCACCGAATCCCTTTAGCCAACCATCTGAGTGCCCTGCAATACGCAGTGGCTCATAGAATAACGGCACTTCTCTGTATGTAATAGGACCGTCGTGGCAATCTGTTCCACCCCAAAAGGTTTCCTCGCACTCATGGCAGTACCACATACCGTGCAAGTTGTTCATGTTTTGGAATCGCTTTTGCCACTTAGCGTGGATAGCGTGACCCTCTTCAAACACATTATCAAGGCCGAGCGTCATTGTTCTGTTATTGATTGGCTCTTTACCTTGGAGTTGAAAGTAAGAAGCGCGATGGCACCAGTCGTTACCTACCATCTCTGATGGGTGCAGGACGTCCGTTCTACGACTCTTGTCTTTGGGCTTAGAAATAATGTAGCGCTCTACTGAACCTAGGACTCTTGTTTCTTTTTTAGCCACGTCCACAAATTTCTTTAAGGCTCCTGATGTCTGATTACTCATGGGAGTAACCTATCACGAAGGTTGGGTTTCCACCCATTCTTTAAGGGTGAGTCCTACTTTTTTTGCTTTTCTTTTAAGCGCGTTACGTTCACGGTGTGACATGCCACCCCATATACCGTGGGTGTCTTCGTTCTCTTCCGCGTACAAAAGGCACTCTTTACGAACAGGACATTCAGGTAGACCGTCACGACCAAAGCAGACGGCCTTAGCCTTATCGGCTATGTCTTTGTATTGTTCTTTATCCCGAGGAGGAAAGAATAGGTCAGTGTTTACCCCTCTGCACTTGGCTTTGTATCGCCAAGGTTCGGGTCCAAGGTCTTCGTCGTACACGAGTGCTCCTGAATAGTATGGAGCAGTTCTAAGAGGTCATCCTCTGTAAGTATGCAGTAGTTCTCATTATTGAGACTGATGCCGAGAATGGGTGTACGACTCTCAAGAATAGCCTCCTTGACAATCTTCTCCAGAACCGCTGCTTTGACGGTAAAGGAGGTTTTGCCTGTCCACTTGTGTTCTATTAGATACTCGCGTGAACGGACATCACCTTTACGACTCCAGAAGGCTCCGCTACCAGCATTGCGCTGGCCGTCGAAAACATCTGCTAGTCGTGCCTCGTGCTTCTGAGACTCTCTAAGACCTTTACTCTTCATATACGTGCTTTGACCCTGCTTTAATAGAGTCCAGCACTTCACGTTCAAGTTCTTCTTTGAGCTCAATCTCTTCCCGTAAGGAGCTAAGCATAGCAGATTCACCCATCCACTGACGTTCCCCATAACGGTAGTACGCACCAGCGCGGGTAATAACCTTATTGAGCTTACCGATTGCCACTATCTCCTTAGCAAAGTCGAACTGGCCAGCATCAATCTCTCCACCGTTAGCGAAGTAGAAGTCCACTAGCGCAACTGCGGAAGGGGCGGCTGACTTATTCTTAATAACGCGAACCTTGATGGTCTGGCCAATCTTACGCTTGTCTTGGCCTGTGCCTGTCTCAATCCATTCATCCCGACGAACCTCCATACGGGTGAAGAAGGCGTAATCCTTGCCCAATCCTCCTGGGGTAGTGCGTGGGTCTCCGTACATAACGCCAATCTTTGAGCGCCATTGGTTAATAATCAGACCGATAAACGGGCGCTCGTGGTGAGTCAGTGAACGTTTAGACGCCTTACCAACCTTGCGGAAGAACTTATTAGTAAGTAGAGCACCGCGCCCTACTGTTGACTCTTCCATTTGCTTTTCGTCTTCCGAGCTAGGAACGAGAGCAGGCAAAGAATCCAGAACAATGCAATCAATAGCTTTAGATTCCGTAATACGGATAACGGCTTCATAGGCTTCCTCCATGATATTAGTAGAAACTACGTACACGCGGGATACATCTACGCCGCACATCTCTGCGTATCCTGGAACCCACTCTTCGGCGGCAACCCATACGGCAGTGAACTCTGGGTCTTTAAGTTGATTAGCCGCAATAGTTTTAAGGGCTAGTGCGGTCTTGCCGTTGGAGGCCTCACCAATAATCTCATGCCATTGGTTAGTAGGCCAACCGCCCCCAAGCGCCACGTCAACTGCGATGGAACCTGTAGTTAGACGACCACCTGTTTCAGTGATATCAGAACCTAAAACAACAGTGTCACCACCAAACTTTTTATTAATCTCGCTGAAAACTTTTGCGAGGTCACCTGTAATTGTCATTGTCTAAATCCTCCATCGGGTCCAATGACTGGTGTGGTTCCGTTGAACCCTCCAGTAGATACTTGTCGTGCAGGTGCGGCAGGTCCCGAAGCGGTACCTCCTTGATTAACAATACCCTTACCTAATCCACTACCTGATTGTTGAATAGGGTAACCGCAATCATAACAGCGAGGACGTGAGCCCTGCGCACCACCGTAGTTATTGCTACCGCAACCAGGGCACCGAGGTGCTTGTGGAGTAGCCTGTTGTGACGGCGGATACTGTGGCTGTTGTGGTTGCACATATGTAGCAGGGGGAGGAGCCACATACTGTGGCAAGTTAATGTTAGGTTGTTGTTGGGGTTGCTGTGGTTGATTTAACCGTTTAGCAAACCAATCGCTAGTGCTCATGTCCATCTCCTAGATTATGTACGCCAGTGTTAACCGCGTCGTGGTGCAATAAGCCCAAGTCTACAGCAGCGGATATGCCACCGATTAAAGAGGATAGAGCGGCGGCTTTGTAAATAGAACTCATGTCCCCAGCCTTTTTAGAAAGGTCATCTGCGTCAACATCAGGGTTACTATCAACAATCTCTTTCATGTGGATTGTAGTTAATAGCTGTGAACTAAAATCCGCAATGGAATCTAAGAAAGGGAAAAGAGGCTCTATGTTGCGCATACGAGCATCGCTCTCTTCGCGTTCCATCTCTTCACCCTCAAGGCTAATTCTATTTAAGCCCAGCAACTCAGCCATGCCGTTAACATCTTCCACTAATCCTGTGTCATATAGGTACCAACGACACACAGTACTCATAGGCACCTGATGAGTAACAATCTCAAACTCAGCTTCTTTATTGAATAACCGTTTAAACCAATTCACTTGGCGTCACCCCATGTCTGTACGATATTTAAATCTGCGATTAGTGGAACATCTAGTAGTTTAATACCTTCCATCGCCTCACGGATAGCATTGGCAGTCTCTTCAGCAAGATGGTCGGGGGTTAACGTTACCAGTTCATCGTGAACTGTGAGCAACAATTTAGACTCTTTAGGAATCATATCGTGCGCCCTAATCATAGCAAGTTTAATAATATCTGCGGCTGACCCTTGAATACGGGTGTTGAATGCCTGACGCTCAGCACTGGCTCTAAAACCATTTTGCCTAGAATTAATGTCTGGAAGATAGCGACGGCGCTTGAGTAGCGTGGCTATGTACCCTTTGTTACGAACAACACCAATAACCTTAGCGCGGTACTCATTAACAGAAGGAAACTTATCCGAGAAACTGGTCAGAAGGGCTTTGGCCTCAGGCAATGTACAGCCAATCTGCGCGGAAATCTTGTCTGGACCTACGCCGTACATCATAGCAAGAACCAGTACCTTACCTGCTTTTCGGTCTACGCCCATAGTCTCACCGATAGTGGTATAGATATCACCCTTTACCCCAGGGGTATTGTAGGTACTCATAAGAATAGGGTCTTTAGACATAGAAGCCAGCACACGAGGTTCAATCTGAGAGTAATCGGCTACTACTAGCTTGTACCCCTCAGGCGCATAGAACATGGTGCGGATAAGTGTTCCGTGGTCTTTATCAGGACCCAACTTTTTATTAGGGGCGGGGATATTTTGAAGGTTAGGGTTACGGCTAGAAAAACGCCCAGTCTCAGCGCCCCACTGAACAAAGTCTCCGTAGATGCGCCCGTTTATAAGCATGCTCTCGCGGGTTTCAGTCTTGGACTTTCCATTAGTAGTCTTAGTGACGTTTCCCCCAAGGTATGGGATTACGTAGGTGCTAATCAACTTGTTAAGGTCTGCGTATTCTAAAAGCGCGCCCACTAAGGCATCGGTTTCACGATAAGGTTCTAGGGCGTCGGCTGATACAGAGTAATCTTTATAGGTAGGGTCGGTGCTTCGAGCGCCAGCAGTAGTCAGGATTACAGGAGCTAGTCCTCGGCAACCTTCTTCGACAGGACCGTAAAGGATGTACTGCTTTTCTGCATTAGAATTGATGTTAAATACACGGCCAGCCTCTTGGTAAATCCTACCCTTGACTTCTTCTAGCTCAGCTTCTAGCTTAACCTGTAGTTCAGCAAGATGAGCCTCATTGATAGGCGCGCCAGTAAGTTTCATATCGCATAGAACTTTCAACACATCCATCTCAAGGTTCATTACCTTATCTACCTCAGCTTCAATAAGCTTAGGCTCAATGGCTTTCCATAATAAGAATGTGTATTTAGAATCTAGATAAGAGTACTTAGCGACCTCATCAAAAGAGTATTCCTCAACCTTGTGCCCAATGCCCTTCTCCATAGAGAACCCAAGCTCTCTTTGTAGACAGTCATCAAGACCGAGCTTTCCCTTATTACGATTGTCATAGACAAAGGAACCCATGAGAGTGTCAAAGTAAGGTCCTGCTGGGATGGTGCCCCCGTAGTATTTAGCGACAGAGCAAAGGTCAAAGGCTAGGTTGTGGCCAATGGTAAGTATGTTCTCATTAAACATTAAAGGCTTTAGCGCCTCAAAGACTTCGGCAGGGAACAACTGCGCTGGTGGAGGGCTGAAAGTTTTTACAGCCTTCTTGTCATCTCGTGAATAATCTAGTGGGCGAGCAGGAAGTCCTGCTTCTACTCGCTTCTGACCTTGACCTGTAAGTGGTCGGATGAACTCAATAAATTCTCCGTTAGGGTGACCCATGGGGATAACATCTCCGCGACCATGAGTGGCTAGGCTAATCCATAAAACTTCATTCTCTACGGGAACACCGCGATGAACACCCACAGTTTCCACGTCAAAAGCAAAGGCGTCTTGCGCCATGTAGTACGAGACTAATTCCTGTAAATCTTCTTTAGTCGTAATAATATTCAAATGGTTCCCCCAATAAGACTGGAAGGCCAAGTCTAATAAAAGACTTGACCCGCCAGCGTTCTAGTTTTTGTTGGTTAGAATGCAGGTGAAAGAGAAGCGGCTACAGCCTCAAGCTCTTCCCATGTATTTTCCTTAATGTCCGCACGAGTGTACGGCGCGAAGGTTGCCACAGCGGCTTCCGCGGCTGTTTCATCAATAGCCCAGTCTTCCATGAGGTCACGGGGCTTAACTGGATTGATGTGATACGTGGTTGTTTGCATCTTACCTGTACGACTTACAGCCCAGTAGTTCTTGGTTAGAGGACCTTGTGGGGAGAAGTGAGCCGCGTGTAGGGTCTTGAATAGACGTGGGCTAGCAATAAGCATCTGACGCTTTGGACCCTCAGGATGACTGAGGTTCACAATAGAGAAGGCGCGCTTCTCTTCAGGCTTGCTACCAAGCTTTGTGCAAAGAGGGTCGTTAGGTCCGTGTGAAACATAAGAGCGTTGTCCCTCTGTCTTTTGAGACAAGAAGTGCAACTTGTACACGGCGAAAGGACCATCTTGGTCTAGAAACTTAATGATTTGATATCCACCATTAGCATCAAACTTAAACTCAGTTGGATACTCTTTTGATGGAGCGGTTAGTTTTTCTGCTGCTTCCCAGCCTGATTGCACGAGAGTGCTAGTGGCTTGTGCGGGACGAGCGTCAAGTGATGAAGTGTTGAATTCATCGTTTTCTGGGACGTACGCTGTTGCTTCTGCTTCAGTTCGGTTGATTGCCATTGTATTTTATTTTCCTTTGATTGTATGTTGTTTTAATTAGTTTCTTCTGCACGGATGTTACCCCATGCCTCGACAATATCACGAGTGACTTGTCGGTGTGTCGGCCATTCTATTCGCTTTACTTCTAGAATGCCAGCGGCACGGAATAACTCTACCACCTTTTCCACCATAGCGCGAGAGTAAAGCCTGCGCCCTTGGTGGTCTTCACCATGGATGTTCTTTTTGGCTGGGAGGCGGTAGGGGGAGGCTGGAAGGTAACCCTCTTTAATCCATGCGCGGATTGTTATTACAGGGCGGCCTAGAGCCTGCGCAAGCGCGCCGATAGTAAACATCTCAATGCTTTTACCATTGGGAAGTACCTTTACGAACGGCTTAGAATCCCAAGCAACATCAGGGGTTACCTCAGGCTTTTTAGGTTCTATCTTTTTCTGCTTGCGTTTACTGCCTGGATAGTAAGTATCCAGGTCAGCAAAGGTAGAGTCAATGAAATCTTCGGTCATTTAGCCGCGTCAATCAAAAAAGCAAAGGACTCCTTTGCAGGGAACATGCTATCAATGTCTTCTTCTGTTAGGTAACCTTCATAGAAAGCGGCCATGATTGCGGCTTCGTCTAGCATAGGAACCATCTTAACACAGGTATCTTTAATACCCTTTTTAGTTAGGAGGTCTTCTGCGATATCCATATCAAGGTTCTTAGTAACACGACGTTGTTTGGTCAGCTTAACCGTACCTAGGTCCGAGTCCTCAAAAGACAGGACTTTATGACCTTTATCGTCAGCCTCAGCATCATCTAAAGAATCAAGTAGACGCTTCTTTAATTCGTTTTGTCTGGCAGTGAGTAAGGTGCTCTCGGATTTAAGTACAAAGTACTGGTGAGCATTCTTTTTAATTTCTTCTAAGTTCACATCTACTCCTTGGTTAGAAGGAGTAATTTAGTACTAGTCCAACCTCTTGTCAAGGGCAATATACGCCTCAAGCGCTTCGATAATCACGCTTGTTACCGTGACCTTTTCCTTAGAAGCCTTCTTTTGAACAGCAAGCCATAGGTCATCGGATACACGGATAGTACGTGTAGGAGTCTTAGGCGAGTTAGGAATTTTCGGCCACCTTTTCGTCGTAAGTAGGGAGTATTACACCCTAATTATACGGTAGCCTCTACCAAAAACTGCTTTAAACTGCCAATAGTGAGAGGAATTCCGCCTTTATCGTCTATTCCTTCTCCATCAATGACGGCTGAGGCTATCGCGTTCTTCTGTTGAAGGGCTTCGTATTGCCTTACTTCCACCGAACCAGCAATCAGAATATCTTGTATGACGGCGGACTGAAATCTAGATGAGGCTCGGATGATACGACCGTTTCTTTGCGTCGCCGCTCCTGAAGACCACGGGAGGTCATAGTTAACAAGGAGATTACCCGCGGGAAGGTCCACGCCATAACCGCCAGCGTCAGAGCTAATGAGGACACGGATAGAAGGGTCATTGTTAAAAGCAACTTTGTTCTCCTCTTTAGTCTTGGCATCTAGTTTACCTGAGTAGAGATTACATCTTTCAGGACCTAGAGCTTCGGCAATCATGTCCAGCATGTCAACATACGTAGCAAATATAACTACTTTGTTCTCTTCGTCTTGGTCCAAGAAATCTTTGACATACTGCGTAAGGTAGTCCAGTTTAGGTGAATGACTAACGCCATCAAGATAGCCAGACTCAACCAATTCATTTGCATAGGCAGACCCTTCTCCGTTTAATTGTTTAAACTTTTTAGCGCTGGTATGCAGAAGTTCGGGGTGAGAGCAGAGCATCTTTAGGCACCCAATCTTAGACATAATCTTACCGCGCCATTCGTCCTCAGGACCTCCTCTTTGGTTCTCATAACCATAGTGAGCAAGTACATTGAACGCCCCACCAAACAGGTTCTGAGCCTCCTCTAAGTCCCGTAGAAGGTCGTCACAGATGCGTGTGTATAACTTAGAAGATTTGCGGTCAAACGTAACCAAGATAGGGTCTTGATGTATAGCCTCTGGAAGGTAAGGCGCTACGTCTGCGTCTTTCTGGGACTTACGCACAGAAGCTTCCTTCATTTTTGTGTGCAAGGTGGGAAGGTTTCTATAGTTGTTTACCCCACCCCAGCTGTTTCTAACAATAAAAGCAGAATCAAATATGTCAAAGCGCCCAAGTACGGAACTATCTACAAACTGCATAATGCTGTAGAGCTCTTCAGGTTTACCGTTTTCAATAGGGGTGCCTGTTAATGCAAATCTAAAAGGAGCATTGACCAATTTCTTTACGGCCTTTGTGCGCTTAGATTTAAACGACTTAATAGCGGTAGCCTCGTCGAGTACTACAAATCCTCGTGGAAGTTTTTTAATGAAGTCCCAGTCATTAACAACTTGCTCATAGTTGAGGACAATATAGTCAACTCCTGAAGTAGCCCAGTTGTAGGCCTCTTCATATTGTTTTGCTCTTTTAGCTGGCGTTCCGTCAATGACCAAAGCACGTGAAGTACCACTTGTAAACTTTTCAATCTGATTAGCCCATTGATATTTCAATGAGGATAAACAAATTATAAGACCTGGCTCTTTAATTTTCTGCTCAGCCATTAACCGCTCCAAGGCGGCAATAGTCAGGACAGTCTTACCAAGCCCAAGGTCATAAGCGACAAGCATTGTGCCACGTTCGCACATGCGGTCTACAGCCTCAGGTTGGTAAGGAAGTAAAGTGCCAGTAAAGGTCATCTAAGATTAGACTTCCAAATGCGCAATGGGCGATTATGACAACTAACCCTTGAGCTATTTAAGTAGGTGTTGGTAGGCAGTACGTAACCTAGTTTTCTAGCCTGAACCATTACCGCACCCATGGCACGAGGTTCAGGGGTGTCCGCTGTGGAGAAGGTCAAGAGCTCTTCCCACACCTTATCGGTGGTGAACTCATCCTCGCGCTCAGCCAAGGTCTTAATAGCCCGTAAAGCATCCTCTCGCCACTCTGGGTTCATACCAGAAGCGACTAAGGCAATAGCTTCTTCTTTTGCTACAACTGCATCACTTAGCATTTAATACTCCTGCCATAACGGATTTAATGTTTTCTTCTAAGTTTTCAATAGTGGAGTGGTTATAGAGAAGAAGGTCTACACCATACTCGGATAGAGCAGATTCAGATACATGACTGTTAACCGCAGTAACGTTTGGGCGGTCTACACGCCAAATCTGACCGCCCATGCGTTTAATCTGAAGAAGCTCATTCATAAATCTAACGTCTGTAATAACAAAATGGTTGCCGTCTTTGTAGTTAGTTACATCTGCTAAGGCTACGTCAACCCAAAAGTCTTCATAGAATACATTGCGGGCACCAACACCTAAGTCCTGAAGCAGACGACGAACTTCGGGGTCTTGTTTAGCAAAATCCCAACCGTCTCGGTCTACAACAGTCTTTAAATCCCATCCCCCACCGTCAAACTCAAACCCAACTATGGGATTCATTTTGTATAGAAGTTCACGAATAGGGTCAGCAAAAGCGATGCGTTTGAAACCATAGTTATCAATAAGAGTTTTAGCAACTGTGTCTTTACCGCTTTGTGCGTAGCCAGTTAATCCAATAATCATGTGTACCCCTTAATGTATGGCTCGGTCTTTCCTAACCATATGCCGTGCCTTTTCAATCCCGTTAAGTACTTCGGACTTGCTCATACCACCTACGTCTTTGACGTCTAAGTCACCGTAGTTGAAGAACCAGGATTCTACACCCATCTCTTGACACATTGCCAGTAGGTCTTTGGCAGAGTTTCTTCCTGCTTCGTCGTTGTCCATAGCGAAGATAACCTTATCCAAACCACGAATAAGATTGAACTGCGCTTTAGATACCATAGCCCCGTAGGTAGCTAACCCTGGAATTCCAATAGACGCTAGGCGTACTACGTCTAGGGGTGATTCAACAATGACTGCCCAATTAAATACGTTCTCGTTATACCCAAATAGCGTCTCGCTCTTCTTCACACCAGCAGGCTTATTATTAAAGTAGCGGTGGTCAAAGCCCTTTTCTTGCCATCCTAATAGAGTGTCTTTGTGGGGGTCTCTAATAGGAATAATCCAATTTCGATTACGCTCATCCCACAGAATCCCGTAGGTAGTAACAGCAGTATTACTCAAGCCCCTAGCGTTAAGCGCGTAATCTGGTGGGGTAGAGAAAGCGCGTAACATGGAACCCGTGATGTGCGTGGGCTCTTCTATCTTAGGCTTAGTTACTTTCTGTAATCCATTAAACCTAGAGACAAGACTATCTACAGAGCCAAGCCATTCACTAGCTTTTTCGTAATCAACTTTGGTTACGTACGCAATTAAACTGTAAAGGTTGCCTTTCCAGCCACAAGAAAAACATATGTGTGCGCCCGTATCAGCGTTGATATACCAAGACGGATTACGGTCAGCGTGACCCGTGCGCTCAATATGAGCAGGGCATTGACCTTGAATCTCGTACCCATGAGAACCTAGGACATCAAGCCCTAAGCGCTCAAGAGTAGAAGTCATTTCATCAACTGTCACAGGTCATCCTCGTTCATTTCACGGAATGTAGCGGTATCCCAATCCCATGTCAATGAAACCTCGGTAAGACCAGAGTTACGGCTGGCGATAACGCGCAGTAGGCGAGTGTCATCTACGGCCTCGTCCTCACGCTGTAGACCAAAGATAACGTCGGCGTCTTGGTGGAAAGAAGAGGAGTAACCGATTGAGTCAGCGGTAACTTGACCGCCGCGCATCTTCCATGAAAGCGCTTGCGTTGAGATAACAATAGGCTTATTAATCTTTTGCGCCAAACGCTTGAGGCTACGAGTAATGTTAGTAATTGATTGCGGGGTGTTGGATTCCCCAGTCACCTCATCAATCATCAAGTAGGTACCGTCAATAAAGATGATATCTGGGTTTTTACTCTGCACCTTGCTGGCTACAGAACTAACGGTCTGCCCGTTGGAAGAGTCAACAAAGTGGAACTTGTCTTCCATATCTTGGATGGCGTCTACTTTGGTATAGAAACGACTTTCTTCTTCAGTAGTAAGCGTACCCGTCATTAAACGCCTGTATGCAATGCGAGCTCGCATAGCGTAGTAACGGTTCTTCTGCTCGTTGTTGCTCATCTCAAAGGACATGAACATAGGAACCTTGCCCTCAAGCTGGCAGTTAATAGCAATCTGCAAAGCTAATGTAGATTTACCAGTCTTAGGTGGAGCAACGATAACAATGAGCTGACCAGGTTGTAAGCCCGAGGTAGATTCATCCATAGTGGGAAAACCTGTTGGGATACCTAGTAGTCCTGGATTGTTTTTGCGGAACTCGTACTCTGTCTTAGCGTGTTTGGCTGCTTTAGTAATTTCCAAATCATTAGACTTGGTGAGGCCTGCCTCTTCCAATCGTATAATTCCGCGCTCCATAGCAAGCAGTGCGCTCTCATGGTCTGCTTCTTTTTCAATAGAGGTGAGGGCTTCTCCAATCGTATGAATGATTGAAAGCTTACGGCGGCTTGCTACAAGCCTGTCTAAAAAGTATTCAATGTTGTCTTCTACTTTTAAAAGACTATATGTAGGAAAGTTTTCAATTACCAAATCAAGGCTTGGACATTCTTGATAATCGGTAAAGTGTTTTTGCAGGAAGGTGAATATCTTTTTATCGTTTGCATCAGCAAACCACTCTGCATCAACTCCGCGCTCTAAGATTAATCCAAGGTTACGGCTCTCAATAACTTTACTTAATAGTTTTGCTTCGTTGTTCATAAGTTGCTGTAGTCCAATCCCCAGTGTCCGTATCGTAATATGTTTTGCGGAGCATCCAGCACCCCAACAACTTCAGGGCGGTATGGTAGCTCGTCTATAAGGCTTTGTATAGATGGATATGTAGTGAAATATCTAAAGGGGTTCGTTCCCTTTTCATCTAAGTACTCCATAGTCTCAGACAACTGTTCATCGTCTAAGGTGTAGGAGGCTAACTCAAGAGTCACGCCTTTCTTTGTTGTATACAAATACAAAAAGCTAAGCAGTTCTCTTTTGATAGTTACTTCTTTTGAAACTATTGGTATTACTTTGTACCGTTTTTTAACCGAGAGCTCCACATTCAATAATACGTCTGATATCACGATTATTCTTTTGGGGAGCTCGTTACTGATGTCCCCGTGTCTCATTGCTAGTACACCTCTATTTTCCCAAACTTAATAACAAACTCACGGAATGCTTCATTTGAAGCTTTGGCTTTCGCTGTGTCTTCGTCTGTTGCGCGAGAAGATATCTCTAACGGGTAATGGCCGTCGTTATCGTCAATGCGAGAACCGACAAATTTAGAGTGCTTACACGAATTGCGTCCAATAAACCCTGGGCAAGTGCAATACAGGTTTCCTTTAGGGTCACTAGTAACCTCATAAATCCCTGGGCCAGCAGTTTGAGACGGGCTCAAAAAAAGTTGGACTAAACGCATGTCTGACACGGGGTTTGCTCTCACTTTCGTAGGTCAGTTGAATTAATAGGCAAGTACACGAAGGCCTCATTAGCAAAGCTCTCTGTGGCATCTCCGTACTCACTAGCCCAGTTCTCCAACTTGATATTGGTAGTAACAATGGTAGGCAATCCTTTGTTAAACCGTGTGCGTAAAATGTGGTGAAACATGCTACTTTGCCAACCTGACAATGAGGTGTGTTCCTTACCCAAGTCGTCTATAATCAGGACTCGGATGTTATACGCATCATTTGAGCACTCCCCCAAAATCCCCTGAAATAAGACCTCTTGGTCTTCAGTAGCAGAGTTCTCCATGGTCATTCCCTTGAGCGCAAGAATGTCGTTGAAGGTAGCAAAATAACATGGGCGGATTAGGGCAGCCCCGTCTTTAGCGTCAAAGTCTTCAAGAGAAAACGTAGTAAGCATTTCCTGAACTATAGACAAAGCAAGAGTGGTCTTACCGTGCCCTGGCTCTCCCCATAGTAGTAAACCTTTACCGCAACGATTGTTACCAGTAGCGCGGATTACTTCGTGGTCCTTAACCGCTTTGTACCAGCGGTTAATCATCTGCATCTTATCCGTGGCTACCTCAGTGCAGTCAGCCAAGGCCCAACCAATGCGCTTCTCTGGGATATTGGCAAGCTTAATCCAAGTACGACGACGTAACTTCAAGTCGGTAAGTTTAAACATTAGAACCTCTCCATCTGTCGCGCGGAGATGTCCTCAGCAACGGCTATATCTTCTTGGGTCACAGTACTGCGCTCAACGTCAAGCAGGATGCTAGCGTAGTTTTTAATAAACATCTTCCAAATCACTTCTGGGTCGTTGATGTGTTTCTGGTGCTCAAGGCCTGCAAAGAAGCGGTCCATCATCTTGAGTTCAATCTCGCCGTTGGTGCTGTGGATTTTGCGGCACTTAGCAAAAGCGCCCTTGAACCGAGTACGAGCCGTAGTCCAAGGTTGAACGTTCCACATATGACCCATGCGGTCAGCGAATTCATAAACCGAGGCATCCGTGCTCCAATCTATGGGAGCCTGAGCGGACTTAGCCTCGCTCTTACGGGTGGCTTCAGCAGTCTTGAGTTCTGCGTAATCGTCTTGAGTCTTCTTACGGGCTTTGCGGATTTGCTCTTGACGGTCATCCTCGTCAACATCGTATCTTCCAAGAGAATAATCTTCCACGTTTGCTCCTCTCACGGCTCCGCCGTGAACTCTTTCTAATGATTTAAGTGAATAAGCATTTAGTATTAAATTGCTATTCTGCTCATACTGCTGTAACAGGAGTTCCGTTTTGGGACTCCCATCGGTTAAGCGGGATACGGTCACGAACTTGCCGTTGACCGTCTCGCGGGTGGTCGAAATCAGACCCACCTCACGGAGCTCCTTCAGGACGGAGAGGAATACCTTCCGCCCTTCGGGGAAAACGCGGGAAAGGCTCTCAGCGCTTATATTAGCCCCTGAACCCTTTAGGTAGTAGTAGACGCCTAGGGCGCGAGATGTAATCACGCCTCGTCGCCCTTAGAAGGCGTTTCTGGGGCATTCTGAAGCTCGGCCACAACCGCCTTGGCAAGCGCCTTAATGAAAGCCTGAATCCCGTAGTAGATATCATCCTCTAGGTCAGGTTCCTCTTCGTCGTCCTCAACCTCTTCGGCCTCTTCAAAATCATCATCCTCAAGGGGCTCTTCCTCAACCTGTTCGGCCTCAGGGATTTCAACTGGTTCGGGCGCGCTAAGGCTACCGTCAGCCACCTTAATCAACATTAAGCCTTGGGTAATGTCCTGACTTTTAATTCCCGCGTCTTTTAGTAAACGGACTCGCGGGGGCTGGGATTCGTCTTCGTCATCCCAGATAAATATGGCTGTGGCTTTTTCGCCCTTTACAAAGGCTACTGCCTCAGTAAAAGTATCAATGACGGGGTTGAAAGTGAACCCTGTTGTCAAACCGTCAAACTTAGCGTCAGGATGAGCAAAGACAATTATGTCCTTGCCTTTATCCCTTGCTAGTTGAGCAATGAATACCTGCCCTTGACTCGGTGACTTTTCGTATTCAAGTACGAATACAAGTTCATCTTTTGCTGCGTAGATATAGTCTTCTAGAAGGGCTTCTACATTCGCCCGACTTGTGGTACCTCTACCTGTTACTAATACGTAGTGCTTGTCCATAGGACCTCCTGTTAGGGGAGGAGAAGACTAACACAGGATTTTAGACTTGCGTATTTCTGACTATAGTTGCGTGAAAATTCGCCGTTTTTTCCGCAATAGTGAGGAAAGTTCTTCCTAGAAACGCCCCAGCCATTATGTAAACAATGTGCGCTCTCCACCCTGGGATTGTTACAAGAAAACTTGTTGCAACGCTAAACACTAATACAGAGCTAGTGTTAACAAGCACAGGATTAACGAACATGGACAGAAGCTGAGAAACTCCTGAGAATAGAGCTAACAAGAACGCGGTGGACAGGCTAATCAACATTAAATTAAGCATGCTTGTATCTTACTACGTTTGCGGCTGTGCTAAGTAGAACGCTACCGTAGACCCCGCATTAATCTGGTTAGTGATAGTTGTTCCCAGTAGACGCGTTTGTACGCTGTAACGATTCTTGTAGAAATGGCTTCGTGCTCCATTGGCCACGTTGCCTTCCCACATAAAGTCATAAGGGAGTAGCCCTTGTCCATTAAAGCCATCAAAGTATGGTAAGACCAATCCATTATTCTCGAACAGAGCCTCATCAATAGCGATGAAGTGTCCTGTGGTTGTGCTCCATAAAAGTTGAACTACAGCGTAAGCGGCTGTTGCTGGGGCCGTGTCCGTGACGTAAGGACGAACCCAGTTACCAATACTTAGAGCGGTTGATACTCCAAGAGAGGTGCCTATCAATGTTTTAGAAGAGTTGTACCACTGTATAGCTAACTGAACGTTTTCTGCGGTGGATAGCGATTGCGCGTATACGCTGAACGAGTAGGACGTTCCTGGGTAATAGATTGGCATTAATTGAGAAGCAGTTGCCCCGTCCCATGAAGACACTGTAACGCTAGGCGCTGTTGCTGTTATCTCTAAAGTATTTCCTGCTGTGTAGGCATAACCTGTTGTTGTTGTTGTTGCCTGTGAAGGCGCCCCTGTGCTAAATGTAAAGCTGTTATTAGTAACAGAAGCTACAGTTTGAGTTCCATTAAAGCTTGCTGGGGTTACCCCAGAGCCCGATATTCCAGTCAAAAATACAGACTGACCTACTGTAAAGGTGTGGTATGACGAGAGTATTACGGTAGCCACTCCTCCAGCAATTCCTGTTGAGGTAACCGCAAACTCTGGTGAGGTAGGCTCTTCAATGTTATTAATAACAACGCTAGCCGCGTTAGTTACCGTCCAAGGAGTTAAAGGAGAAGCAAAATGAGGGTTGAGCAACTCATTAATGCGATTTGCTTTAAGTACAATGTGCAGTTGCCGCGCTTCATCAAAAGTACTTCCAGCAAAAGTTGCAACCGCAGAACCTGTAACAGTTCCCGTGCCTGTTGCTGAAGTGCTTGCTATTGTGAACTGTGTGCTTGTAGCACTAGTTATTACTGCAGCTGTAAAGTTAAAAGACGATGTGAGCATTCCCGTGATGTTTACTGTATCCCCAGCTACAAAAGTATTTGCCGCTGTATACGTTACCGCGGTTCCGTTCCCAGAAGCCGCCGTGATGGCTACGGTTAATCCCGCCACTGTGGTAGAGGGAGAGACTTCAAATTGTGCCGCATCAATGTAATGGTGCTCGTTAGTTGCTGACCCACCAACGCTAGCAATAGATAAGCCAGGTACTGCGTAATACGCTTGAGTTAATGACGTGGATATGCCTTGTGCCGTAGCGTAGGTAGGTGCTACGTCATTAACAATAGGTCGGTAAGAATTAGAAAACAACGTTCCTGTGTCTGTTACGGCCGTTCCACTACTAGAGCTAATGTACTTTCCAAAACGGTCATACCACTTAATAACAGGGGTTACCGCTCTTGCGGTCCCGCCGTTTGCTACATAAAAATTAAAAGAGTAAACAGTTCCCGCAGTTACAGGTATGCCTTGGCCGATAGCGTCGGAATCTCCGCAGTAAGCAGAAATTGCTTGAGCGGTAGCGGACATGTTGTATAGCGCAAGAATTCCACCTGTCTTGTTTGGAAACAGACTAGGGGCAGTAGGCTCTGACCAAGGAATAGGGCTAGGATGTATTTGGCCGTATGTGTTAGTAGCTAAGTTATAACCGCTTGTAGAGGTCACATTTGAGGCGTACGACAATGCAAAGCTAATAGTATTAGTTTGGTCAACAGCGGTAATTACTTGTGGAACCGACTGATTAAATAAGGTAGAAGGTAACCCCGTAATTGTTATGTAGTTTCCTGCATCATACTGATGAGGTCCAACTACAAGTGTGGCCACGTTTGAGGTTAAAGAAACGGATGTAACGTTTAATGTACCAAGCCAGTCCATGTCTGAAGTTCCATTTGAAGAAACCCAGTGTCCTGTGCCTTCTTCAGCAGAAGAGTCATTGTAGTCCAGCATTAAATTGTGACCCAGTGTTACCCCAGTAACATTTGGGTTAGGCGCTGTAGAAGCCGTAGGAATTGCATAGCCCGTGAAGTCTTTAAGAAAAGCGGTAAGCCCTTGTTTACTTCCTTTTTGCTTATTTAATGTAATAGCATCTCTGAGAAGAATACGGTTTTGTTGAAGGCCTAAAGCGCCTTCATAAGTGAATCCAAATTGATTCATTAATGTTGGTACTAGGTTACCGTTTACTTTTTCAATGTTATACCTACGGCGCAAGAGGTCAATGCTATTTTGCATGTAATCAAGCTGAAAGCCAAAGTTAGCTAAAAAGTTATATAGGTCTTGGTTACTCCAGTCCGCTGTTGCAGAGGACGGGTCTAAAATCTTATAAATATCTGGAATAGAACCATACAAACGGTCTGTGTATCCAGCTTTGGTTACCGCAAATCCATAAGCGGTTCCCGCATTTACCCATGCGTATGAATTGGTAGATGCTGTATACACGTAGATAAATAAAGAATAGTAAAAGTACCCACCACCAGATAGCCCTGTGCTATCTATAAAAGATGTTGGGTTAGTGTTATCACTACTTACTAGGACTTGGGTACCATCGTAGGGATTAACTGGAAAGCCGTATTGGTTTCTTACAATTACTAGGCTAGCTATAGAAGTTCCTGCGGCGGCCGTTGGGGTAGACCACGTTAATTGTATAGCTCCATAGTTATAAGGCTTCGCTAAAAAGGTACCCGCAGAGTACGATGCTGTAGCAGCCGCGCTTCCTGAGTACGTTCCAAGGCCGTAGTAATCAATTCCGTAACGTGCCATTAGCTAGTAACACCGCCTGTAGCAGTGATATTAAGGCTTCCTAGTGTGAAAGTACTGGAGTAGGAAATCATAGGAATTTCACTAACAGCGCATACGATATCTTTAACTGTTAACGCAGTTACTGCTCCGCCAGATACTGGAGTAGAGCTTACAGGGCTGGCAATAAGGGCATATGAGAACGTGTTACTTGTTACCGCAGTGACTACATAAGTTCCGTTGAATGTGGCATCTACGTTAGTTACCGACACTGTTTGTCCTACGGTCAAAGTATGGGTAGTAGACGTGGTTAGGGTTGCCACAGAAGATACAAGCTGCTTGTTATTAACCACATAGGTCTGGTCTGCATCTGCGCGTACCATCTTTGTAAGGCTTTGATACGCCACACCAGGGACTGCCGCTACCGCGTTATAAAGACTTGATACAGAGATAGTTTGATTAAAGTAAGTGTTATCCACAAAAAATAAGTTGTTAATGGCCGTTGTCACAGCCGTTTTAACAGCAGATTGACTGTACGTTGGGTTGACTGTAATGTTTAAGTTAATGTACGCGCCTACCCATTTAGGTGGTTGAACCGTTATAGTAGTGTTTCCTGGGGCTTTGTTGACTAAATAAGAAAGAACATTTGCGGATACCGTATTAAAAGTAGCGCTCGGCGTAACGTTATCTGAAGATACTCCAGGGTCTCCAGAAGGTAACATGTAAATAGTGATAGAAGAATAAACGCTAGCGTACGCTATAGCCTTTGCTACGTTAAGCACTTGAGTAGCTAAATACGCGTAATCATTAACCGCAACTGCGCGGTTGATAGAACGAATACTTAAAGGAGCGTTATAGCGAATAGAGTCATTGGATTCAGCGTCCGCCCCTCCAGTTGCTGCTCCATCTCCCGCAGTTACGTCCGAGTTGACAGCGCTTAATCCTGTTGGAATAGCGTTAAACCCAGGCATTGTTAAAATATATTTAATAAGGCCTGTTGCTACGTTTCCAAGTACCCCACCACCTACTCTGTAGGTAACATATATGGTTGCTCCATTAGGTGGGATGCGACCACTAGCCCCATCGCCAAATTTAACGTAGGTAATATTGTTTTCATCTACGTATGTTGAATAAACAGGGTCATAGCTACCATAATCAACCAAATAGGGAACTTGAGCGTAAGTTACGCCGTTAATAACTACGACAGTGCTATTATTGATAACAGAAGTGTTAGCTAATTGATAAACTTGTGAAGGATATCCATTGGAAACTCCAACGCTTTCGTTAGAAACGGTTACGCCTTGAGTTACTGAGGTTCTTACGGTTCCAGCAGTTGACCCCACCTGAGCAGGGACTGTTACCGTAGAGGTAACTTCATAAACTACTTGGGACGTCGTAGAATTCGCAATTAAGGATGTTGCTACTTGAGTTAATGCTGGAACAGTTATAGCGCTAGCGCTAGTGTTAGTAAACGTCACTAATGCCGTCGCTGGTGTAGCCAGCGTTGGGACGTAACCAAGCATTGTGGAGATATCCAAAAGGCTTTGTCTTTGAGTAGCAGTAGTAATCATTGCTTCGTTGGCAGCGCGGTCAATGTAATAGCTTAATAGGTCTCCCATGTAAGCAAAAAGCTCCAACAACACCATGCCAAAATCAGCGGGGTCGCGGTTAGTCCAGTTGGACGTAAAGTTAGGGATAAGACTAGTCATATCTGACAAAATGGCAGAGTAGTCTCTAGAGGTATAGTCTACCGATGGAACATAACTAGCCATTTATTGGAGCCTCCGAAAGTATTGAGCCTGTAGAGTCAAGGATAGCATTACGCAAGACCACGGAGTCGGTAGTACCTAACCCATATTGGTAGCTTACGTTTATATTTAATGAGTTATCTACAGGGTCTACGGCCCCAGTAACCTCTAAAAGAGTTAGATTAGGTAGCCAAGTTGAAAACCCAGCGGCAATTTCGGACTGTATTAAAGACAAAGCATTAGATGTGTTTTCAAAGTCAGCACCTCGCGTATTTGTCCCAAAATTTGGTCGCATAACCCGCTCCCCTACTAGCGACATAACTACTAAGGTCACTCGGTCTTGCCAGATTTTACGAATATCGGTCGTATAGCTAATACCCCCAGAGCTATTAAAAGAAAAAGGAAGAGTTATAGCGCTGTCAGAACTCATAGTTCAACTCCCATCCAGACTGGAAAATTAGGGTCTCCAGCAATGAACATAACCCAAACCTTTTGATTAAGGTTTGGTACTTTTTGATGTGTGGTCAACGTCACTGTATGGCTGTGTGATGAAGAACCAGTGCCCCCATCATTAACGGAACTTGTAGTGGTGGTCAGGCCGCCAGAGGTTCCATGGTCAGCGTCTACTACCACAGGAAGGCAAGGAACAGCCCAGTCTGTTTCATTATTGCCCAGCACCTGCGGAACAATAAGTTTAATTTTATATTTACCGTCTGGGTCAGCATTATTAGTGCAGACGCCTTCGTAAATTCCATAAAATCTTTTATCGTATTCGTCGTTCATCACTTTATCGTTCCAATAGAGGCTTGGGCGGTGCTGCGCGTAGGAGAGGAGCTTCCAGGCACTGTCAAGATAGGGTTAAGCGTAACGGTCTGTGAAATCCAAGTAGGACTAGATATAGAGTCGCCAGTTCTATTATTAAGTGCCCCAAATGTTCCCTTTTTCTGAGGAAGGTTGTATGGGGTTGTGTTTATTAAAGTGCTCTTGGGGGTAATAACCGTTTGCGTTACTCCTGGAATAATAGTTCTAGTAGGAGTAGCCGCGGGTTGAGTAATAGTCTGATTATCTGTCCAAGTAACCGCCGCACCTAAAGAGTCGCTACCCACAGTTAAAATTGTTGTGTATATCTGGTTATTGCGCTCTTTTTCGTAAATCTTGTGCTCTGTGCCTAAGATTGTCCAATAGCCCTCGTATTGAGCTCCAACTCCCTGTAGGTATACAGGCATATCTGGTCGAAGTAAAGGGTCCCCTTTAACTTCAACTGTAGCGCGGTACGGGAAAGAGGCTCGGTCTTCGGCCGCTTTAGCTTCGTGCTTAGCAGTATCGGCATTGTTAGCGACGATTGAAGTCTCATACTTATCAAAAAATTCTAAACTAGAAGAGCTTCTAGTTTTCTTATTTCTTGTAGGGTGCGTAAGAGATAAACCATTTATAGAGGGTCTATCTATACCAGACACAGCGGTAGCTGCTTTAGTTTCCTGTTCGTACGGTATAGATTCGCCAATCATTGGTTTAAAGCTGTAAATAGTAGAGCCGCCAGGGTTATTAGACTCACGCATAATAAAGCGAGGCGCTTGAGAACGATAATTTGTATACTCATACAACATAGGCTGAAAGTAAATCTCAGTGTTTTCTGTACGTAGGCTGTAGCCGCATTGTTTAGCTAGACGAACTAGCAGACCCCAGTCTGTATGTCCCGCTTGAGACACCTGAGGGAACACGCGAGGGTGACTCACAGTAAAAGAGGCAAACTTATACTTTTTTGCCATTTGGGTAACTATAGCGTCAGCTGATAGTCCTTTATAAATATGTTGGCTTTCATTTTTCATAACCCACGAGGCTCCGATTACTGTTACTTCGGTTATGTTTTGGCCAGGTGTTCTGGTAGGTGAGACGTGGTGGACATATCCATAAAATGTTTTTACTGCTCCAGCGGTAACCCCATGAACCATTTGAAATTGCACAGGAGAACCCGAAGAAATTACAGAGTACTCAACGTTCCAATCTCTAAATTTTATGACCGCAACCTCATGCTTGTAACGGTTTTGGTAGTAATTAAAAGAGAGCACACTGCTTGGTGATAGCGTAGTGTTAGGAAAAGTTACTTTTAAATAATTAAACACGGGGCACCTTTAAAGAAGTTCCCGCAGGTATATTGTATAAATCATTTATTGCAGGGTTAGCCGCAGCAATTAACCACCAAAGCTTAGGTGTTCTGTAGTACTGAGTAGATATCTGGTCAATCCGTTCCCCAGCTTCATACACATGCTCATAGTAAGAAAGGTTGGTAAATACAGGAACGTTGTAGAAGATAATAGGGTTTGCATTTCCCGCAGCTTTTGTTTGCACAAAGTCTACTTTAGAGTACTCATATCTAGAGCCTTTATAGATAGCCATTAGTTGCTCGCTAACGTTGTGCGAGAGAACGCACTAATGCTAATGGTTACTGTTGTGTCTAACGGAATCATATCTTCAGTAAATTGAAGGTGTTGAACATCTACCTGTGTTAACCAACCTACGTACGACAAACTATCAGGGTTTGGGCCAAATTTTATTGCTATAGCCGTTGGGGATAAAAAAGCTAAATCAGCTGTTTGACGACCTAAGACGTTAGTAAAAGTAGGTATAGATGCGTTTCCGATGCCGTTGACCATCCTATAGATGTACTCTACGTCCGCCATAGTTCCGCGTTTTAACAGGTCAGATATTTGTTGTTCAGTGGTTTCAGCCTTAGATTTAGATTGAGGATTTTTGTACGCTGCATACGAGCTGGCCATCTCACTTAATGACATGTTAGGGTTAGCTTTAAACGCCGCAAAGTCCATCACTCTATTGATTTGCGCGGTAACTTGCATGCTTTCCATGCCTGTAAACAAAGACGAATATTGCGCAAATCCATCGGCTGATGATGGAACCATCGCAGGATTATATGAAATAGAATTGCTTAGTGTGGTTGGGTTCCATAAAAATTGAAAACCAAATAGATTTTTGTCCTTAGCCGCTACAGCATTGGATGTGGAAATTAAACCTTGCGCGCTGCTAGGGGCTGTGTCTCCCGCAGGCGGTGCATCGTAGAACCACATAGCTGCTCTACGAAGTCCGTGATTAAAGGACGCGCTGGTTTGCTTAGTCTTGTTATACCCTAAATTAGTGGGGTCTACTGGCAAACTCCATTTATGGGGCGGAAGATTGAATTGAATATTATACGGAGTATTTGCTTTGGCCGCCGTAGACGTTTGAGAAGAGGTTGCAGCGGCACTTGCTTTCGCAGCCGCTACTGCGCTAGCTTTTACTGCGTTGGTTGCCAATGCGGCAGCGACCGCTCTCGCCTTACTATCCGTTATGTTTGAAATAGATGAGACAGGTGCGGCTTGCCCAAATTGGTCTATATAATAACCTGGAGGTGGCGCAGCTACTTGGTTGGTTTGAACAGCAGCTACTGGAAATAAAGGGGCGTTAGCCGCCGCGGTGGCTGCGGCGGTAGCTGCTAATGCTTTATAAGAAGCTGCCGCATACGCTGAACTTTGAGGCATTTACTCACCCTGAAATCTGGGCTACGATACCTGAGCCCGCAAATAGTTGTTGTAGTTGACTTAGTAGCGCATCTGATGACTGATTTTGCGCATTAATCGTGATGCTAACCCCACCGTAGTTATGGTTATTAGTCGCATCTTTATTAAGAGATGCTGCGTGTGCGGCTATTTGCGCCTGCGTAGGTATTGCAGGGTTGGTGCTCGTTGCTCCACCGCTACCGTGGCCTGAGTACGGAGAATTTGGATTATATTTAGAGTTGCCCCCATGCGAAAGGTTAGAGTAGTGACCAGCATCCCAAGAAGACTGCTGTAAAGCAGTAATCCATTCAGATTGAGATGCTTTTCCACCCTGCAACATTTTTACAAGGTTCGCATACCCGCGGGCGCCAGCGTTTTGACCTGTAAGAGTGCCCAGAGTTGCGTCTAATCCGTCTTTCCAACTCTTGTACGCCTGTACGCCTCCCCCAGCCATTCCAGTATTAAAGTTAGTAGACCCATTTAAACCATAGCTTGTGTTTAACGGATTAAAATGCGCAGTGTTTAGCCAGTTACCACCTTCAGCGCTCATCCATAGCTTTAGATTGGCGACGTTTTGCGCGTCTGTTGGCGCCCCTAATCCTACGAGCATAGCTTGAGCAAAATCCCCCGCGCTTACTTTATTAGGATTCATTTTAGATAAATATGACTCAGCTTTAGCTACATTAGAAGTACCAGCAGCGTGCATTTGCAGGGTTCCTGCGTTCATAGCGGCTAATATTGGACGGTACTTCTCAGCAGCGTCCTTATTAATAACAGCTTCGCCTGGGGTCAACATAGCTGGAACGGTGTCGCCATCCCCTGTTCCAGGTACACGAGCTATTCCTTGATTAGCCGTGATGGCACCCGCAGCTACGTCTTCCATGACCGCCGCGCCAAAATCAAACACATCACCTTTTGCGAGGTCATCCCCCGCTCTTACCATATTACCTTTAAGGAAGTTAAAACCTTTACTAAACAGGTTTCCAATCCCTTTTAGTAACCCGTTACTTTCAGCTTTCTTTGCGACTTTATTAGCGGCGTACGCGCCCGCAACGCTTGTGAGGGCTCCGCCTCCAATGCCTTTTACTCCAGACATTAATCCGTTTAATCCGCCCAAAGCCGAAGTTAATTGGGGAACCATATCGGCAAACCTATTGAGTGCCGCGGCTAAGTCAGCAGACGCCGCATACCCAGCTGAAGTAGTTGCAGCCGTATTGGTTAAGAGTTCTGTTTGAGCAGCTGTTTTGTTAGCAATCGCATTAACTGTTCCAGTGGTTCCGCCCAAAGTTTTCATTTGATTACGGGTAAGGGAATCAATAGCAGCTCCACCTGTTTGAGCTTTAAGCTTTAATCCGTCTCCTACAAGTTTAATCATCATAGGGTCGCCGTTGAACATGCTACTAAGCATGTTGTATAGGCCATAACCTGGGGCTAAGGACATGGTTATGGATTCCTTATCCATATTCTTGCCACCGTTGTTCTTATTTAAAAAGTTCCATATTTGGTCAATCATTTGACCCGTAGTGAGCATATTACCGTTAGCGTCACGCATATTGATACCAATAGAACGAAGCATATTTACAGTAGTAGGGGCTTGAGCAGCTCCTTGAGCTTGAGCGGCACCTGCAAGACCCATGCCAGGTTCTAAATTAGAAATGGCTGCGGCACCCGACGCTAATTGCTTAAAGTTTTTTGCTCCGCCAAGCCCCGCATTTTGCAGAGCAATAATTGCATTAATTGCGTCCATGTTGCTGGTGGCTGTTCCTTGGTTTGCCATAGAGCGTTGCAAAGCATTTATTTGGCTTGTTTGACCTTGTAAACTACCCGTTATCCCCCCAGCCCCATTAAAAGCTACACGGTTAGTGAGGTAGTCCTGCATGATGGAGGTCTGCACGTTTGGCATGGCCATGCTAAGTAGATTAGACCCGTACATTCCGCCAAGCACAGCCTGCGCCCCAGCCGCAATCTTATTGTTAGTAGGCTTACCAGCGGAGTTATCTTGTGGTGTCTTAGGGCTTTGATTATTAGTTGGAGGGGCTCCGTTATTACCAGTATCCGTAGGAGGTGGTGGGGCTACTCTATTTGAACCCCCTGAGGTGCCCGTAACTCGCCCGTACTTATCAGCAATAAGAATGCCACTAAAGTCTTTGCTAACCGATTCAAGACGGCTAGCCATCTTGTCAATCTTTGGTAAAAGTGTTGTTTCAATAATGCTGGCTAAGCTTAGGAGGTCGTTTTTAATGTTAGTGACGGCTGTACCCATTTTACCGCCAAGGCCAAAGGCCAGCTTGACGTCATCTTCCATGACTACCTCCTATTTCGTTTCGCTCGTTCTATCCAGTTGCGCCTCTCTCGTACGGATAATCCCCGTATGTCCGAGAGAGTCCAACCTGTAAAGTTTCTTGTTAGAAACTCGTACTCATCTAATAAAAGTTCGTAATCTTCTTTTCTATATACGAAACAAATCAACGAGGCTGATAGGGAGATTCATCTCCTCACCACATGCCTCGCATGCCTTCTTCACCTCCCCAAGGCGTGGGCCTGGGTTACGTTCAATAATTTCTTTTACAAGGTTTGCGCGGTCAGCCATACCAAGCTTTAGCACTGTGCTGGCTCCCATAGATGGAATACCGTTTACTGATAGCACACACCCAGAAAGTAGAATAGTGTTGAGTTCGGCAGATGTTTTTTCTGAGTTCTCAAGCAACTTCTTTTGAGTAATTCCTGTAGGTAGCCCCACAGTAACAAACCCTTTTTTCGTTTCTACATTCCAAGTTCGTTCCTCAGAATTTTCCAGCTTTTTAACAGGAACATCTTTATCTAGGTCTACTACGGTGTTCTGGTCTGTATCGCAAGCTGCGCATGTGACCCTGTATTCTGCAGTGCCACCAAAAGTAACACGACGAATGGCGATAAGAATGGCGTCTCGGTCTCCCGCAAGAAGCGCATCCAAGTCGTCTCTAGTTACGTCTTTTCCGCCAATCTTTACCAGACCTCTTTGAAGAAGAATATTAAGAGCTTTTCCTGTAGTTGGTGCGTTAGCGATAGCCTCTTCATCAACTCCGTTTAACTCACGAACTTCAGCGGTGTTTACCACAGCCCCGTCGAGGATAAATCCTCCAGGAAGAGTTACTTCTGGTCCGAGAGGAGCCTGGGTCTCTACGACCTGTTCTGGCTCCTCTGTCGCCATAGCTGCATACTTATTAATTAAATCAGCGTCTGTTACTACTACTGGTGTATCAGTTGTGCTCACGAATTATTCTCCTTAGGTTAATGGGCTAATCTTATCAGTTAGTAGTCGCTTGTGTTTTTACCGTCTGAAGGACTTCCCGTAGTATTTGTAAAGAATACAGAGATGCCCTCATGGACAAGCTGCATTGTTTCAAACAGAATCGCACCATTGGTCGCATCCAGGTCTGTGTAGTTAAGGCCAGTAATCCATGCGTTATGCACTTTAAAAGCCATTTGTGGGTAATCCACAGTAGTGCTTGTATTTGGGTGCTGATTGACATTAATGATTATGTCCGTACGGAAGTTTCCTGTTGCGCCTGACGCAGTAGCACCTGGATTTGGGTTAGTAACTGGGTTATACCCCGCAGGAAGACCCGCACCAGTTCCAGCTGAGAACAGCCCGCGCATCCACGTCATAGCTTGGTCATTGCCTAGGATTACTCCACGGCTAAAGCTAATTGGGTTGAATGTAGTCATACCAGGAATCTGGTGAACTGTGGTGTTCATTCCACCTTCGCGGTACTGGATAGCTTGGGTATTAATAGACAAGCCAGAGATTGAGCTGAATCCTCCAGTAAAACCTGTAGTGATTTTAGTGTTGAATGTTGAGTCAGCCCCTGCCGCAGTAAACGTAGCGGTGAACCTAAAACTGCGTAAAGGGTCAGTCGCTAGGGTTGAGTTGAAGTTAGTATTTGTTGGCATTAGTTATATCTCCCTTACGCCGTAGTAACGGTGGTTCCACCGTTGAACTGACCGATATTGATGATGATGAATTCAGCTGGACGCTGCAAAGAGACTCCAACTTGAATGTTAACAAACCCATTGTCAATAGATGACTGTGGATTTACGTCAGAATCGCACTTTACGAAGAAAGCGGACGACGGGGTGTTTCCATATAGACCGCCTTGACCCCAGAACTGATTTAGGAAGTTTCCGACTACAGAGTTAATTCGGTTCCAAAGAACTTGGGTATTAGGCTCAAAGATAGCGAACTGCGTCAAGTCAGATAAAGATTTTTCCAAGTAAGTTAGGGTTCGACGAACGGGTACGTACTTGTCTACATATCCCTGCTTTAGGGTACGAGCACCCATAACTACAAAGCCTGAACCTGTGATGTAGCGAATTGCATTGACAGGCACAGTTCCGTTGTTAAGGTTACCAAGGTCAGTGGTACTGAGTGATGGTACAGAAACTACGTTAGACAGACGAGCTTGAAGACCAGCTGGAGCCTTGAATACTCCACGAGAAGCGTCTGTGCGGGCAAAAAGACCTGCGACAGCTCCACCCGCTCCGACAGTCTTAGTTGCACCTGTAGGTGAACCAACTGCGGCTGTTGGGTCAGAGATTGTAATTTGTGGGTAGTAAACCGCTCCAGAGGATGTTGCGCTGTAAGTTGCCGCAAGAGCCAGCTGGTTGGTGGCGGTGTCGTTGATTCCATCAATGATTACAAAGACGTCGTTAGAACGAGTAGAGCCTGTAGCGTAGGCCAGAGCTAGGTTGACTGTTGTTGCGTCTGTAAATCCTGGGATATTTAGGATTAGAGTAGAGGCAATAGTGTCAAACAAGCTAAGCGCGCTTGAGATGTTAGCAGAAGATACGTTGTTGTTGTCGCCACCTCCGCTGAGAACTACTGGGACTAGGTTGGTATTTGTTCCTGTAACCGCTGGGTTGCTGGTTGGGCTTCCAGATGTAGAGAACAAGTCTGTAGCCGTGATGTAAGCAGAGTTCTGGTTGATGACGGTTACAGCATAACGTGCGTCCGTATACTTCATGGTTACGTCAGTCCACTGCTCAACAATGTATCCTGAGGTGGAACCACCTAGATATACGATTACGTTAAAGTAACCTGTTGAGAGGCTGTCTTGGATAGCAATATAGAGGCTATTTCCCCAAGCACCTGAGTTATTAGAGGCAATGGTAAGGGTTGGGAGAGGGGTACCTGCGCGGTCGCTGAGTGTACGAGTTGCTACTATTGGGTATCCAGTAATAGCAGTAGCCGTTGCTGTAACTCCAGTAAGGTTAGTTGCTGTAGTAATACCTGTAACTGTGAAGTATGTGGATGTCGCTGTTGCGATAGTAGCGCCAGATACGTTCCACGCAGAGTTAGCCAAACCTGTAACCGTAACTGTTTGACCAGAGGTAAAGGTGTTGGTAGCTGTGTAAGTTACAGTACCGCCTGAAGCAGATGTCCAAGCTGCGGCTGTAACAACTGCAGAGGTTGTGTTACCAAGTACGCGTGTGATGTACGCCTGAGTTCCGCCGTTAGCGAAGAAGAGGTATACAGCGATAGGCAAGTTGTTGTTCGAGATGGTATTCCATCCGCCAAACTTGCTTACGTATTGGCTCCAAGAGGTTACCAAGGTTGCTGCGGAAGTTGGTCCGCGGTCGCTGGTGCCGATAAAGGCTGCGATTGAGAGTGAAGCTACGCCAGGTGTTGGCGCAATAGGGTTTAGCGTTTCTTGAACGTACACCCCAGGGCGTGTATAAACGGCCATTAATGTATCTCCTTATTGATTATCGTTGTTGTCAGTTTTTAACGGGATAGTAGCCAGACGGAATGTACGTAGTAGTGTCATTGATTTTTACAGATTGAACAATCTCTGAGGCAACCGCATCTGCCGCCAAAGGCGACATCTGACTAGTTACTCGGACTGTCAAAACGTTTCTAAGCAAGCGGCGGTTTCCAGTTTCACCTTCAACGGCGTCTCGCTTTACAAATCCATCAAGGAACATAGAACGACTTACCGTAAAAGTTCCTAGTTGATTAGGTACCTCAAGGTGTCCGTACTTTGATGGAAACTTATTTAGCAGCTGAAACATAATGGCGCGGTCATGGCGCGGATGACGAGAATAGGACGTAATTTGATACACAAGGTCGTACGCCACAGGAATCTGGTATTGATATTCAATATTAGATTGGGCAGCGATGGTTCCTTGGTAATCAGTATCCGTCAATAGACCTGAGCTCTGCCTGTCATTGCCCGCGTTGATATCAATTAGGTCAAGGGTGATAAAAGGAAACACCTGGTCTTGGACTTCCACGTCTGGGTAACCAAACCAAGTTTTAACAGGGCGACTGGCGTTTTTATCATCAGATACCGTAATGCCAGACAACCAGGTCTTTAGAGCCAAGTCTTCAGCAACAATAAATGGATTTCCCATTAGAGTACTCCCATCAAATCTATTAGTGGGGCTAGAGCTTTTTCTTCTAAAATATTTTGGATGAGCTCAGGGGCACGTAAAAGGAATGGGCGTATTGCCGCGTTAGGGGTTTCACCTGGGCGTCCGTATTCAAGGTCTTCAACCTCTTGCTTGATATCGTCTGGGTAATGGACTCTAATAGTTTCATCAGAGTCTACAATTACATTCAATTTAAATACGATGTCCTCAGGCCAGCCAGATTTAATAGCTAAAGACTGAAGGAGGGCGTCGAGAGGGCGTACCAACTCAAAGGATGTGCGCTTGGCTAGCGCGTTAAATTCAGCGCTTCTTGAGTGCATGCTTCACTGCCGTTGCTGCTACAAATGCTGCACCCCACGCGTTAGTTTCATTCTTGGTTGCCTGTTGAGGGACGTTCTCGACGATAGCCTTAATGAATTCAGCATCAGAGGCTCGGTCAATACGGTCAGACATGGGTAATCTCCTAAGAGAGCAGCAAGAGTAAATCGCAAGGTAGTGCTTAGTCCCCGCACGGGAACTACTATAAGAATAAAGCAAAAAGCGCCCTTGCGGGCGCTAAGTGCTTACTTCTTTTTGACCTTCTTTGCCAAGGCCTTATCCATCTTCATATCTTCTTTAGCAGATGGCTTCTTCTTGTCCATCTTCTTGTCGGCCTTTTCAAAAGCTGACTTCTGCTTTGGGCTCATGCCTTTCATAAGCTTGGCATCTTGCTTCTTGTCTTTTGCCTTATCACGGCATCCGCATGTAGCGCACATGGTTACTTACCTTTCACTTTGGGGGTTGATTTCTTACTTGTTCCGATAGGCTCGCCTTTGCGGGCTACTCGAATGCTCATCGTAGGATTGCCATAACTCCAACTGGGGTGGAACCCGCGCTGGCAATAACCCACACTTGGTCAGTTGGCGTCAAGTCATCTAGAGAAATGCTGGCGCCTGTACCTAGTTGAATACCGTAAGCAGATGAAGTGACAGTGTTAGACGTTCCTACATAGAGGATGTTGCTGGCATGGTTATTTTGAACAATAAGGGTATATCCACTGGTAGCTCCAGTAGATGGAGATACCTGAACAGCGGTTGTGCCCACTGTATAAGGGGATGATGCAGCTGATAGTGTCATTACTTATCCTTTGATTTAGAGCGGGCTGTTGACTTTAGTTTATCAGGAAGGGGCTTATCCTTTGGGGTATGTTCTTCCCACTGACCAGCCATGCGGGGATGGGTAGCCCACATCCACTTTTCCTGGGCTTTAGATTTGAATGGCATTGCTTCTCCTAGTTGGCGTAGGCGCTGAACTGAGGGTCGTTGACCATTTCTTCAGGCATAACCTGAACAAGGTCTAGGGTTAGTAGAACAAACGTCTCAGAAATAATACCCCGTTGCTGGGCACTTACTGGACGAAACACTTCGTTTTTCCAGATAACTCGGCTGCGGTCTTGGAAGTCTGGGCTCAACATGGTGCCTGGGGCGATAAATTCAATATCATTAGAGTTGAGAGTTAGATGCAGAGTATCGGCGTTGTAGAAACCAGCTGTGGATGTCTTGGAGCTACCTTGTTCAATCACAGCTCTGATAACTGGGATAGTGAACGGCCCAGTCCATACTTTTCCACCAACTCCGTAGCTTGGGTCGTCTCCTACATCGTAAATTGGGTCTTTAACAGAGTTAACCGCGTCAAAGATATACCACTGAGCCGCTGTTCCTACAGGGTTCTTCAGGTCAGCATCTATGCCTTGGAAGATAGAACCGCGTTCAAAATCGGAGTTGAATCTTCCGCCAGGTGTATACGGCTTGCTCATTAATTATTTTTTGGGGGACGGGGCTCTGTAATGCCGTGGCGTTTACGAGCGGCTTCGTTACGGATTTCGCGCATGTTGCCCATGCTGAACGCTGCGTCTTCATTGCGTTCAATCATTTTCTTTTCAGCTGGCTTCTTATATTTATAGCCTACTGATAAATCAATTTGAGTTCCTTTGGCTTTAGATGCCTTATTTTTCTTATCGTACCATCTGCCCATCATGGCGCTAGGGTTACTCGTCTCTCCCTTTAAACGATTAAAATGAGATGCAAACTGGCGAGGAGTTAACGTGGATTGACCTGGATTTTCATAGGCAGTGTCTACTGGGCGACCTGTATGTTTAGATGGCTCTTTACCAACAATATACATTTTGTCCCCAGGTTGCGCCATCTTCATAGACTGAAGGTTCATAGACGCGCCACCATAGTTCTTGGTGCTATCAATAAAGTCTTGCGCCTCCTGTGGACGACTGGCTAAAAGCCTAGTGTCTTCTTTAGACGGGGCTGACGGGGCGTTCTTGACCCAAGACATATCTTCGCTCATGGTAATATTCTCTCGTGCTTACGCACATAAATCAGGATAAAGAGGTCCCAATGTCGGTTGATGTAGTTGCTGTGGATTTAGACCCTATCCGCTGGGCTGTATATTGTGAATTATGCTCATCCTATGTCTCTGAGCCTACTGAGGACGAATGGCTTGCCGATACCTTGTACGAATCACATTGTGATTTTCACGGCCTAGCCGCAGATGATTTAGAGTGAATCTAGTTCAGCGCGCCGTCCAAGCTGGCGGAAAGCTTGCCCCGATAGTCATACCTAAGCGCTTTACCGCAGGCACGGGTCTGATGAACCCTTCTGTTTTTGTAGATGATGACGGGGAAATCCTTGTTAATCTTAGGCACGTAAACTATGCCCTCTACCACGCAGAACACAAGCAACGTTTCCCTTCTATGTGGGGGCCTTTGGCTTACTTGCATCCTGAGAATAACCTGCGCTTAGAAACCGAGAACTATCTTTGCCGCCTCAATTCAGAGTTAGAAATGACTGATTATTGCTTGGTGGACATGCTCAACTTGCACGAGCCCATCTGGGAGTTTCTTGGCCTAGAGGACGCCCGCCTAGTCCAATGGAAAGGCGTTTACTATTTGATTGGCGTTCGCCGCGATACTACAACAAACGGTCAAGGGCGCATGGAATACAGCTCTGTAGCTTTAGATAAAGATAAATGGGAAGCTAAAGAAGTGGCACGTAAGCGTATCGCTGCCCCAAATGACTCCTCTTATTGTGAAAAGAATTGGGTTCCCGTTATAGACCAGCCATTTACCTTTGTAAAGTGGACTATGCCTACAGAATTGGTGCACGTACTCCCAGATGTTGAAGCCCCAACTACTCAACTTGCTCTAAAGGAAACACCACCAGCGCCCTCAGACCAAAGAGGTTCTTCGCATGTATTTGCTTGGGGGGATTACCTTGTGTCTATTACGCACGACGTGGATTTATTTAAAAATTACTTAGAGCAAAAGGGCGCCGTATACCGTCATAGGCTTTGCGTCTGGGATAAAGACTTTAACTTCCTAGGGCTGACCAATCAATTTACTTTTCTAGACGCTTACGTAGAGTTCTGCGTTGGGGCGGCTGTCTATGGGGAAGACCTACTAGTTAGCTTTGGATTCCAAGATAACGCGGCTTTTATTCTTAAAGTCCCTCACTCTGTAGTAGATGAGCTTGTCCAGGAGGCTTTAAATGCAAATTGAAGAGCTGATAGTAAAGCTATCTGAAGACCCATTTAATCCAGATATAAACTTTGCAGTAGCCCGTGAGTATGAAGAGCTAGAGCAATACGCCTCCGCTGTTTCTTTCTATATGCGCGCTGCTGAATATGGGGCAGACGTTGACGGTTCTCTTACGGTTTACACCGCGCTTTTGAAGCTAGCTCGTTGCTTTGGAGAACTTGGCAATAGGGACCACACAGTAGGTACTTGCTTATTTCAAGCGATTGCTTACATGCCAAATAGGCCAGAAGGGTACTTCCTGCTGTCTCAATCTCTTGAATATAAGAAGTCTTGGCAGGAATGCTATACCTGGGCAAAGATAGGATTGGCCACCGCAACTCATTATGGCCTGCACCCTCTACCCGCAGATGTTGGGTACTTTGGGACCTACTGCCTCGAATTTGAGATGGCGGTTAGTTCTTGGTGGTTTGGTCAGAAAGAAGAGAGCGAACGGCTTTTCATTGAGTTGCGCAAACAAGAATTGGCCCCTATCTATAAACAAGCAGTAGAGGCCAACATGCGTTCACTAGGTATGGTTTGGGAATTTACAGATTAAGGAAAAGTAAGCCCAATCTCTGGCTTAGGCACATCATTTCTTGTAACTAAACCTTCAAACAAATCAATCTCTTCCGCAAACTTATAGCTATCATTGCGTAGAAAAGTTGCCTCAAACACTTGAGGAAAGGGCGAGTTTCCTTTTATAGTTAACGGTATATTGTTATTGGCGTGAACAAATACGGGGGTATGCGTTTCTCGTAGATGGGTTAACGCATGGAGCATCTTCTTATAGAAGTCTTCATCTTCAATGTGGTCAGTATCGTGGAACTCCACCGTAATCTGTCTAAAATATGTAAGGGTGTCCCGAGAGGCTTCCCCAAGTAAATCGTATTCGGCGCCCTCTACATCCATCTTTAGAATATAGTCGTCACCTCCAGCAAACCCAGCAAAGTCGTCGTCTTCGTCATCACCAACCCAGTCGTCTTGAATACAACTGCCTAAGGAGGCGTGGCCGTTTTGTATGCTTCCCATTGTTCTCTTAAAGAATGTGGAGCGCTTTACTGGCTCTGGAAGCCCATCAATAGAATTATCGTACATATAGATATGGCAGGCTTTTTCCATAATATCTTTTTCAAAATCAACGTTGCCCTCAACGCCTAAAGATATTACGTGGTCTGCGCCATTTACGTCATCAACAAGGATATACCCGCCATCATGTGCACTACCGAGGCGGGTAAACTTTACATCAAGTGGGGTTTTGAGTTTGAGCGCATTCTTTATTGATAGAACGCGCTCATACATCTCAAATGTATTTCCTACGGAATTTTCCATAGGAGATAGTCTAGCTTAGGATTGAGTCCAAGAGATACGACCAAGAACTGATTGAGCCGTAGAACCTACGTTGGTTACTACGAGTGTCAATGTGTCTGGGCCGTCAGCCCCAATGCCTCTAATTTCGCATTAGTAGCCGCCAACTGCGCCGTGAAATTAGCCTCAGCCGTAGCCTCTGCCTCTGCTTTGGCTTGGGCATCTGCTTGGGCTTGAGCGACTAAAACCGCTTCGGCATCTAGTTCTGACTGGGTAATCGTGTCGGCGCGTTGCTCGTCATAGACCGATTTCAACCCCGACCAAGTTGTGCAGGCAGGGATAATCGTTTCAATGTCATTAGGTACTTGTACCGAATCGACTCTCATTTTTGGCTCCCTTGTTTCGTATTAGTAATCATTAGAGTTCCGCGCTCCATAAAACATAAGCATTTGAAGTTGAAGTTGTAGTAAGCCAATAAACAGTTCCTTTGGTGAAAGTACCCGATGAAGATAGGGAAACCATGTCGGCGTTTGAATGAGATAAAATGGAGAAACTTGATAATGCCGTACTACCTGTGTAACCATCGCTAATTTGAAGGTTATTAGAAGTTAGTCCTGATGGAACTGCTCGCATGGTGACTTTTAACGCAATGTCAAAATTGACCTGCGAATTTGGACCTGTACCAGCGCCCATCGCTAAGTAAGCACCATTATATCCATTAGGACTCAACACATTGAGGCTTTGGCAATACCTCTGACACAACGCCAACTCCCCACCGATACTTCCACCAGCGCGAGAGAAGGTGGTAGCGGTAGAGCCAAGTTCTAGTTGTACTTGTCCGACATAGACAATTACGCCGTTGGCTACTGTTGAGGTTGTAGTGACTTGGAGAAATAAAGATTTAGCCGTTGATGGGACTGAGAAGGTTCCAGTCATTTTAGTAAATGAACCAGATACCGCAGTTGCGGTTCCACCAGATATGGGTGCGCCTACTGTTGTCCAAGTTCCAGAAGCAGGGTTATCAACCGATGTTGAGTAATAAAGTTGAATTGTCATACCCGTTGAAACAGAAGCCTGAACCTGAGCAGAAGCGGTAACTGTTTGGTTGGCGAATTGTAAAGAGTTAAGTGTTTCAATCGCCTGCGAGATGTTCATGCTAGCCGTAGCACCCGCAGTCATCTTAAAGCAATACTTGGAACCTGCTGGAATGGTAGTTGCCTCTTGAGCGAAAGTAGTTGAGGCGGTTGCGTTTTCATACCAACGGTCTGCTGTTTGATAACCAGCAGAACTGCTTGAAGTACCGCGTTGCCAAATGTCCATACCGCCGTTGATGATGGCGTTTTTGCCCGCAAACCCCATATTAGGGAAGTTATGGTTTCCGTTAGCATCAACAGAGGCGATAACAGTTCCGACAGAGTTTTTCCACTCTTGCAAATCAGCGGTTTGAGAAGCCAATCCTTGAAGTGTAAATCCAACTGAAGTGGTGGCGGCGGGATAAACTACTGGGCTAGTTCCAAAACTGCCTTGAAGACCTTGAGTTCCTTGCGCGCCTTGAAGGCCTTGAAGACCTTGAGATTGGTTAAAGCCCCCACCTTGAAGACCTTGAAGACCTTGAAGACCTTGAGCACCAATTAAACCTTGATTTCCTTGAGAGCCTTGACCAAGAAGCCCTTGAATTCCTTGGATACCTTGAACACCTTGAACACCTTGGGTTCCTTGGAGACCTTGAGTACTTTGGGTACCCTGAATACCTTGCGCGCCCACGACAACTGGAAGCCATTGGCTTGAGCCAGTGTCGTAGTACATTAATTGGGCCATATCGGTTACCCCCTATCCTTTTTAAGTGTATTTAAATATGAAAACGAGACTCTCATTATGACACTCTCCACTGTGATATTTATTCTCCTGAAATAAGAGTTTGATTGACTAGCTCGTACCCACCCTGCCCACATTGAACGCATACGGTATTAACCTGTGGGTCATTCTCATTGCGTGTTTCGATGTAGCCAGTATTGCAACAGGTTGAAAGGTATTCGTATCTGTAATTCATTATTGCTCCTTAGTAGTAAAGATAGACAACGCCGTTACCACCATTGCCAGCAGTTCCAAGCGTAGAAGCACCGCCTCCACCACCTCCGCCAGAGCCGCCATTTCCACCGTTATTTGCTGAGCCATTGGCTCCTGCGCCTGTGTAACCAGCACCGCCTCCGCCACCACCAAAAGTTGTACCAGTTCCAGTTGAGCCTGTACCACCAGCGTAAAAATCGCCAGTTCCACCTGCTCCACCTGTACCAACGCCTGCTGTTCCAGCAGCACCGCCACCGCCGCAGATAAGTCCACTACCACCAGCAAAGGCAGTTTGTGTGCCAGTTGCCGTTGCAACACCCGCACCGCCACCTGATGAAATACCAGCACCACCAATAGCACCTGAGCCACCACCTGCGCCATAACCAACTGTGTTAGCAGCAGCCGTTGGAGCGCCTGTATAGGAAACTGTTGAAGTTGAACCTGTAGGAGTTGTTGCTCCTGCTCCAGCACCGCCTACTGCTGAGTTCAATCCACCTGAACCACCACCTGCAAAAACCATTCCATAAAGTGAAGAATTGCCGTTAGCACCCGCAGCAGCAGTTGATGTTCCAGTACCGCCTGCACCGACTGTGACTGTGTTGGAAATAAAAGTCCAACCAGCAGAATACCCACCTGCTCCACCGCCACCGCCACCACCAGTAGTTTGAGTAGAACCAGCACCGCCTCCACCAATAACAACTGCGTAAACACGCAAGATGTTTGTTGGGATTGTTACTGAAAAAGAACCAGCACTAGAAAAGGTTTGTTGTAGTTTTAGCCCATAAGGAGAATCACTAAATGATGAATTGTTATAAATAGATGTTGTCATTTTATCTCCTAGTAGTAAAGGTAGAGGATTCCGTTGCCACCTGCTGAGTTTGAAGAGCCACCACCACCGCCACCACCTAATCCACCTGCACCGCTAGTTGTTCCTGAAGCAGTACCGCCTGCTCCCGCAACACCAGCGCCTCCACCAGCAGCACCATTAGTTCCCGTTCCTGACGAGCCTGTGCCGCCTGCCAAGGTTGCGCCAGTCAATATATTTATTCCTGAACCGCCGTTACCACCTGTGCGACTACCAGTTGTAGAGGTTGCACCTCCACCACCGCCACCGACAATTCCTGAACCACCATTACCACCTACGCAAGTACCAGTGGAGCCATTTGCCCCACCGCCTGCTCCACCTGAAATACCGTTCCCACCATTTCCCGCATTAGCGCCAGCAGTATTTGTGCCACCACCACCACCAGCGCCTGAACCGACATTACCAGCAGTAGGGGCCGTGCTACCTGCACCAGCGGGCATACCATAATAATTTGTTATACCTGACCCGCCACCACCGCCAAGATAACCACCACTACCTGCACCGCCTGGTCCTTGTGGACCGATGTATGGGTTGCCGCCACCGCCAGCAATAATATGTCCATAGCGTGTATATCCCCCAGAGTTGCCTGCTGTACCTGCTCCGACTATGCAAGTTGAGTTAGCAAGAGTCCAGCCCCAAGCAATGCCGCCAGCACTACCACCGCTATTTCCTGCTCCAGAAAAACCACCACCTCCTGCGCCTACACAGATTGCATAGACCCAAGTCACGCCAGCAGGAATCGTTACTGAGGTTGTGCCAGCGTTGATTGTCTGACGAAGTTGCAACCCAAAGGGCGCGATTGAGGAAGTGAATCCGCTTGGTGTAACTGTGTTAGTAGATGGCATCCATGAATTGACCTGTGAGCCAACTTCTCCGCGCTTAAATCCCTCTGCCATTATGCGACTCGGTTTACATAGCCTGAGATGTTTACAACGCTTGCTACTGAGGCGTAGGCATAGACAGTTAATGCCGAACCTGATGGGGCAAGGATTAGCCCAGGAATTACAAGAGTTAGACCTGAGTTAGCAGGGATTACTTGTTGAATCTGGTTGAGTGTTGCAGTTCCACCAAATTGAATAGTGAGCGTGACGGCAGCTGATGAAGTATTGGTGGCATAGAGCCACACTTCGTCAATGGCTGATGTGCCTGTTGCGTGGATAGTCGTACCAGTTGAGGCGATAGCGACAACGGCGATTGGAACGCCTGTGGTTGCGGCTGATAACGCTACTTTGCTATAAGTTGCCATGTGTTCTCCTTAACTAAACATCTGTTGAGATATAATGCCTTGGTCAGAGTCATATACTACTGTATTAAGTAGGCCTTGTAAGCCTTGCAAGCCCTGTAGTCCTTGTGTGCCTTGTAAGCCTGTTGTTCCTTGGGTTCCAGTTGCTCCCTGCGACCCTGTTGTGCCTTGAACCCCTTGCGTACCTTGAAGGCCTGTTAATCCCTGAATACCTTGAATACCTGTAGTTCCTTGTACGCCTTGAATCCCTTGGGTACCTTGAGTGCCTTGAATACCTGAGGCATAGACAAGCGAGTTCCAGGTAGTTGAACCATCGCCAACCTTGAACTTACCTGTATCGGTTTCTAACCCTAATTCACCTTGGGATAGAAGCGTGTTAGCGGCGGTCCATGTTGCGGCAGTTCCACGTCTAAGTTGAATTTGTACGACCATTATTTACCTCCTACGGCGTTCCTGCGTTGATTGATTGAATGCCTCCATAAGTTGAAGTAGGTGTTCCGCCATCAATATCAACGGTAGCACTTACTCCCTGCGCACCTTGAATACCAGTTGTACCTTGAGCGGCTTGTGGTCCTTGTACACCTTGAACACCTTGAATAGAGCTTGAAGACAGCGTGGTGTTAACCCAAAGAACTCCTTGGTTAGCGGGAGCGGCCGCGCCGAATACGACACCTTGAACTCCGAGGTTTCCTTGAATACCCTGAGAGCCTTGCAGGCCTTGGGCACCTTGGATACCAAGAGTTCCTTGTGAGCTTTGTGGGCCTTGAATACCTTGAGCACCCTGCGTTCCTTGAGCACCTTGGGAGCCAGTATTACCTAAGAAACCTTGAGCTCCTTGTAATCCCTGAGTTCCTTGGGTACCTTGTGAACCTGCAAGCCCTTGAGACCCCTGAACTCCTTGAGAGCCTAAAGTTCCAATAGTTCCTTGTACACCTAATGAGCCTTGAATACCCTGAGTTCCTTGTGCGCCTTGCGCTCCTTGAGCACCCGCGTTACCAAGATAACCCTGCGCACCAGCAGTACCTTGCGCTCCTTGTAATCCTTGAATACCTTGTGCGCCTTGCGCACCTTGAGCTCCAGCATTACCAAGATAGCCTTGGGCTCCGCCTACACCTTGAATGCCTTGAATACCTTGAGTGCCTTGCGTTCCCTGGGCTCCTGTGTTACCTAAATATCCTTGAGAACCTAAAGTTCCTTGTACGCCCTGGGTTCCTTGCGCGCCAGTAGAGCCCGCAGTACCAGCAGTACCTTGAGTACCACTTAATCCCTGAGCAGCTGTCGCTCCCTGTGAGCCTGTTAAACCCTGAATACCTTGAAGGCCTTGTAAACCCTGAGTTCCTTGAGCGCCCTGAGCACCAGCATTACCTAAGTAACCTTGCGCTCCAAGTAAACCTTGAGAACCCTGAACTCCTTGAGTACCTTGTGAACCCGTGGCGCCAGCGGCTCCAGTGTTTCCTAGATAACCCTGAATACCTGTGTTTCCTTGAGTGCCTTGTACGCCTTGAACACCTTGCGTACCCTGTACGCCCTGTCTTCCTTGCACACCTTGCGCACCTTGTAAGCCTTGTGTTCCCTGAAGTTGTGCGTATCCAAAACCTTGAAGTCCTTGTAAGCCTTGGGACCCTTGAATACCCTGTGCACCTTGAATACCTTGTAACTGAGCATAGCCCAGTCCTTGAATACCTTGTACTCCTTGATTTCCTTGAACACCTTGGGTGCCTTGGAGCTGAGCATATCCAAAACCTTGAAGTCCTTGTAAGCCTTGGGACCCTTGAATACCCTGTGCACCTTGAACACCTTGAGACCCTTGTACACCTTGGATACCTTGCGCGCCTACAGCTCCGCCTTGCCCAGTTCCAATAACAATAGGAATAGACGCAGGAGGAATAATAGTAATTGTTTGGGCTACGCAGGTGCAGCCAGGCCCTCCGTTATAACCACAGCCGCAACTAGTCAAGGGTCACCTGCTGGATAGTGAATACTTGTCCGCGCACATAAGTCTGTTCGTAAGTTGAATCTGTAGCGGATGTGGCTTGCAAATCCCAGAAAGCACGGACAGGCATATACGCAGTATCTGAATTGGTGAGGGTAAGGCTAATCTTACTAACTGATGAGCTGGTGGAGAGTACAGTAATCGTGAAGGTTCCATACAGAGATGGCGAGTTAGGGTAGGTGCGAATCTGAGCTTTAAAGTTGAGTCCAGTAATATCAAATGGGAAATCTATTTCTGTATAGAATGAGTCACCTTGATATAGAACAATGTCTTGTACGTTGCAGTACGCAATAGGAGCATTGCGGCCCATGAGGTTGTTATTGATGTAAACGCGCTCTGGCTGGCGAGAGTCATCAACTTCTTGACCCATGTAGATAGGGATGTACTTGTTAGTTGTACGCGAGGTGCGGATAAGCGTACCCATTTCAATACGATAAAGACCCACGTTAAGCTGGGCGCAGAGCATCTTGTAGTTCTCCATGCGCTTTTCAATGTGCATGCTGAGCTGAGAGAACCGCTGTGAGCGTGGAATAACTACGCCGTCTGGGGCGGTAATGTTAATATCAAACGCCGCGTCGGTTGCCAAAGCCCAAAGGGCATCCACGATAGCAAGTACCGCGATTGGGTACTCCTCTACAGAAGGGATGGTGGCTACGGTTATCTGAGAGCCGTAGACGTCTGTGCGGTTAAAAGTATGCTCAACAATGGCTGTATTAAGAAAGATAGTGATGTCATCATCCGTAAAATAACGATAATGAATGCCACTGACCACTATAGAAGCGGCTGCGGCTGGGGGTGTAACAAAATGGATTACTCCAGTATCCTGCTCAAGGGTGTACCCAGCAGGGGTAGGTATGTTTGTGTTGGCTACAGTTACTAATAGAGTAGTGGGGTCAACAGGCTTATAGCCTAAGCTGAAGGTGGTTGTAGAGCCATCACCCGTCGCTGAGTAAGAAAACTGTGAAGCTTGGTCTCCAAGCTCAAGTCTTACTCTTGAGATTAGGTCAACTACTGTGGCCACTAAGAAAACTCCTCACATCAACATATCCAATGGTGTCGGATTTTTTAATAAAAGTCTGTACAAACGAAGAAGCGCCCCCGAAGAGGCGCCCACTTCTTGAGTTATCTATTAAATAACTCCAGCTAGACGACCTTTTTCCTTCAGGTGCTGTGCAACATGACGGGTTACCTTGTAACGCTGTCCTGCCTTAAAGCTGTATGTGTTTCCTGCGCCTAAGGTCATGTTTTCAACATCCTCAACAACGCGGATTTCAACGTAATCCTCATCTGGATTAGCGACTGTGATTACTTCATCTACAATCACGGTTTGACGCTCTGGAACTGTTGCGTCAATAACATTGGTCTCAAGGTCAATCTTTGCTTGAGCTGTTGCCATAGACATCTTGTTCGCTGCCTCTTGAGTAGCTTCAATGTTCTTAGCAGCTAGCTCTTCGCGCATACGACCCGTTACATCGGTGGGCTTTGCTTTAGCCATTTGTATTCTCCTAATTAGTATCTCGGTTGGATAAGGCGGGGGTTTCAACGCCCCCGCCCTTTTAGCTATTTAGTTGTATTAGTTGGTTTCTGCAATGATTACAGACTGGTCAGTGATAAGACCAAGACCGAAGATTGAGTACCAAGCAAGCGCATGCTCACGACCGAAGTCCAAGATACCGCCATCGCGGAGCTCGACTGGGAGTGAGATAGCGTGACCGAAAGCGTTATCTCCAATGAAGATAGCTGAGTAGCGGTCGTTAGCTCCGTTACCTGTGAGGGTAGCTGGAGTTGTGTAACCTCCACCAGGGGTGATGGTTGGGTTAGCTACAGCTGTATCAGCAGTGTAAGAAGTACCAGCTCCACCAGCGACCTTGAGAACCTGAGTGGTCTCAATGAATACGCAGTCATACAAACGGCCGATTTCACCGAGCATGAAGTTTCCTGGAGCAGCGTACTTTGTGACTTCAATGAATTCAGGCATGTCACGAAGCTTGCGGCTTTGGTGTGGGTGAACGAAACATACATAGGTCTCACCGAGGCGAGGGATGTTCTTGGTTGCTAGGCTCTCAACAGCGTCCTTGACGGTGTGAGGAGTCATGTAGTAAGTACCTGTCAGTGACGCACGAGATGTACCCTTTGTTCCATCCGCGTACCAGTTGTTAACAGCAGTGAGCGCTGAACGGTCTTCACCATAAATGGTTGAAGATGCTTGGTAGAGAGTGTCGCGTGAGAGTTGGTCAAGATAGATAGCCATGTTACGGCCAAGAAGACGTGAGGCTGAAGCCATAACGTCATCGAATGATGCGTTCAAGAGAAGCTCAGAAACAGCAAGAGCATAACCATGCTCTGTTACTGTGATTGAGAACTGTTGAGCTGTAAGTGCGTTTGTCTGCATACGAACACCTTCGACGAGCGGTGAAGCAAAGCCGAGGTTGTTGTAACGCATGAAGTTAATCTGAAGACCAGGGGCTACGCCGAGTTCTGTCTTCTTAACTGCGAATTGCTCAAAGCGAAGAATAGGCATTGCTTGGAACAAGATTTCCTTGGACCAGATTGTCTGAATCGCTTGGGTGAGCTGGGTGTTTGTGCCTGAATAGGCTGTAGGTGACGCGGCAAGGTTACCTGTACCTGTAATTCCTGATGCCATTAGCTATGACTCCTTGTTAATAGTTTTGAGGTTGTGGGTTAGCCGAACAAACCACGGGATTGATTCCGAGCGGCAGGGCTTAGAAGCTTGTCGCGGTACTTTGCGTATTCGTTTAGCGGCATTGCTGCAATTTCTTGCGGCGTTAACTGACGTTGCTCCATATTGGTTTCGAGAGGTCCGTTAGGAGGCAAGGTCGCCCTTGTTCCAACTTGCTCTTTACGCTGCTGCTGGATAGCAGCTTGCGCATCTGTCAAAATGCTTTCAGACTGAGCCTTCAAATCTGCCAAGCTAGCTTCAAGCTCTTCACGGGTATTACCCTGAAGATACTTGAGAAGCTGTGGCATAACATTGTCGCCTTCAGCGTCAAGCAGTTGTTGCTTATAATTCTGCAAGTTTGCGAACTCTCGTTCACGCTCCAGAAGAGCGAAGGCCGTTTCGCGTTCCGAACGCTCACGTGCCAACTGCTCTTGCCACTCTTGCTCTTTAAGCTTTAGAAGTTCCTTGGCGTCCAAGTCACTTTCCAATTTAGCCTTTTGTTGAGCCTCAGCTTCTGCAGCTTCTTCTGCTGCTTGAGCTGCCTTACGAGCGGCTTTCTCTTCCTTATCTTTAGCAAGAGAGTTAACTTGTTCCTTCAATCTTTCGATTTCTGGGTAAAGCTTGTCCTTCTCTTGCGAACGAACACGAGCTAAATCTTCCTCAGTATAAAACTTTGGAGTAGCTGCATTCGTAGCAGTGTTAACAGTAGGCGCGTCAACGCCCGACACATTTACAACTGGAGCTGTACCAGCTTCTGCTTCAAAAGCATTAGCCATTGCATTTGCAGTTTCTGACATACTTGTATCCTTTGCATCCTAGGGGTCGTTTTCCGAATGAGCCTAAGCTCGTAGCACATATGACCTAACGTTTATTAGTATCTTTATTTTCTCTTTATACTGCGAAATTGTCTGCTTAAATAGCATTATTTTTCGTAGTCTTGCGGGACCCTTCTCTGTGGGAGTTTGGTTCCGTAAGCATCAGTTACGAGGCGGGCGCGTACGCCTTGGTCACCCATTTGTGCGGCGATAGTGGCCTCGTCTAGTACGACAGGTTCAGTAGGAGTCATTGGTACATCTCCACCAGGAGCTCCAGGACCACCCATTGGGGTAGATGGAGCACCAGCGGCACCAGGCTGTGCGCCTGTAAGAGCCAGGATGTCCTGCTCAATCTGTGTTTGAATAAGTTTAAGTGCGCCATCAGCAAGGGCGTCATCTTGAAGTTCTTGACGAATTTCAGTGAGCTTCTCTGCTGGGAACTCTTCACCAAGAGAGCGAAGCGCTCCCTCTTTAGACTCAAGACCAAGGGACAACTTAGATTGAATTTCGTTAAGAGCAATAAGCTTGTCTAGTGGGAGTGGCTGTGGGAAGTGAACATATGAACGGAAAGTAAGGGGGTCGTTAACGTCTAACTGTGCAAGTTGACCTTGCTTTAACGGAGTAGTGCTTGAGTTAGGGTCCCAAATAAAGGTCTCAGGTTCCTTTAGAGCAAGATTTAGGAGGATAAGCTCATTAACACGCTCTAGTCCGTGCGAGTACTGAATAATCTTCTGGTGGTAACGGTTCATCAAAGGCTGGAATTGAATAGAAAGTGCAACGCCTGAGGTGTTAGAGATAGGTTGTGCTTGTCCAAGAGCAGTCTCTGGAACACCAATCATCTCGTGCATGGACTTCTTCATCATAGCCATGAACTCCATGGCTCCCTTTAGTCCTTGTGCTCCGCCTTCAAGGTTCTCAACGCGAGCGTCTTTTGGAAGTCCGCCCCATACTTTGTTGGCGCCCTTTTCTAGTTGTGAGGCCTTTGCTCCAATAATGACCGTAACTGGCGCTGCGTGATAGTTAACAATGTCAGCAATATCAGTGGCAGTTTCATTATAAGCGCGATTAATGTTAATAATGTCGTTGCAGTCGCTGAGACCCCAAGGGCTACCACTAATACGAACATTCGGAATATGAATAACAGGAATAGTGCCGAGCGGATTAGGGCGGGAGTCAATAAGCTCATCATTGATGTATTCCTCAATTACGTCGTCTGTCAGGATTTCTGTATAGGTAAATACCTGACGTGTGCCTTCTAGTGATGTATTACCCGTCCAATATGTAGACCCCTCTCTACGGGCAAACCAAATACCACCATCTACTGTAGGACACCAAATCTTTCCATCCTCTAAATATACCCTTTGGGCACTAGCTGACGTATAGTCAGAGAGGATGTGTCTCTTACTATAAACCTGTACTTTTTCATTATCTGATGTGATATTAGAACGAATACCTAGCATAGCTGCCAGCATTTGGAAAGAATCCTTACGACCAGCATCTAATTGAGTCCATCGGGTAGTTTTCTTATCTCCATGGGTTCTGCAACCGTCTGCATCTAATAGCGTTTCATAAAAGAGAGATGCTTGTTCTGCGGTCAAACTGGTTATAAGTTCTGGAGTTATTTCTTTATTAGGTGCCAAAGTATCTAATACTCCAAAAGTACCCTTACCCAGATAAAATTCAACAACCCCGCGAGGTTTAATAACTCCCTCAGAGAAATTGGCTCCTTTAGTATCCCTCCACCATTTAGCAAGAGTACGGATACGCTCTGTCTTTTCTGGATAAACTATAGAACTTTGAGATATTCTCCCAGAACGATATCCATTTTGGTTTGTATGGTCATTTCCTTCACATATGTACCAAGCTAACGTCTCTACAACTTCATCTTCTATCGTTTTAGTAGTAGAAAAAGCCCGTGGAGTTCCACCACCTACTATAATGCGACTTCCATTTCGGAGGTCCGAGATACTTGGGTCTCCATCTATTCCTATCTCTGTACGGGCGATTTGTCTCTCATAAGCTAGGGTGTCATTCCTACCTACTTGTTTTTCGACTAACCACCTATGATTAGGGGTAGAGACAGCATTGATGTGATTAGACCATTGAACCATATGCCCTGAATAATCATAGATATTTATTAGAGCAGATTTCCACTGGATTTCATCAGTATTAGGGTCAAGAGTAAGAATTTCATCCCCATCAACTAATTCATCATATCTCTTCCACCCAGAGCGTGTTAGAGCTTCTGTTTCAGTGTCTACACAACCCCAAAAGCGGTACTTGAGCTTAAAACGCACAAGACGTTCGCGGTCATGGGGGTGGAACTCTGGGAAACAGAAAGAAGAGTTAAGAGGGAGGATGCGGACTCGTCCAGGGTGTTGACGCCCAGCTGGGTCTACGTAGGCCTCTTCATAAGCGACTTTAATAAAGCAGTCGCCTGAGACAGTTCCTTGTTGTCCGATTTCCCATAGAACAGTAGCCTTATTGTTATCTACTTCCCATACACGCTCAAGGAGGTCTGGGACAATAGCTTCCGTCTCTTTAGGGCTACGGAAGTTAACGCCCTTACCGAATGTAAAGTTAATTAGAAAGTCTGAGAATGCTCTGTAATAGTTGAGCATCATTTGGGTTTCGCCTGTTTGACGGCGATAAGAGTAGTGGTGGCCTAGGTACATAGCCCAGTTAAGGGAATAACGGTTAAGGCGGGGACCGTGTACTTCAAACTCTTCATCTGCCAATTCCACTAGTCCTAGTGGAGAAATGGAGATGGTTAAATCAGAGGATGCTGCGCGGTAACTCGGTGGGGAGAAATCCATACCGCTCACCTAATCACCTCTTTCAAATAGAAAGCTAATCTTACCATTAAAATACCTAAATAGATTTAAAGAAGGTTTATCTGAAATGCTCACCGCGAATAAGGTTTTTGCCGATTGGCTTAGTAACCTTTTTCTTAGCAGTTTCTTCTTTTTTCTCTTGCTCTTCGTGCGCGTAATCCCTGAACCTTGGGTCAATGTCTTTCTTAGATGGTACGAATCTTCCGCCTAGCTGCTCATATCTGGCATGAACCCAGTGGGCTGCGGCTGGAGACGGATAGGTGCTGAACTTAGAACGAGCTTGAGTTGTAATCATGTTCCATAGCTTTGGGTTAGCGGGTTCGCCCTTAGGCCCCTGCTTAACTGACTTACCTGAAATAAGTGCCATCAATAATCCTTAGAAAACCCCCGCCAATCCCTGAGGACGGCGGGGAGCTATTTTTCTAACTTAGTCGTTAACGACTGCTGGATTGCCAGCCTTTTGGTAACCGCCGTTACGAGCAACTTCCTCGATACGGTTATCGCCGTGGTCAGCGAAACCGCCAGCAGCGAACTCAGCTAGGTAGTCTGGAGCTTCTACCCATGCAGCAGAACCAACATGAGCGCGCTCACGCATTGTCTCTTCTGGAAGCTTCTCGAAAACGTTTGCATTGTGGTTTGGACGGCCTGGTGCTGGGATATAACCCGACATTGCGCCCTTTGTGAATTCCTGTGGGACGTCAGTGTCTGTTGCAACTCCCTCTTCAAAACGAAGTGGTCCGCGTTGACCAGGTGTAGCTGGTGAGAACTTGCGGTCGTAAACTGTTCCTGGACGCTCTGGGAACTTTGGTTCTGGTGCTATTGCCATTATTAAACTCCTTATAGGTTGAGGTACCTCATAGAAAAGTGTGCTACATATTTACGTGTAAGTCAGCCTAAAGCTATAACTATCTAAAGAATGGTGAACTAGAGACCTCTACTTGAGGCAGTGTCATATCTAAAGTTAAAGCGCAGGCGATAGCTAGGCTATCCGCGTAGTCGTCATGGGCGTGTGCCTCATCAGGGGCTTTTGCCAAGAAGTTAGGCCCAGTAAACTTAGTTTCTAGGTCAGTCATCTGCTGGTAAAAGCGCTTCCATGTGCGCAATCTGCGAGTTTTAGCGTGTGCAGGCCACCCAATCAACTCTCTGTCAATGAGAGCTTTTAGGTGCTTCCAACGCTTTGACTGCTCTGGTTGGCTACTGCCCACAGCAAATACCTCAGCTCGGGGTAACAAAAGCTTTAAGCGTTGGGCAACAGCATCACCCACACCATTCGCATCCACCCCTACGTACATAACGTCATAAGCTTCTAGGAACTTAACAATTTGAAAGTATTGGTCTTCCCAGTCGTCACCCTGTAGCTCAAGCCAGTTAAGTACGCGGTGGTCGTAGTACCCAAATTCATCTGGAGTATCCCAGTTGACCCACACTACGGTAACAACAGTAGAGTCAATCTTACGAGCTGGGTCAATCCCCACAACTACTGGGGTTCTATGCCAAGCGCGCTGAATCTCCATAGAGGTGTCACCAAGCTTATCCATGACGGATGAGGTGACGAACATGCCTCGTTCAAGAAGCCATTTACAGTTATGCGACGCGAGGCCTTCTGCAATAAAAGTTTGAGTTGTAGTCTCAAGCGCAACGACTTCTTGTTCTCCAACAGAAGTCACCGATAGCACTAGCGGGTGCTCAAAGTCCTGCCCCACAAAATCATGGCGACCAATAGAGCCAAATGAATTAAGGTCCACTTTTTGAAGTAAACGCTCAGGACGAATTTGCCCTAAGAAACGAGACATCCCTGCTCGACCACCAGCAATATGAAGGACCGTCACATCATTGTTGGTCCCAGTCTCATGGCGTTCCCAGTACTTAAAGCCTAATTCGTCTAGGAACTTTCGCACTTTACCAAGCATCACGTTTTCACGTTGAGAGAACCCAAGCATTGCTTGCCGAGAGAAGTGACCTTCTCCGTCAAAGGCTGCGGATAGGTAACCTGTGCGATAGTCCTCAATGTGCTTCCACGTATCAAAGATTTTAAATATACGGTCGGTGGAAGTTAGCTCGTCCGTGCGCTTCCATACGGTGCGACGACCTGCGGTTGATACTAGCCATAAATGACCGTCAGAAGCCTTAACCACAGTGCCATCAGATAACGCAATCTCATAGGTAGGACGAAAGATGCGTTCCGCTTTAATTACAGTAGTTTCACGTATCTTACGATGTGCGCCCTTTGTTTGAGTTTCCTCGTCAAAGCCTACTAAAATATCCCCTACCTGTACTGAGCCTATTTCTACATAGCGCAAGTCTCCAGTAAGTACCTTGGTGTCTGGAGTAAGGCAGTTGTAACTCATCTGGAATTCATCAGAGTCTTCACCGATACGGAGCATCTCTTTTTTAATGTATTTGCCATAGTTAGCGCTAACCTTAGAAACATCTTTGTAATCCCATTGAAAGTGGTTCTGGCGGTTACGCGCGGTCTGCCTACGCTTATTAAACTGTATGGCCTTGTAGAAGTTGTTCTTATGGGTGGTTGGAGTACCTGTTTTAATCATAGTTCCGTTATATGCAGCCAACATAGGGGAAATAGATTTAGAAACGATAAAATCATCAGCTTCTTGGCACTCATCAATAACTACCAGATGGAACGATTCTGATTCAATTTTAGCTCGTGGGTTCGCAGTCATCATTACAATACGAGAGCCCGAGTTCTTCAATTTGATTTGGCGCTTTACCCCAGGGACCTTACCTAAGCTGTCGTCAATCTCTGGGTCACCCAGAACCTCCAAGGCGCGCTCAGATGTTAAGCGGTTGACGGTACGACCAAACAAAGTTTCAGCCTGAGTCTCAACTGGAGCAAACATACCTACCCAAAGGCCATGTTTATACTTGCCTAGCAGGTCTGGGTACATCTTTGCTAAGCGAGGTAGAAGTACCATTAGAGTAGCTACTGTATTAGCAATAGTTTCTGATTTGCCTGACTGACGAGCGGCCAGAGCTGTGATTTCCTCACCGTCATTGATGATTACAGACTCAATGATGCGTCGGGCAAGAGGTAGTTGGTAGGGGCGAAGAGCGTGTTCTTCACCGTCGTCTACGCCTACAAGGGCATCCATAAATTGGATGCAACGGTCAATGAGCTTCTTTACAAACTCTTTAGAAAGCTCGTCAAGCTCATCCTCCTGTTCTTCAGGAGCGGGTTCGCCCTCAATCTCGGGGTCAAACTCTTCGTCTTCTTCGTCTATTAAGTGTTCCATATGCCTCTAGTCTAATTTAGAACAAAAAGCCTGAGTTGTTAAACTCAGGCGTTCTGCTGCCCCTACGGGGAGAGGACAAGAGGCTAGGCTTAGTGTATCACACCAATAAGATTAGTTATTAACGCACCATGCGGTTGTGCAGTTCATCAACCACTGCATGCAATGCTTCCGCTCCTTTGAGAGCCTCATCTAGATAAACGGCTTGTCTGTTCTTCTGGTAGCTGGACATGCAGCGCCCAATTTCATAAAGCGATTGGTCTACCCAAAGCTCAAGTTCTCCTGTTGGTATCCTAGAGATGCGCTTAGCTACTTTTTCTGAAAAAGGTTTAGTCCAAGGCTCTTTAGACTTAGAAAATATCATCAAATAGTCCTTCCTCTGGCTTCCAGGCGTCTCTGCCTCTCATAGCCTCAGCTAGTATCTTATCTATTGTTAAATCGTCATCTGGATTAACTTTAGGATTATAGTACCAGAGGCCAAAGTAAAGGCCTGTTTCTGTGAAAGGGGCTCTAAGTACTAGGCACTTTCCTTTTCTAAAGGGATGCTCGGTCTCTTGTGTACTTCCTACCTCTACAATAGGTAATGCCTTTTTATGCCAGTATCTAAGTGTTCCGCCGTATAGTGGTCCGTAAGTTTTCATTAGTTGTTAAACATCACCCTTACTTCTTCTGGCATTTCATCTGGATTAAATGGTCCCATGTTGTCGTGCTGGTCTAGCCCTGAGTGTTTTAAATAACGCCCAGTGGAATCACTGACTTTAAGGTCATTCCAGATGTCTACTGGAACCTCGTTGTACTCCCACCAAGTTCCATCTCTAAATCTAACTACAAGCTTCTCTGCCTCTCTGCTGTAGGCTATTTTTAGAGCTCTGGGCCTAGATGGATTAATAGTAGGGGCGGTCATTTGATTATAAACAGGAGTAACTTCTCTAGCGTCTTGCACCTCAAAGTCGCTCCACTGCTTACGAGTCTCACCTTCACCGCGGACCTTTTCACCCATCGCCAGCGCAATGTTAAGGCGTTTGTTAGCCTCGTCTTGGCGTTGGAGGTCCTTAAAACTTCTACTCGTTCGACGGCGGTTGTAGTTCTCCATCTACATCCTCACAGACATGGTATTGGGTTTCAGTCTCTATGACGCGGGCAAGACATACGCTGCATCTAAGGTACTTTGGTGGTTTAAAGTTATTTTGAACTGTAGCCCCTAGCTCAAAGTCTGAGCCGTCTACTTCATACGCAGAGTCATACTCGTACACAATTACGGGCTCAGCCATCATTTCTTTTGGAAATGGTCCTTTTGGAGACATGGCATGAGCAGGTACTGGGTGTACCTGTAAAGCTTTTTGTCTAATTATCCTCATCTACAGGTGTCTCTAATACGACATCTTCTTCTGGAATACCCGCAGTCTTAGCGATTCTGCGTACCTGTGATTTGCTCTTAGCAACAAGAATCTCCACTGGAGTCTCTTTAGCATCGGGGTCTTGAACAGGGAAGTGCCCTGCCTGAGCCCGTTCGTATAGATTTGGTGGTAGGCAGTTACGGCAGAAGTGGGCTGGGCTTACGCCTTGGTCTGCATGGGTATATTGCGCATCATTAAAACAGTTATCGCACTTGAGTGCCATTTAATCCTCCTAGAGCCCTTTATTCGCAAGTACGAGTATAGCAAAAGGCGCCCCCGAAAGGGCGCCTTCTGGGTTCTCTGCGAACTTACTTAACTGGGTCTACCCCAGCAGCAGCGGCATCTGTAGCGGCAGTCTTTACGACATCAGCAATAGCTGTGTCTGCGACCTTTGCGATAGTAGCCTCAGGAATGCCTGTTGATGCGTATACCTTGTTGTAAAGGCTCTTTGGGTTAGCCTTGATAAGGATTGGCATAAGGACACCTTCGACCACAGACCATGCGATGGTTGAGTAGTTGTGGGCACCCTTAGTTGATACGGTCTTTGCGACGTTTACAACAACGGCCAAAGCAAGACCGTAGATGTAGTGCTCGATAAAGACTTTAGACTTAGCGCTAAGTTTCATGTTTATTCCTCTATGTTATTGGCGTAGGGCGTTACAATGTGTGAATCCGCCTGCACGTTAGGTGAAGACGAACTCGCTGTGTGCGATGATACACCAGCTAGCGATGCTGTGGCAACAGCTACAAGGTGTTTCGGGTCAGTAGAATACCCTGTCGCGGCCCATGTTGCAAGCCCCGCCGAACCAGCTATAGCTAAGTGGGCTGGGCTACTGAAGTTAAGCTTTATCCCCACGGATGTGCTCCAATATCTCTTTTACGTGATGTCGGAGCTCCTCAATGTGATTGTGGGTCTCTTGGTCAAGTTTTAGGTCTTTAGTAATTATACGCCTGTCTTCATCCCCTGAGCGGTTAGTCGCGTTCAAGAGAAGTCCTGACAAGAGGATAGATTCTAAAGATACGGTTAATGTGAGCAGATTAAATGGGTACGGGTCAAAAGCCGCGAAGGTCATCCAAAAAGACCAAAAGACTAGATGGATAATTAAGAACCAAGGTGAGCCAAAAGCGGAGGAGCACCAGTCAGATATTTTCTGAAAGTGTCTCATTCATTAGCCTTAGCCACCATAGACGTGTAAGTAGCCGCATCAATACCTTTGCCCTTTGAAGCTTTAAGCCCTGGGTATAGACCTTGGTACACAGGGATAAGCGCAATCTCTTCTGCGGTTAGAACATTAGAGACTAAGTTAGCAGGCATGAGTCCAGCGTTAGCCAAAGCCTTAGCCACAACCAACTCTACTTTGCCCTTAGCTCCTACTTTGAACACGGATGAGCCTGGGAAAGGCGGAGCCACTATTACAGTAGGCTTAGCCGTAGGAATAGGAGCTGGGGTGTTGGCCGTGTGAATTGCCGCAACACCGCCTCCAGTAAGGGCGGTTGCTCCTGCAACACCTACGGCTACTCCTTTATTCTGTGAAATAGATTTAGTAGGCGTAGAGCTACCTGTATAAGCTGGGCGAGCGATAGCCATTACGTAAAGGTAGGGGCGGTGACGGCGGTATACACCATCTCCGTTTCCTTGGTTACCTGTATAAGACTCAGGGCCAGTGTTAAACCCAATAGCTGTTATGCCGTCTTTTGAGGCCGCTTCCACGATTTCCACATGGTCTGCCACCCCGTTCCCAGACCAGCAATAAAAGACAATATCACCTGGAAGCGCTGAGTACTTATCAACAATTTGTTTATTCTTTTGAAACCAAGTCAATCCTGCGGGACAGTAAGCAAAACCTTTAGGTGTTTGAGCAGCAACAAGATGAGATGCGTTCGCTTGGGCAAAGACCCAGCTAACACCCATCGCGCAGTAGCTCTCGTTAGGGACTCCGTACCATGACCCGTAAGGGTTCTCGTTATTAGGGCCCTCAACAAAACCGATTTGAGTACGGGCAATGTTTACGATATCAACGCCTGAAGTCACTGGTACATCAACCTCTCTGCTAAGTCCCCTGGAGTAGTTAAGTAATCTGGTTTATCGGATATGGAAATGCCCGCTTTGTCATAGCAAGTGACCACTAGTTCTGAGCAGATATATCCTTCTTTCTTTGCTAAGTACCTTAAAACAGCAAAATTAGAAAGTATCTTTAATCCTAGAATACGTAAAGCTAAAATAAAGATGGTGGCAAAGCTATATTCTTTACCAACAAGCGCACGGGCGTTTGCCGCGATAGCAGCACGATGTTCTGGGGTTAAGTTTTCGTGCTGGTTCCACGCCAGACTCATTCCGTCGTACTCGCTCAACGGACGTAGCTGAACACCTTTAGGATTAGCTTCTACAATCCAACCGTCTCCAACATAAACAATTACGTGGTTCCAGCGAGAAAGTGTGCCAACTCGAATAAGCTTACCGAACACGCCATTAGTGCGTACTACAGCATAATCTCCTATAGCAGGTGTGTAGCTCACTTATCATCCTTTGTTATTAAACCCTTTACATACTTCTCAGCCTCAAAGTCCGCGGCTGCTGCGTGGTGAACGCCCCCTGGCCCGCGGTGATGTGCTTCGCAATACCAAGTCAAGTTAGCTGCGGATTCAATCCAAGCGCCTACCTCATCTGGATTAGAAACGCCTGGGTAATCTTTTTCTAGCCACTCTAATGAAACGTTGTTCAAAAGGGCGAATTCCACGTGCGAATGGTGCAGCTCAAGGCCGCCTAGACATTCAGAGAAATCATCTCGGTGGTCGCCAATAGCGCATCGAGCTGTGTCTTTGGTCTTGCGGCGATAGGCCTCAAAATCTTTATAGTGAGGGTCATCTTCTCTAGGGGCGTGGTCAGGGTAAACCATCACATAGTTATTAGTTATCCGCTGCTTGTGTGCGTCGGTCATTCAGATTCCCATTCCTCTACGTGTTGCTCAAAGCGACCTTCGAGCTTATCTACTTTAGAATCCACCTTGTCTACAACCTTCTCTATGTGCTTCTGGTTCTCCCGAAGCTCTTGCACTATCGGCAGTACTTGTAGACGGATTACATCACTGAGGGATGACCCGTGGTTAGGCTTTAACTCTGAAAAGTATTCTTTGACCAGAGCTTCTGTATGAGTCTTTAGTGCCCAGCGGACAACACCCAGAATGACGCCTCCTATGAATAGCGCGGATGAGGTAGTTGCTATAACAGTTGATGTATCCAATGTCAACCCAGTTCTCGATAGTAGATTTATGCAGAGAGCCGTTGAGTTGTCCGTAATAAGGGTCACAAAAAGTGCGATATATGCAAGTTTACAGAAAAAAAGTAAATATTTTTACCTAAATGCGCCCTTATGAGTTGGCGTTGGCTGTACTTCCTTGTGTATGCTAAAGCTATGACTGAGAGGAGCAGAGATGCTTAATATCAGAATCAATTTCGTAATTGATTTAAAAAAGTTAACTAGAACGGCGGGTGTATGCCTTACAGTGTGGAGCCAGTTGCTCATGCCTGTAGTACATGCTTTGCCTATTACAGCTAAGCCCGAGAAGACTGTAACAGTTTCGCTCGAATATCTAACAGTAACTACTACACGGTCTGCCGCTAAGAAAGCCTTAGCCAGCCCATATGTGAAGTACTTTGACCCACAGACTATTGCGTTCCTAACGACATACTCTAAGGGTCTCTCTATTAAGGAATGGAAGGCCTTAAACCATCTTTGGGGGTCTGAAAGTCATTTCAACCCTAAGGCTCTCAATATGAGAAGCCACGCTTTAGGTATCGCCCAGTTCTTACCAACTACATGGGGAAATTACAAGGTAACCAAGACATATAGCGCGTCTTTACAAATTAAATATGGCCTACGATACATTCAAAAACGATACGGGAGCCCAAGTGACCCAGCAGGAATCATTAACGCATGGAAGTTCTGGCAAAAGCATAACTGGTACTAAAGCGCCGTATTTTGACGGGTCTCAGGTATGTACTCAGGTTGACCCTGAGTTGTTCTTTCCTGAGACTCCAGAGGGCGCTAAGGCTAACCTAAGGCGTATTAAGCCTATATGTGATGCTTGTCAATTTAAAGACCCTTGTTTGGAATACGCGTTAAATGACGCATCACTGCAGGGTATTTGGGCAGGAACCACAGAAACAGACAGGCGTAGGCTCCGAAGAGCTAAGTATATGAAATAGAAAAAGCCCCCTATTGCTAGGGGGCTTTTTTATTACTCTATATCTTAATAGGTATAGGTAAAGGTTCCAGCTTGTGTTCCAGCAGATTCGTTTCCGATTGGAGCGAAGACGCTGTAGTTAATAGCTGCACCTGACTGGATGTTTGAAGCACCAGCTGCGATGCTCTGAGTAGCAACCAAGTTAGCGTTCTGTGGGATACGAGCGCTTGCGCCGATACCCAAGAAGAAGCCGTTAGCGCTTGAGAGCGAGATACC
>Ga0214192_1000061_pt1 | contig 61479 bp, 51 predicted proteins | sample TroBogEpilimnion_44_FD_153030 | JGI IMG/M metagenome (GOLD analysis project Ga0214192, IMG submission 153030) | Freshwater microbial communities from Trout Bog Lake, WI - 29JUL2008 epilimnion | ecosystem: Environmental > Aquatic > Freshwater > Lake > Epilimnion/Euphotic zone | place: Trout Bog... | reverse complement strand
ATTAATTTTGATAGCGTCAGCAAAGAATTATTACCTAATTGTACTTGTGTTAACTCTGGATTCTTTGAACTTAAGTTTTTTATTTTTTCATCAATGTTAGAAACAGCAACCATAAGTTCATCTAGCTTCAATATTTTAATATTACTATTACTATTAAGTTCTTTATACTTATCTTTACCTTGTGGCGTGTAACCAATGGCTTTAAGATATCCAATAAGCATATCCGAAAACATTGCATAGGTATAACCTATAAAGTTAGCTGTGATTTCAAAATTACCTGTTTGAGAATTAAAACGGGTTGTAAACTTGGTCATATGTAGACAATATGTTACCGCTTGACCATAGTATCCTTTTATTGTTAAATTAAACAATGGGTATGGAAGTTGAAAAAATATAGAATACTTGTTTTTACCACCAGCAACAAAGTTTTCATTTTGAAAAATAGCACTACCTCTAACGTCTATGAATTTGATGGTTATCAGAGGCATTTGTTGAGAGTTAAAATCAATATCAATATTTGTAATTCCCAAGTTTTCGCTATTATCTGTTGATTGATATACTTCGGTATACTTCGTTGTTAGATAGGTTCTGGACGCACCTTCAATTTTTGACCCCTCTAAAAATCTAACACTAACCTCATCTTGACTTTGTGCTGTTGATGTGGTTGATGAAGAAGTTGATGTTGAAGTCAATACGGTTCTCGCTCTTTTTATTGAGTTTAACTCAACAACTATTGTTAAGTCCTCTAGTGGAACACTTATATTGTTTGAAGATGATTGACCATAAAATAAATTAGGGTCAACCATCTTTGTTTTTTTGTTTGGGCCATTACAGCTTACTGTTGTAGCATTAGATGCCATATAAAAGATTAAAATTGTTTACTTGTGTTATGTAACTTTGTATAGCGGTTTCGTATGGAAAAGGAATCCTAATTAAAGTTTGATTTGGAATATTAAATTCCAATCCTCCGAATTGTGGATTTGCTAATAGTATTAACCAACCGCTATAAGGATTACCATAATACAAGTTGCTTATTTTGTCAAGTCTACTTTTACCTTGTTGGTAAATTGCAAACTTATCGGCACTATTTTGTGGTATTATTATCCCTGGAATTGTTTTCATTCCACCATTAGCTCTAAATTTGTTATATCTATCGAAATAATTTGCCATATATTAATTACTTGTCTTTGAACAACTAGTTCCGTTTATCGTTATTGTTTGTCCATTGGTTCCATTAGGGTAGCAATTATGACAAGGGTTTTTATTTATAGAATCATATCTTTCTGGTGATATTATATCATAAGCATTAACATCTTCATCTGGACAATCATATGGTAAAATTGAAAATGAACCATAAGCTTTTACATTTTGTAATGTTGGGAAATATACATAGTATTGAAAAGTATTTGTGTTCATTGCTGATAAAGCATCTTTCCAACCATCTTTTGTTGAAGTATACGTCCCAGAATTTGGCTTATCAGCATTATTACTATAAACTTTAAATGCAGCGATATCAACATTGCCTCCAAGAGGATTTGATAAGACAACTTTTGCATCATAGTCTTTTGATAAACCTCCAGATGTAATACCAAATACACCGCTTAGATATGTGCCATTAGAATAATTTATTCTAAGAAGATATTTTCCAGTTAATATAGCATTTACTAAAATACTATAGTCATCAGATGGCGCAACTGCTGGTGGTGTTGATAATGCTTGGGCTTGTGTTGAAGCTGCCGTTTGATTTATAGTATTTTGTACTGGTTGATTGGTGTTTATATTACTAATAGTTGTTGTTGTAAAATCAGCCAAAGATGTTGCACCTTCAACCAACATATAACCACCAGCAACAGCTGTTATGGTTGGAGTGATAACTTCCGAATTTTTTTTGTCTGGAGAATTAGTAATTGTCGTAGTAGTAGTTTTTGATGTGCTTTTAGCAATATAATCAGCTCTAAAATCATATACATGCGTGTTTGCATAATAGTTAAATGATAACGCATTTTGTAGCTTATTTATAGGGCCGTAAAGCGATGAAGCACCGATAAATTTAAACGATATGTTTACGTTAGCAATCATTGGTTGTACACCCACACCTTCTGGGTTTAAATCCCAAACGAGTGGTTCATAGTCTATACTTAAGTTATCAATAACAATTTTTGTATGATAAAAATCACCTATTCTTAAGATACATACTGGTGGTCTACCAAAAGCCAAGTTAGCTGCGTCTTGCGATTCATTTGTTGGCCCTTGTCTTGTACATTGTTGTAAGAACGTTAAACGACTATTAAGACCCTCTGGTGTCATAGAGTGAAACGCTGGATGGAAGTATTTAATCTTAGACCTAAAGTCATCAAAGATAAATTTATCATAAGATGTTAATCTTTGAAAATAACTAGCTTCGTTATAGAACTTATTTATTATTTTGCTTGAAATTTGTTGCGTACCAGCGTTTGTGTTTGAAACAGGTTGAGCTGGTGCAATCGTGCTTGCCGCCCTTTTAGCATCATATGTAAAAGTAACCTTAGCATATCTATCAACCTTACAAGCTTTTTCGTCTGGAGAATTTTTTGTAGAACAAGACGTTGATGTTAAAGCTTGAGACGTTATGGTTCCTTGACGGCTTGTATCGTTGTTTAAGAAGTTTTTAACAATATAATCATATAGGTATTCAGCTCTATTTAATGCTAATTCTTGGTTTGCTGTTACATTACCTTGTGGGCTAGCATAACCAGTAACGTTTACAACACAATGCGGACACTTGTTAGTCAGCCATTCTGCCATTGCGCTTGTAAATTTATCATCAGTAAAACCACTAAATTTGTCTGTACCAACCATATAGTTACCAGCATACCAACCATTTAAACCAAAATTTGTAGTGTCTGTATAAGGTATTGTATGTCCATTAGATGGGTTGCTGGACCCAGCAGGTCCAGTTGTTACTTCACCTTGTAGAGTACCAATACCAAAACCCTTTCCAGTTGTATTATTAGAATAGTCTATCTTATCGGTTGAGGTTCCGTTTTGTAAACCGTTTTCATACCCTTTATTTATGACTTTATCGATATCAAAAATATCGTTAGGGTAATAAACATTAAAACCATCACTTGGTAAAGGCTCAGATTCTATCGTAGCTTTTTGAACAACCTTTTGGGTTTCTTGAGAACCAGCACTTATTTCTGAAACGGTAAGTCTTTTAGCAAATTCACTATCTATATCAAGACAACCAGCAAAGAAACTAGCAACATAATTATTATCTGGTCCATTAGGACCTCTAAATGAATTAGCGTAGCTAGGATGGTCAACAATAACGCTGAAGCTCAAGTTTCCGCTTCTTTCTGTATTGTTGTAGGTATATACAGGTTCTCCTCTACCAATAAAGTTGGTTGACTCCCACTGCACACTGCTTGTCTCGGTAAATTTAATATTATAAGGTGGAAACCACATGATACGACCTTTTATGTTATTTAACTTATCACCTGGCCCAACTTCAACTGGAGGTAAATTTTGTAAGTTTTCATTCCAAGCTAAGTTTTCAATTGAAAACATATAGTTTTTTAAAAGATACGAACCGTTTACTGGTAAATCTGGGTCTCTAAAGTCGGAATACTTATCGTCAATATATGGTGCTATCTTAACAAAACCACCATCTTCAAGAGTCGAGTTATCGTATTGATACCTGTACCCTTCTTGAGTTCCAGATTTAATCTTATCCGCAGTATCTTTTAAGCTAGAGTGTCTTATTAATTGATTTGCATATTCATATCTGTCAAGCGTAGTCCAGCTTCTACAATATGTGTTATCAGCTGTATCTTTCTGGCCATCAAAAACACCATTGACATATCTATTACCTTGAATAACAGCACTACCCTTTGAAAAACCACCACCGTTAGCTGTTTGTATTTGACTAGAATTTTTATTCATGTCACCTTTAACGCTAACTATATTTAACATGCCTTTGCTATTGAAAAGCTTTTGAGTTTTTGTTAACAAAGACTTAGATAAATCAACTGAAAGTCCATTAATATTAAATGTATCAGGTAATTCATCATAATCATTTGATGCGTTAACAGCTCCAGCGTTGCTTGTTGTCCAAGTAAACCCTACATCACTTATTTTTCTATTATCATATCCAGCATTACCAACAGGTCCACTATAGGTATCTTCTGGTGCTAAGAAACCATATTTCTTAATCATTTCATCCCTATTATAGCTTATCTCTGGTATAGCTGAATTATTAGGGTTATTCATAAAGTTATATATCGTTCCCTTCGTTGCATCGTCATAAAAAGCATACAATAATGGATTTATACCCAATTGACCTTTTGAATCCGTGTAACCTGGCGAGTATCCTGTTCTAAACAAGGTATTCATTGGGTTGTCGTATTGACCAGTTCCTTGCAAGTTAGCTGTCATATTTTCAATAAGAGCGTTGAATTGACCAGAACCTGTATTCAATAACATTGAATTAGCTCTTTGTATATTTCCAGATTGGTTTTCAGAAGAAAATATCGAAGCACCATCTGTTAAATAACTCTTAGGTACGTCATATCCTAAAACGCTGTTTAAAAGACTACTAACAAAGTTTTGAGTTGGAACTGTAATGCTATAATCACTGAATGAATTGAAGGTAGCGTTATTGGATAATAACCTACCCAATTCTTGGCTAGCAATAAACCCTAGGTTAGTGTCTTTTACCGTACTTGAAGCACTTATACTTCTACTAGCCAATGAAGCTTGAAAATCAAAGCCTATTGAAGCTCCTCCTACTGAAAGACTTAAACCAGCACCGACACTAGCATTAAGAAGTGAATTACCTAATACATCCGAAGCTTCCAGTGGTCCCAGTATACCATCATTAACAGCACCGAAGGTTTTTAAATACCCTGGCAATTGTTTACTAATACCCTTGGGCTTAAGTGTTATCAAGTCTCCCGCATCAAATTCATTATCAAGGTCTAAGTATAAATTATATAATGTGTTTTCTTTTCTGAATCCAGCATAATTTGTTTTACCAAGCAACCCTAATTGAGTTATTTGGTCTGTTGCTGTAGTTGGATACTCTGAACCAATTGGAAAATCAACACTACCGAATTGAGGATTTTGTATTGGTAATACATAATCAATTGATAATAAAGAAGGTGCGTCTTGGTCATTGTTTTGAAATTGATTAACAGCAACAGCTGTTTGATAACGAGTTAAACCCCATACTTCAAGAGGTAATCCAATAGGTACCACGTTGGCATTGTTGTTTATGCTTGTATCTGTTACTGGTTCACCTATACGTGGACCTCCAGCTGGTGATGTACCAAGAAATGGATAGAAGCCACCACTACCACTATTACCGTTGAGATTCTTATGGAGCAAGAAGTCTCTTATTCCATAATCAAGAGTAATACTGTTAATAGTATTCTTTGTAGTTGGTGTAGGCGGTGCCGTGTTATAAAACTGGATTGGCATAGTATTTACGTTTGTATATAAATACTATTGTAGGTAAAAATCTAACAAAATAAATGCTTGTAAAACAATAAAAGGCACACTAGGTGCCTATATTGTTATTTATTTTATGTTAATATTATTATTAACTTATTTTATTTAATATTTTATATAATACAAATATACGGTTTTTTAACGACATTGTCAAGCACATTTATGAAATACTTCTCAAGATATTGATTATCAACCACAAATTTTATGTGTTTTTACCACCATTATTGATTTTTTGTACTTCGTTGGTCACCAACAGGGTCATTGAACGTATAAATGAAGGGTCTTTTAACAAATCTGTACCAACACTACCACCGCCTGGCGTAGTTACCACTAATTGTCCATTAATCGTAAGGTCTCCAAATGTATGTTTAACTTCATTAACACCTCCAATACCACCAATAGTATTAGCTATTGCACCAGTAGGTTTCATTGCAATTAAATCATCTTTTTTATCAATTGGTGTTATTTTTCCGTTAGATACTATGGCATCATTAACTGGTTCTGAAAAAAATTCATCATATAAACCTTTTCCTAATCCAGTCACACCACCAATCAATGCGCCTGGTGCTGCACCAACACCTCCAAATAAAGCACCAGCACCAGCACCAACACCAGCACCAACAGCTGTTGTTGCGGCAATTCTTCCTAATTTTTTACCCCAATTATTAGACCAAGTATCTGACTTTTTTTTCTCACCAACTATCTTGTCATACAGCCAACCAGCAGCACTAGACGCAAGAAGACTTATACCAGCCACTGCTGCACTAGCAATCGCTGTTGCGGCACCACCTGCGGCTGCGGCACCACCTGCACCTTCTCCAGCAGCCGCTTCTCCAGCAGCCGCTTCTCCAGCAGCTCCCTTACCACCCTTAAGCCAATTCATAAGATTTGATAACACACCACCTTTGCCTGTTGTTCCAACATTAAACCCTTGAGCTAATAATAAACCATTATTAAACCAACCAATACCCGATATAACCGCACTAAAAGTTTTACCAAGTAATACAGCACCAGCTGTTACCCATGGGTGTTCTATTATAAAACTAGCAATATCTTTTACTACGTTAGCTACCTTACCAACAATATATTCAATACCTTCGACTATTTTCTTAAAATTCTCCCCTTTAACAAACTCATCCAATTTTGGTATTAAGTATTTATCCATATCTTCAACAAACGGTATTAAAGCTATTTTTAATTTATCAACAACACCTGTCAATGCATCGTCAAATGTTCTTGATTGCTTAGCATATTCCTCTAAGCTTTGTTTCCTCTCCGCTTCTGCTTTTAACGTTGCTATATCATTACTATTCAAAGCGTCTAAGTATTTAGGTTGAGCACCAACCATTATCTTTGCCTTACCAGTCTTAGCCTCCCATATTGCTGAATTTGTAATAAATTCTTTTGTTGCTTGGTCTTTTACATCGATTGATATTTGGCCATTTATTTTTGTAGCCTTAGCAGCGTTTTTACCAGCGGTTGCCAATTCTTCATAAGATATACCAGTCTGTTGTGCAATTACTCTTAGTCTATGCATTTCCATCGCGGAAATTTCAAAATCACCTTTTTGTGCGTTAAAGTGAACCGAAGATTCAGTCGCTTTACCAATTTCTTCGGTAAGACCAGCCATGTCATTACGAGCCATATACATCAAATGGAATGGGTCGGCCAACTTAGCCCAAGCACCTCCCATAACCTGCAATTGAGCAGACATGTCAACAGCTCCTTCGATATCAAAAAGCTTATCAGCAAAAGGTGCCGCAAATTTCATATCAACACCAAGCTTTGCTGTGTATTCAGCCATTTTTTTAAGACCATCAATACCATTTTTAAAATTGTATTGGTTAAGCATCTTTATATTCTTAGCAACCAATCCAACAACCTTTGTAGTGTTAAGACCCATGTTATGAGCGTCTTGCATTGTTTCCTTAACAAAATTACTGGTTTCTTCTGCTGAGTATCCTTGCTGCGCCATATCAGCCGCCATTTTAGCCGTTCCTTCTGCGCCTAAACCAGTCGCAGCCGCCATTTGGCCTAAAACTGTAAGACTTTCGCTATCTAATTGAACAGCTTTACCTAATTCTTCACTATAATCACTTTGTATCTTAGCTAACTCTTTAACGCCAACACCAATCATTGCAGTGTTGTCAGCAGCTGTTCGTATATTTTTTGAAAAATTATCAGCTTGTTCAGCAACCAAGCCCATACTAAGAGCAGATTTCTTAATGGATTTATCCATTTCAAATAACCCAAGACCACGAATCTTCCCTAAACCTTGAGATATTAAATTAGGTAAATTACCAAGTACATCAGCTGCAACCTTTGCTCCTTTTGCTAATGCCATTTGACCTTTATTGGCATCAGCAATCCCTTTACCTAATAGGTCATTTTGATATTTAAGCTCTTTGTTGTATTTCTGTAATAATACTAATCTTACTTCCGCTGCTTTTTTTTGGTCTAAGGTTGCTTTAGGGTCAGTAATAATTTCTTGTTCTTTCTTTATCTTAATATCAGTTTGTAAGATACTTTTTTGTACTTTCTTGTAGTCTTTTACTGAAGATAAAAAATCATTAAAAGACGAATTAATTACCTCTCTAAGCCTAGCTTCCTCTTTTAAGATTTCTACACCTTTTTTAATTTCATCATCACTTAAACTTGTTGCCATATGCTATTTTTATATTAATGATTTATAACCATTCTTAGATTTATTAGCGTCAATAATTACGCTTGTTTTTTGTATACCACCCCTTATATTGTTAGCATATGGAATTACGTTGACTAAAAAAAGGTTTTGAAACCCCTTTTTCTCCAGTCTTTTTAAAAGTTCAAATTCAACATACTCGTTTTGATTAATAGTATATTTAAGTTTTTGATTTTCAGCCAATTTTCTAGGTTCAACAATTGTTTTATACTCTGTTCCTTTAACTAGTTTAGTGCTTCCCAAATCTATATCTTCAGTAAGTGTTAAAAAAACTTCTTTACCCTCAAAAAACTCTGCCTTTAAACTATCTTGCATTTTACGATAAAAATACTTGTTAAGAATATCCATAGCAACTATTATACCATTACCCTTAGCTTTTTTTCCAGTAAATTCAGCTTTTAGAGATTCCCAAAAACTAGGCTTGGAATAAAAAGCATCCCTCAAGTCTTTATTCTTGGTTATCAACTCCAACATCTCTTGTCCAGTCAAAGATGACGTAGTTCCACTTGTTGTACCACTTGTAGTTCCAGATGTTGTACTACTTGTAGTTCCAGATGTTGTACTACTTGTAGTTCCAGATGCGCTATTTGTAGGTGTATTTTTACTCTTATAAGTATTAAACTTTGTTATGTTCTTAAGAGTAATATTAGGTTTTAAGAACGTTAGATTAAACGTCTTAAGACCATAGTCCTTAGAGTTCAGTGTTTTTGCGTTCAACTTATAGTCATTTTCAGGAGCTTGAGGGTCTCCATTCCCTGGCTTTAATTCCATAACAACTTGTTTGTTGTTATTTAATAAGTTATCCCCTTTTACTACGTTAAAATAAAACTTGTTGTTTTCTTCTTTAACGCATTCTAAAACAACCTTACCAAGTGTTGTTTCTAGTACGAGTACCTTACCAACAGCTAATTCATCAACCAATTTTTGAGTTATTACACCTAGAAACTTTTCTATGCCTTTTCTATTGGCTTCTTCGATGTATTCTTTAATTATGTCTAATTGACTTTCATTTATTATAATTTTCATGTTTGTTGGTTTTTCAATAAATATCCCATAAAAGAAAAATACCCATAAAAATGGGTATTTTGCTTATTTTAAGGGTATGTTCCCTGAGTTAAAACGTTCTTTTAATTGTGAACCAGATATCTTTGTTTTTCTTACCCCCTTGCCGCCAGCGTTTTGAGCGTTTTGTCTGGCTTCCTCCATCTTCTCCTCTTTAATTCTTGAGTGTTTGGTATGAAGACTTAAGAAGTATCTTCGCTCATATGTTGGCATAGATAATACATCTGAATATGATACCCCCTTAAGGTGTTGCGTACAGATATATATCTCTTCTAGTAAGTTAGGCTTGTAGTCTGAAGTCAGGCCAAAAAAACTTGATGTTAATGGGAAGAAAGGTAGTTATGGACCCTCCCCTTGGGGTCCCAACGGTTACTTGCATGTCAACACCGCTTTGTATTTTTTCGACATATGCGTTAAATTCCTTAGCATCTGGTATTCTTATCGAAGAAACAAAATCACGTATTGCATTTCTGTCTCTTATCCCATTAACCTCTACTATCATCTTTTCAAGCTTATACGTTGATGAATTATCCACTGGGACTTCATTTTCTTCATCTTTTTTAACCTTTTCTTCAATCTCATCAACATCACCGCATGTTAACAACTTAAACTTAACGCTACTTCTTGATAGCTTCATGTTAAAGTCAAACAAGCCTTCTGCGTCTGGCTCTGCTCCTAGGTTTTTAATCTTCAATTCATTAAGATTGAATTCTGTTTCGAATGCGTTTCCATCTTCATCCAACATGGTAACAGGATACATTTCACCGTAAGCCGTTGCTCTCAACCAAATCATGATAGCATCCCTATCACCAACGGTCAAATCCTTGTATCTCAACTCTGGTTCCAAAACCTTTCTGTTGATTAGTATTTCTAGGAACTTACCGCTTTTAAGCAAGTTAGGGCTTGTTAGGATGTTTTCATCAGCCGTGGTCATAAACGACACTCTAATGTTACCCTTTTTGTTAGGATAAACCTTACCTTGAGATGGTAAAGGAATTACATCAAATGGAGAATTGTAATTAGGCTGGCTTAATTCCATCAAGTATGGATTCAAGCCAGAAGGAACTTCACCGTAGGACTCTGCTTTCTTTGCAGTTGTTTTTGGTTGATAAGATGTTTCTTGCATTGGTTGTTGTTTTCTTGTTGAAGCTTCTTCGTATTGCTTCTGATAATTTTGTGTTTGATTTAGGTTTTTCGCGAAGTGTTCGTCCCTAATTTTCATTTGCTCTTCAGCCTTTTTCTTGATTTCAATAATCTCTAGCTCTTGTTTTGACAAGGCCTTGGTTTTTGTTTCTGGCTCCGCAAGGTCTGGATACTGAATAACACCAACCTCTTCTTTTAATTGAAACTCTTGCTGGGTTCTCCTACGCATCATTTCAACTGCCTCTGCATAGCTAGAGCTGGTTTTGTCTTGGCTGGCCGAATTTGTGTAGATTTCATCGGTAGCTGATTTTTTTTCAGCTTCAAAGGATGTTTTTTTTGCTTTTTCATCCAAAAGCTCTTTTTGTTGTTGTGGGGTTGGGAAAACCCTTGGTCTTGTTTCTGACATTTAAAAACGTTTAGCTTGTTATAACTTTAAAAATAAATATATAAGGTTGGATTTTTTTGTAAAGCATAGGTAAAATAAAAAAAGGTCACGCAGCATCTGTGTACTACGTAACCTTTTTAATTTTGAGTATAAAAATCAGAATAAAAGTATTGCTCTATCGAATCTAAGAGTAGCAGTGATTTCTGCGATACCATCATCATCCATACTTAAGTCACCGAAACCTACGTTTGTAAGCATCGTACCGTCCAGCAACCATTTCTCCACAACAACACCAGTCGGGTCAAGCATTTCAAGCTCTACAGGTCTCTTATAACCAGCAGCATAACCTTGACGGCCAGTGATTGATTCAGAGTGAAGACGAACCCATTCCATGATAGCTTGTGAAGCTGAAGGACCAATTGGGTCACGGAATGTAACATCTATTGCCTCCCAAGTGAAACGTCCGATAACCCATGTAGATGTGTTAAGGAATTGTATTTCGGTTTCGTTTTGTGTTATTGAAGGTCTTGAAGCTGATGATAACCACCATTGTTGAATACCTAAGTCAGCAGGGAAAGTAATTAGCCAACGATTTTTTCTTTTAGGTTCGTATGGCAACGGCATTTTCATTAATAAATCAGACATGTTTCTATGTTTTTAAATTTTTTTCTTATTTGATAATAAATATCAAAGAATTAATTTTTTGTCATTTTCTTATAAATATAACGAATTTGTAAAATATGCTTAACTCATCATAACCGAATCAGATGTTTTTTCGTCTTGACCCGTTAGATTATTACCAGCGGCCATATCTAGCCTATGTGTTAAGTTATTTTCTTCAGCTATCTTGTTATAGGTATCCATTATCTTTTTTGCATTTTTTGCAAGTAGCTTATCTGGAAACTTAACGCCTTTCTTCTCCAATAATTCCTTGAGTTCTTCTACCTTTTCCTCGCTTTCAAGTGTATTCTTAATTTCACTCATGATTGTTTCATCTGATAAAGCCCTTTCAGCAATGTCTTTATTTAATCCTGTTAGGTTAACTTCCATAAGCTTAGCGACACCCAACAAAACTTCTTTTATTCCTTCGCTTAGAATGGCCTTAGAGCGTGTTTCTTGTTCACGTAGCATAAGTCTATCAAATTGTCCAGAAGTAAGCTTAATTCGCATTATATTCGTTTTTCTATAAATACCTATATAAAACAAAAAAGCCCCTATGAAGGGGCTTTTTTTATGTTTGTTTTTATTATACGTTTGTGAAAGATGCACCAGTATTCATAACAACAAATTGGATTTGTATGAACTCAAGGCTTCTTGTCGGCTTCAAGAATATCTGACCAGTCAATTGGTTTCTATCATAATCAGCTGGGTCATTTGAAAGCACAACACGGAAGTCAGTCAAACCTCTTTCGGCTCTGATGTTATCCAAGATTGGGTTAACAAGTGCCAAGAATTGATTTCTTACCACGCTATCGTTTTGTTCGAACAACAATCTGATAGAAACAGCAGAGATAAGTTTTCTTGCTTGAAGAAGAAGTCTTCTAACGTTAATTCTGTTAAGAGCTGTATCTTTAACTTGAAGCGTTTTGTTACCCCAAATCTTAATACCGTCTGATACGAATGTAGCGATAGGGTTAACTCTGTTTTCATATAGAGTATCTCTGTCAGCAAGTGTAAGTTTCTTACGAGCTTGTATAGCTGATACATCACCACGATTAACACCTGCAACAGCAAACCATGGGAATGCAATATTGTCTGTCAATGCAATGTTACGTACAACATCTCTTGTAGGTGGTATGTATATCAATACGTTGTTTTCATCATCTACGATTTGAACCCATGGCCAGTATGTACATGTATAGTTACTGTCAAACATACCATCTAGTGTACCAACTACATCTTGTGGTGTAATTACTTGTCCATCATAATAGTCAGGTGTTGTAACAACGTACAATGAGTCAGCTCTTTCTTGTTCAACCATTTCAATAGTCGACTCAACCAAGATTTGGTTATCGAACGTATCGATACCTGGCGTAGCCAACACATTTATGTTTACAGCCTCTGGATTTCTGAATGTCCAAATAGCCTCCAAGTATGCATAGTAGTCAGATGTAATACCCACATCACCATTGCTAAGCGTTCTGTTTTTGAACGCACCGCTAGTTAAACCAGCTTGACCAAACACACCATTTATAACGTATTTGTCAGTATTGGTTCTTCTTGTGTTATAGATATCCCAAGCATCAAATCCACCATAAGGCGCAAAGGTAAACTTACGAGAATATAGATACTGATAAGGACTTGTAGGAACGTCTACAGCAGCTTCGGTTGTGAACACGAAATCACCAGTATCAAACTTAAATACTGGGCTGTATGTCGCACCACTGTTATTCAATACGATATAAACGTTATCGATAGTAACAGCAGAAGCGTTAACATCCATGTGGAAACCATTTGTTAAACCAGTCCATTGATTCATTGTTGTATCAGCTGGAAGACCCTTGTAATCAAAGAAGTTTGTATCGATACCCACGGTATCAGAAAGACCCAAGTAAATCTTACGCTTGTTATCAAATGTAGCATAAGCTGTTTTGTAGCTTATATTAGGGTTAACAACGCTAGAGTTGCTATTTATTTGATAGTCACGAATAGGGAAACCTACGAAACCAGATGGAAATGCTTCGCTTGTATCAGACGTGTCATCCATATCAACAAGTACGTAGTTAGACTTAGATACATAAACACCATCGGTTGTACCGATTACTCTTCCAATATATCTTGAAGATGTTGGGTCCATAACACAACGTGAATAAACTTCCAATATTACTGGACGAGCATCTGTATCATAAAAACTTCTGATTTGAACATCAAATTCTTTTGTGTCAAGTCTTATGTTGGTTATTGATATCTTTATTTGTTCGTTAGCTGCATTACCATCAGATATTGTTACAAATCTGAATAGTCTTAATACTTTATTACCACGTAATTCAGATACTACATAAGGAGTTGTAGCTTCTTGGTATTCTTGGAAGTAGTTGTAGTAATTCTTAACATAAGGAACAACTGCTTGTTTGATACCTCTTATCTTTCCTTCAGCGTTAAGTATCTTAAACATATTTTCATAGAGTTCTTCTACGAACAATGCTGTGTTGCCGTCTTGAGCACCTCTACCCAATACCTTACCAATAAAGTTTCTTTGCGTTGTATCTAGCGTAACTTGATAATCAAACGCACCAAGAGTGTTTGAAACACCGCTCAATGAGAAGATACCTAGTGGGTTAGCAACAGAGCCTGAATAACTTGGGTCGAATCCAACACCAGTAGCACCAGTAACTTGGAATACAGGATACTGTGTTGCAATATCAACGGTACCTCTTGAACGAATCAAAGCTACCAATTTATTTTCTACGTCAGAATATGATGAACCAGAATAATAAACCGTTACACCAGTTGTTGTACCAGTTATTATATTGCTTCCGTTTGAACCGTAGTTTGAATTTTTAACATATAAGTTAAATGATACACCACTAAATGCGCTACCGTATTTCTTAAAAGTTGCTGCTATGTTAACAGATGTACCAGTAGATGCAGTACCTAAGAACGCTAGCGAACTTGTAAGTGTACCATCATTAATAAGTGCTTGAATTAGTGGGTCAGCAGAAACCAAGGTAGTTACCGTACCAGCAGATGTTGCGCTAAAGCTAATAAGTGGGTTATATGTCGTTCCGCTGTTTGTTGTTATAACGGTAGATGAATCAAGAGCACCATCAAGTGTGATACCCCATGCATAACCAGCGTCATAACCAGAGAGACCCAATACTCTTGTTACGAATAATTGGTTAGATTGAGTTAAGTATGACTTAGCTATATAAGGTAATTCATACAATGGAGCACCAGTGTCTTTTACTTTTGTAGCGTTAAGACCACCAAAGAAAGATTGAAATTCCGTATATCCATTAACGAAGATAGGCTGGAAAGCTGGTCCTTGTGTGGTTTCACCAACCAATCCCAAGGTAGTTACCCCTACTTGACGTGTAACGAAGGTTAAATCTAATTCTGATGTGTAAACACCTGGACTCACGAATACTTGTGTTGCCATATTTTTTTTGTTTTATGTCTTTATTATTTACTTTTAAAGTTGTTTATTATAAATATTAGGTTTTCTTCAAAAGTAAGTTCATTAAAAAAGATATATCGGAATTAGTATGATTTTTTTCATACTTTTGTCATACTTATAAAAAAAGCTTTAATGAAACGCGACAAAAACATTAAAATCACTGAAAAAACCCACCAACTACTCAAAAAGTATTGTGAACAAAACGGCCTTAAGATGTTTTCTTTTGTTGAAAAAATGATAAAAGAACAATGTACTCCAAAAAAAGACATATACGGCGAATGATTACCCAGCAAAAAATGAAGACACTTGCGCTCTAGGGGCCACCAATGCAACATATGGTTGAGCATCCTTCCAGTAAGATAGGTTAGTACTAGCGGCATAATAAGTTGTACTCCAATCATCAATATTAATCCAACCTGTTGTTCCATCACAATCAACATATAATTCATAGACCGTATTGACAGTTGGTGTTGGTAAGGTAGCTGTAAGTGTCTCCCAAGTACCAGCAGCCGAAACTGAAGTGGTTAATGCGCTAAAGCTTGTTATACCAGCTTGGAAGTTAGGTCTAAGCATAAGTCTAGGTGCGTTACCGTTATAAGCGGTACCATCGCCAACTACTGATTTTCTAACCTTAACACTTACTGTAGCTGAACCACCTGACGTAACATTTATCTTTACACTTGTGTGACCAAACTTAACGTTTGCAGTTGTTGGTGTTTGTCTAAGAGAAGGACTTGAACTATTATATATTGTTGTGTCAAGTCTTGACGTTCCATATTGACTGTAAGCAAACATACTACCCGCAACACCGTTTTCGTTTATTGAACTCACACCTAATCCACTAGGGCTTCTAGTTAAGTTACTAGTAGTTATTTTTGTTGTTGAACTAAATGTACAGTTTATAAAGCTCATGTTACCAAATGGTCCAGATGCAAAGTAAATATCAGATGCGGAATGACTAGGACCAAATGTGGAATTATAAAATACTATATAATCACTACCACCACCTTGTTGGAAAAAACCACTACTTTGTACAAGTGTAGAACCTCCATAAGTATTAAAATTTTGAATGAAAACGGTATTATTTAAACCAGCTGATTGTACACCATACCCATTACCAAATAATGTACCACCATTTATGTTCATGAGCTGATTTTCAATACCCATAACAGCTGTTAAATACAATCCTCCAGCATTATTTCTCCAGGCTGTTATATTTGACGCCGTCCCGAATGATGTCGATAGTGAAACTCCGTAGCTGCTATTCCCGTATGCCAATAGGTTATTAATCGTTCCATAACCGACCGTACCCGTTTGAGAACCTATCGTTATACCAATACCAGTACCATTTGCAATTGTATTGTTTGTAAAGGTAATGTTTGGTGAGTTCATTGCTACAGTAGTCTTAATACCAACATTATTATCAAGCGTAGTTGAATTATAAACGGTACCATATCCAGTACTAACCAAAGTAGGTACGTTGTAACAAACATTATAGTTGAAGTTAATAGTACTATTATTGGCAGCATAAATAAAAAAACCATATGCGTTTGCAACACTTGTTCCGTAAAAAGAACAATATCTCACATCAGCATTGGCTGTTGGATTACTTATAGCTATAATTGGTTTAACAGCCGATGCTGTTCCTAAATTGTAAAATCCAGTATAGTATGTTGATATATTTGGGTTATTAATACCTGTTGGTGATTGACCTGGTGTTGTAATATATGAAACAATGGTTGGACTCGTTCCATATATATTCACGTTTCTAGTTAGATTGACTATGTCAGCTTGAATTAGTGTTGACGCATTTCCACCGTGAGCAGCAAGAGTTGCGCCGCTAAACTTAACTGTTGTTCCTACTGAATCACCAGATAAAAAAGTTGTTTCACCATCAGCAACAGTTCTAGTTGTTCCAGCTATTGCTATTGTATCACCGCTTAACCAACCAGTCACAACGTCAGTTGTACCAGATGTAGCACCAAGTGAAATATCAGCGGCTAACTTAGCCTTTACGGTTTTGCTTGCACCATATGTAATTAAGTTACCAGCTACACACAACCCATATTGACCAGCGGTTGAACCAGAAATAAGTAATGAAGCCGTTGATGAAGAAGGGATGGTTGTACCAGAACTACCCATTTGTAGGGTACCAGCACAATATACCGTTATATTTCCTTGGGTACCTAGAAAATACTTAGTTGAAGACGATGTCCCATACGCTAGGGTACCTAACGAAGAAATTGTAATTGAATTTGAACCTGGAGACACACCGTATATACCCGAACTATCTGGTCCAAGCATTAGGGTAGCTGATGTATTATCAATAGTTACCGTATACGCACTATACACACCAGCACTCGAATAGTCACCACCAACATGAATACTATCACCAATCGTTGGTGTATTACCTGTGGTACATACAAACGCACGATTCCAATCTGTACTACTTGCGTTATAGAAGTATGCTTGGTTGGTTACACTACCAGACATTCTAACACTATAAGCTTGTGCTGCATTAAGTGTTGTACTGGCTGAAAATTTAAAGTGAACCCAACCACCATTTACCGTACCAACAGCTGAGTCAGCTGGTAAATCACTTGCGTTTATAGTAACTGATTGAATAACAGACGATGTACTTGAATTGTAGAGTTGACAAGTTATTGTACCTGTAGGTGAAGCAACACGATAACCCAAGTGGGTCATAATTCCATTTATCGTGTTGCTCAAACTAGTTACTGTATTACTCGCAACTATAGAAGTCGATATACCAATCAAACTAGGGCCAGTTGCTACATAATTCACTAGCGTTCCCCAAGTAGAAGAAGAAGAAAAGTTACCAGATTGTATATTTTTATATATTGCCATAAAACTTAATTACCCCAGTGGTCAGGTTTATCAATAATTATTTCGTTATAAGATAAGTATCCTTGATTATAAAATACGCTTTCACCAAATGCCCTTATCGTATCATCAGTATCGGTATTGTTGAATTGTACACTAGTCCTAAATACAAAGCTACCGTATTCGTCTATTATAATCAAATCCCATTGTCTAAATGAACCATATTCAAATGGATTTATAAATCTAATTATCATGATTTATTTAATTTAATTACTAAGTTTGCGACTGTAATAGTAGATGCGGAACTTACTATGAATTGAATGACATCACCAGTTGAAATACTTGTAGATGTCCATCCAGATACAGCAGCGTTATTTGTTTGTTGGTTCGAAAGAGTAGGTGCATTGCCAGTTCCAATTATTGAAGCACCATTTCTCCATAAATCAAAAACCGTAGAACCTGTGACATCACCAACTAAATACCAGTTTGTTATCGTTCCAGCAAAAGGTACAACACCATAACCAGTTGTACCAGTGGTTATTACTGAACCTTGATTATTTACTGTTGTTCCAAATGTGCCTGTTTGACTAGGAAGGTTCTGATATGTTGTAGCAGAAATTGTACTCGCTGTTAATCCGTTAGTAAATTGTGTTTGACCAGATACCGTACCACCTGTAAATGTAGAACCACCTGTGCTAAATCCAGTTACCGTAAATGTGCCTCCTGTATTATTGGTAAACGTAGCTGTACCAGTAGAATACGTACCACCTGTAACACGAATGTCCGTAGGTAGGTTTTGATATGTTGTTGCAGATACGCTGGTAATTGATAAATTACCTTGTATTTTTTCTGCATTTATATTTTTAGTTGCCATTTGTTATATTTTAAGGTGTTAATAATAATTTAGTATATCCATCTGGAATAGCTACCGTGTTTGTACCACCATATGGGTTGGCACTTGCAATAGCTGTTAATGGTGATGTTGGTGTTGTAAAGTTTCCTGTATAAACACCTAAACCCTTTACAACCCTAAAGCTTGTTATATACCCACCAAACTGCTCTGAAGCTAAACCATTGGTCCTAGCCCCAATTACAAAGGTAGATGTGGTATCTGTTATATTCGTAGAATTCGCAACACCACCAGCTGTTGAAACCAGTGTTCCGTCTTTATAAAAATAAAGCTTGCTGCTTATTCTTACCAGTGCAAAGTGATGCCATGCGTTGGTTATACTACCTTTGGTTCCCAATGGAGTAGCTGTTGGCCAAAAATAATAACTACCTTCTAAGCTCATACCCAAGCTAGGTGACAAACCATACCAAAATATTCTAGGGAATGAGTTTGAATCTGTTTCATACTGGAACCATTCAATCGTAAAGTCACCAGTACCCATAGCATAACCAGCTTGACCAGCAACACTTAAATAAGATGTGGTAGAACCAGTAACTGAATAAGAGTTACCAGATGAAGCACCTGTAAAAGGACTCTGAGCTACTATTGTTGCATTATTAAGAGTAGCGGTTGTAACTAGCGTACCAGATGGTGCAACCGTTCCTACATAATAAATCAGGCTACCATTAAACGACAAAACCCTAGAATTGAAATTCAATAACATTATCCTCTAATTAGTCTTATAAATACATTATCAGCTACTGCTTCGAAAAAATAATTTGGGTTATAGTGTTTTTGACCTTGATAAGTACCTGTAATTGTTGAGCCAGTATAGTTTCCATCGATATCCCAGTTACTTGTTGTTTCCAATAAGTTTGCAATCGTACCACCAGAAGTTAAGTACGCTGTAATAATCTGTTTGCTAGATGTTACGGTACCACCAGAGTTGGCTTCTACAAGTCTATCTGTTGTTCCAGTTAAGCTCGTTGAAGATATAGTACCGTTCAACGCCGAAGCACCAGTAACCGTTAACGCACCGTTTATTGTAAAACCAGTTACGGTATTTATCGTTGCTGTAAGTGCCGACAATCCTTGATTTCTACCAATCGTAAATACGTTGTTTGAATAGGTAAAGGCTGTTGTAAATGAATCAGCAGTTACAGGAAGGTTTAAGTATGTTGTAGCTGAAATTGTATTTGCTGTTAATCCGTTCGTAAATATCGTTGCACCATTTACGGTACCACCTGTAAATGTAGAACCACCACCTGTGCTAAACCCAGTAACGCTGAACGTTCCACCTGTATTGTTAGTAAACGTAGCTGTACCGCTAGAGTATGTGCCACCCGTTACACGTATATCCGTAGGAAGGTTTAAGTATGTTGTTGCTGATATTGTAGTGGCTGTTAAACCATTAGCGTTAGCTAAGAATCCATTGCTTTGAAATGTTGTTCCGCTAATATAACCATCCGCTCTAATTAAAGACGTGATAGCACCTGCGGTGTTTTGCCCTTCAATTAAATCAGTCGAAGAGTCTGAGTTACCAGTACCATTTTGTATGCTCAAGCCATCCAGTGTTGCATTTATAACAATTTCTGGACTAGTGCTATTATTATAAGCTTGCTGTAGCGTTGTTGTAGATAAGCCACCAGCCGCACCAAATGCTTCGCCAAACTTTGAAACCAATAGGAATTGTGCTTTTGAACTATTTGTAAGGTCAGTAGCATTTTTTACAACACTAAGAATACCAATCAAGATACCAATATTACCAAAGTTTGGTTCTAAGATGAATGATTCACTTTGAACGCCAGCAATAGCTGCTGATAAGTTAGAATAAACCGTTTGTCCATATTGAATTCTAAACGCTCCATTTTCAACGAGATAGATTCTCTGATTTGTGGATGCGTTTGTACCACCACCTATGCTTGTAACAACACCACCAACATCATAATGACTTGGGTCTATTGTTGAGGTGTTTGATAGTGTGCCACCTGTTTGTGTTCTATATGCAAATGTTGTTGGGTTTGTTCCAGCAACGCTAAGTCTATTTGGGTCGTAAACGTTATTTACAAAATTTATACCAAGACCATATACATAACCTGCACTGGTATTTATAGTTAAACCAGTATTTGCTGATGGATAAACTCCACCATTTATTAGATTTATTGGAGACCAAATATCTCTTAATTGAGATAATGGTGTAAGAATAATATCAGGCGTATTAAACACATTTAAAATTGTTGATTTGCCTGGATGACCCAATTTACCCAAAAAGATATTTTGTTTTCTTTGTTGAGGTGTTGGAATACTCGTTTGTTGGAATATAGTTCCTCCACTAGTTAACAATAAGAATGTTTCTGTTGCTGAACTAAAATATAACGATTGAATATTTGTTTGACCAGTATATGCGACCTTAATTATTGTAGGGTTGCTGTAGTTAACAGTATCATCAATGATATAACCATAAGCTGGACCAACATTAAATGTTGAAGAACCAGAAAGACTTAAACCACCAAAAGAATATAAACCAGTACTCGTTATACCTTGAGGATAGCCACTTACGCTGAACGTTCCACCTGTATTATTAGTAAATGTAGAAGTACCACTAGAATAAGTACCACCAGTAACACGTACATCAACAGGAAGATTCAAGTATGTTGTAGCCGAAATTGTATTTGCGCTTAAACCATTGGTGAATATCGTTGCGCCATTTACGGTTCCACCTGTAAATGGTGTGCTAAAACCGTTTACACTAAAGGTACCGCCCGTGTTATTTGTGAATACTGCTGTTCCGTTAGAATATGTACCCCCTGTAACTCTGATATCATTTGGTAATCCTAAATAAGTGGTGGCACTAAATGTATTTGCGCTTAACCCATTATTGAAATAAGTAGCCCCAGTTACCGTACCGCCTGTAAATAAAGTACCAGCACTACCAACAACTACATAACCGTTTGCGTCTATACCTAAGTTATTTATGCTTGTACCACCACTTAAATACTTTATATTCATGTATGGCACATATACCGTGTTATCTGTTGTACCTGTTATATTCGCACCCAATACTACGGCATTGGTTCCACTTGCTATTGAATTACTACCATGAACAAAACTATATGTGCCACTGGCCATTGAATTATAACCACCAGAATGGGTATAATCACCACTAGCTATCGTAGTATTACCTTCAGCGTGGCTATAATTTCCATTAGCTTTTGTACCGCCGCCCTCAGAATGCGCAGCAAAACCACTAGCTAGTGTATAATAACCTTCAGCATGACTTGCTTGTCCATTTGCGGCGGTTGATTGACCTTCAGCATGACTACCATCACCAGCCGCAATAGTAACATTACCTTCAGCATGAGCATGAGGCGCACTAGCGGTTGTTAAATAACCTTCAGCATGGGCATAATCACCAATAGCCGTTGATTGGCCACCTTCAGAGTGACTAGCAACGCCGTTGGCCGTTGTAGCGTAACCTTCTGCAACAGCATAGTTATTAGCCGCATCAACGCTAGAGTCATTTTTTGTCTTTATTGAATAATTACCAGTTGAACCAGATGTCCAATAAGGTGTGTTAAGATAAGTCGTTGCACTAATTGTATTGGCTGATACTCCATTAGTAAAAAGTGTGTCGCCAGTTACGGTTCCACCAGTAAATGATGTTGCTGTATTTGTGTTAAATCCAGTAACGCTGAAGGTACCTCCTGTGTTGTTGGTAAATACTGCCGTTCCAGCATTATATGTACCACCAGTTACTCGTATGTCGATAGGTGCTGTGTATCCAGTATAAAAACCTGTTACATTGAATGTACCACCCGTATTATTTGTAAAGGTAGCAGTTCCAGAATTATATGTACCACCAGTTACATAGGTATCTTTAGTACTTAAACCAGTTAAATTACTTCCATCACCATAAAAGGTTGTTGCTGATATTGTATTCGCGCTAATACTATTAGCAATAATATGACTAACACTTAGCGTACCATTTATTGTAAGACCAGTAAAGGTGTTTATGAAGGTATTCAAATGAACACCGTCATTTCTTGTGATTATTAAATCATTATTTGTAAATGTAACACCAGTAACATATGTGTCAGCACTAAAAGAACTTAGATTAAGCGTATATGCTGATAACGTATCGTTTCTGTTGAAATAAACCGTATGACCTATTAGCGTGGTACCAGTGGTATAGTAGTCTTTAAACCCAGAAACACTTATAGTCGTTCCATCACTTTGTCCAAGCGTTAATACATTTGAATTACTATCAAACGTTCCACCACTTAGGGTTTTAAGGTTGATGATATCAATTACATTGGTACCAGCACTATATATCGCAGATGTATGTATTGTTGAAGCTGTTAGGTTATCGTTTGTATAGATATTACCATCAAAGCTAATCACGCCTTCACCCAAAAATATATTAGTATTACCGCTGCATGATGATAGTATGTTTGAATAAATACCTGTGCAAGCACTAAATACTGGGACACCTTCTACTGGTTCAATAATGAAGGTCTGTGTTATATTATATTCTGCTCCTAGAGTGCTCATGCTGTTGTGTTACCAATTAAAATAAATTTTCCAGTAGTATAAATGCTTTTGTATACCTTTACATAAACGCTATCGTTTGCCGATATGTTTATTGGTGTTACCAAGGTATTTCCGTCAAATACTACTACGTTATTAACCTTTATAGTTATCCTAGATAAATTCTCTACATTCACAAGTTGTGTAAAAACTGCATTGTATTGCGCTGTGAACGTAAACTGATAACTAGAACTAGGCATAAATACAAAGGTATAGTTTATTTCCTGACCTTTTTTTACAGGTTCAAAAATAACATTATTAAGTATCCTTTTCTCATCAATTTCAAAGCTAGAAAGAACCCTATTGATTGTAGGAACTACTTGGAAATCAGTTTCATCCAGTATATACCCCATTAGTTTTATTTCGAACATTTGAACATAGAATCTTCTAGTTTCAAAGTCTTCGATATTACTTTCATCCCCTACATTCTCCAAAAGCAAAGGCATAGGGTGACCTTTTACGTTTATATAGCACTGTCTTGATTGAAAAGCTCTTTGTATAACGGTATTAAACCTATTTAGGTCCTTCATTCTATTCGTAAACAACCTAACTTCGTATGTTATATCCACCGATGTTGGTTGCGGAACCTTATAAAGTGTTATACCCTTTCTAATACCGTCCCATGATGGCACCTTCATATAGGTATAGGTCCTGTTTCCTGGTATATTCCATAATCCAGCTTGGTTTTGGCCAGCTTGGATATCTGGTTTTCTTACTATCGTAACAAATGGAAACTCAATATTCTTATATTCTTCTGTAAATTGCCATGTTTTTGTAAATTCAGACCATCTTTGTATGGTTAAGAATATAACTGGAACCTTTTTATCATCGATTGTTACGGCAAAACCCTTCTCGTCACCAACAAAATCAATAAATGATTGGTCCATATCTTCAATGGAAACACCCTTTGGTAAAAATGTTCCATTGTCTTCGATGCCATGAAGAATTTCTTGTCTTCTTTCATAACCTATCTTATGATTTATTATGTCTATGTTGGTTCGAAAACCTTTAGGTACTCCCATAATTCGTTTTATTTATAAATATTACATTCCACGGAACTCAGTGTTATCTACTGGAGCGCATTCTATCGTTCTGAATGCACCCTTGTAGCCCATTATGGTGTGTTTATTGTCAAAATTCTTAACACCATCATTGGCAACACTAAAATACCTTATTTCTGTTTCGGTAACTGGATAACCAATATAGTCACCGTAGCTTATATCCACCCCCAATTCAGCTAATTGCTTATCATAAATACCGAAGGTTAGTTTTCCATCTTGGATATATCTCATGGTACCACTTTTATTGTATGTTTCATTCTTAGGTGCTTCCATGATTGGAATAACCTTTATCTCTACTGGTGGAAAGAATCTAATACCATCCTTCGAAGCTTCGGTATAGACATCATCATACTCAGTCTGCTGTCTATCAACACGATATAGAATAAGGGTGAAGTTTCCATCGCCTTCTATCGCTTCTCTACCCATACTAACCTCTAAAAAAAAAAATCTTCTTCAGAGAAAAAGCGATTTATTCTTGTTATTGGTGTAATTTTTTTATTTTCCATGTTTTTTAATGAATTTATGTATTATTTTATTAGAACATCCATATTTAACTCCAATCTGAACTAAATTTAACCCTTCCTCGATATAATTTTTAATATCATCAATGTTTAAATTATATTTATTTGATGCTGGTTTTATTATGCAATACTTTTTAATCTTATCGCTAATAACTGTTCTATGACAACCATATAAATCAGCTATTTCAGATATTTTTAAGTTTTTATATAAATATAATTCTCTTAGTTCATCCTCATTAATATCATATTTAAAATTTCCATTTTTTTTGCCTTTAAAAGTGCCTTCTTTTTTTACTTTTTCACTTCTTTTAAGTAATACTTCTTTAGGTAAAGATTTGCCAAACATTGGATTGTTTTCACCAGAATTATTTTGACTCATTTTCATTCTTGTGGTATCAGTATGTACAAAACCTAACGAATATTTATTGTTTTTATGTAAATCACTTAATATTTTTTTTGTTTTATCTGAATGCTTATGACCAACAGCTCTTGTGTTTCCAATCATGTTTTCTGACATTTTTTTCTTTAAATTTTCAGACCATTCTTCACTATCCCATAATTTAGTTAATAATTCTTTTCTTTGTTCGTTCTGTTCTTTAGTTCTTTTTAAACCTTTATTGTTTAATGAAATTTTTAATTTAGATTCTTCAGTGTGCGTTTTACCAAACATAGGGTTTATATCGCCACCATCCGCAATGTTTAATAATTTACTTGTTTTTTCTCTATTTTCTTTAATTTCTTTTATCTCTGCATTTAACAAATCCTCATAAGTATCGTATTCTTTTATTAATTTTATTATAGGTTTTTTATTGTTTGATTTTAATTCTTTAAACCATAAAGCTATTTTACCATTTGTTGGGTTTCTTAAATGGCCAGATAATCTTATTGATAACAAACCAGTTGTTATACCAATGTATCTTAATTCATCATTATGTGGACAGTAAATACCATATAATTGAAATTTTTTATTTATTCTTGTAATCGGGGTTACTTTCTTATTATCCATGTTTTTTTATATAAATATTTATGTTTTAGATATTAGGCTCTAAAGGCTTGATTTTTAAATAAAAATTACATATATTTACCTGGTATTATGATTAATTTAGAAGACTTAAAATCACACTCTGCTCTTTCGCTATTGGAAACATACGAAGGGATGAATCCTTATTTGAAAAAACTCAAGCATGAGTTTCTTAAGAATAAGAAAATAACCCTTACAGAAACCCAATCAAGATACATCGTGGAAAACCATGACCGTGAACCTCAGTATATAAATAGACTCATTGGTATAACAAAGTATCTTGGTGAAGAACTACAAAAAGCTGAAAATATATCTTTTACACCAGAAAAGATACTAGTAGAATTTATTCTTGCGGAAACCGAAAAGGCTTTTCATGTTTACGGAAAGATAAAAAAGAACCAAGTTGATTCAAAAATGTATTGGTTGCCAAAGACACAAGTTCTTGACGACCCATACTTCGAACCTATTAATGTTGAAGTTGACTTCGAAAAATACGACAGCGTTTTATCGAAATATGGTAAAAAGCTATATGGTCACCAAAAAGAAGGTATACGTTTCTTGCTTTCAAGAAATGGCTGTATACTTGCTGACGATATGGGTCTTGGAAAATCAATGCAGTCAATTATAGCCGCTTTGGAGAGCGGAGCCAAGAAAATACTTGTCTTAACCACATCATCGGCTAAAATCAACTGGGAACGCGAAATTAACGTATTTAGCAATGAAACAGCTATCGTAGAAGGTCGAAGGTGGAGACAGTCTAAATTCACCATTATAAACTATGATATTCTAAAGAACTTCCATACGCTCCATGACGGAAAAACCGAAATACAACTGGACCGAGACCTTGCAAATGCTAATTTTGACCTTGCAATCATCGATGAAGCTCACTATTTGAAAAATAAAGATGCTATTAGGTCTCAAATCATGTTGGAATTGGTAGTTAAGCACAATATACCAAAGGTATGGTTGCTTACAGGTACGCCTGTAGCCAATAGACCAATGGATTTTTTCAATTTGCTTAAGCTTATCAATTCTCCACTTGCAAAAAACTGGATGCACTACGCAAAAAGATACTGTGATGCAAGAAAATTCTTTAGGACACTTAAAAGCGGTATTAAAAAACAGATATGGTTAACCGATGGAGCCAGCAATCTTGATGAATTAGCAGCCAAGACTAAGAATGTTATCCTTAGAAGGCTTAAAACCGAAGTGCTAGATATGCCAGATAAGGTCATTACACCAATGTACCATCGTTTGGAACCAAGAGAGCTTAGAGAATACGAAAGCCTATGGGAAGAATATCTTGAAAAAAGAGCCTTAGAAGGTAAAAAGAATGGAAATCTTCAAAGAGACCTTGTAGAGCTAATACTTCTTAGACAATTCATAGCTGATGCTGCTATACCATATACCATAGAAATGGCCGAGAACGCTATTGAAATGGGTAGGAAGGTGATTATATTCACGAGCTTCACCGAAGAACTTGAGAAGTTGGAAAGTCACTTTGGAAAGATATGTGTGGTACATAATGGACCTATGTCTGCAAAACAAAAACAACGTTCTGTGGATGCCTTTCAAAATAACAATAAGGTAAAGGTATTTATTGGTAACATAAAGAGTGCTGGTGTTGCCATAACACTTACAGAAGGTACGGTAGTCATATTTAATTCATTTTCTTGGGTTACTGGTGATAACGAACAAGCTGAAGACCGTGCGTTCCGTATCGGTCAAAAAAATGATGTAAATGTTTATTATCAGTTGTTTGATAATACCATATCTACTCGTATGTGGGAAACACTAAAAGACAAACAATCGGTTATTAATTCAATACTAGGTGATAAAAAAGATGAAAATGAAACTGAATTTTTACTAGATAAAATACTTAATGATGAATTATAATTTACGTTTTATATGTTCCATATCTTAAATATTAAATGAATCATCTGTTATTAAGATGGCATCAAATCCTATTATCTCCAAGTTTTTAACGATACCATTTTCTTCTATTTCACCATATGCGCGAGGTCTAAAAACTATTTTATCTAAAATTGGTATTAATGAAGGGTTTAAAATTATAACATCTCCAATTAACCAATCATCTTCAATTCTAAAATTTTCAATAGAATGTGTGGCGTTATATTTATGTATTATTATATCATCATTTGCATAACCAAATTGACCAAAATATGTTTTTGAATTAAGCTTATCCAATTCTGTATATTCAAAACCGTAATCGTTTAATTTAACTCTAATTAATTCATCTTTTGTGTATAGTCTACCACTACTGTTAATAACACCAAACTTTATAAGTTTTTTTGTCATTGATTTACCTAACAAGTCTTTTTTCTTTTTAATTTTTATCTCTTCAAAAATATATTCGTTTATTTTGTTAGACATAGTTGTTTGTTCATTTTCACAAATTTCTTGGAAATCTTGTTTAATCGTTGTAGATATTCTTATTTTAATCTCTTCTGTTTTCATATGTTTTATTTATTATTTTATTTGTGTGAACATTGTTCCCACATTTATAAATATACTAAAACTTTTAAAAAGACAAACATTATTTACTAATTTTAAAAAATATATATAGTTAATATGACTAACAGATGATGAAATAACTGCTTTATTAGCAGAACAATTATTAAATGATAAATAATGGTAAAAATATATAGTATACCAGAGTGCCCGTATTGCACAGAACTTAAGGAAATCCTAACCAACGAAGGAGTAGCATTTATAGATGTAAATGTAAATCTACCAGAAAACGATAAAGAATACAACGAGATATACGAAGCTACGCAATCAGACCAAGTACCTATCGTTAGGGTAAAGAATCAATTGCTTGTGCCAAACGTTAGTTTCAATAGCATTCGCGAAGCTGCTGATATAACCAAGAAGTTTTTAGGATAATTCTAGTGTTTCTGATATTTATAGGAAAACACTAGTTATGCCAGTAAGTACACAAGATAGAGACAAGATATTTAGACAGTTTAGACACTCATTGGGTGCGCCTATTCGTCAAATAGAATTAACAGATGAACAATTATGCACATTATTGGAAATATCCATCGAAGACTACTCACAATATGTCCAAGAATGGCTAATAGAACACCAATGGCAATCACTATACGGTCAAAACATCACAACCACCGATATGTCTTTTGCTTTGAGCGTTAGAACGCTAGACTACGTTCAACAAGCAACCTACGCTTATTCAAAGCAAGTAGGTCTACAAGCAAATGGTCCATGGGAGCTTAAAAAAGACTACGTAGAGCTTGAATCAGGTCGTCAGGTTTACCAAATACCTGCTGGACGTGAAATCAACGAAGTATTATGGATTACACCACCAGCAACAAGTCAAGCCTTGCTAGCCAATTACGGTGCCATAGACTACGGATTTGGTGGTGGCTTCGCACAAACAGGTGGTGGTACAGGTACAGGTGGGCCAGGCTTTGCACGTATGGGTTACTATATCGCTCCAGCCTTCGATATCTTGCTTACAGCTGCCGATATGAACTTAAAAAACCGTATCATAAGAAGTGAATTGGTTTATAAGATTACAGCTGGACCCAACGGAACAAAATTGCTTCACTTGCTTTCAACGCCAGGCTCAAAGTTTTCATTTGGTCAAGGTATTGGTGGTGTTGGTAATTCAATAAACCTAACAGGTTGCCAAGTATGGTATTTTTACTACGATACTATGCCAGAGAATGTTGACCAGTGCTTAAAGGACAATCCAGATATCATAAAGATGCCTAACCAAGTTCCCCTTGCGCAATTAGACTTCGCTGATTTTAATGAACCAACAAAGGTTCTTATTCGTCAGCTATTCATAGCCGAAGCCAAAAGAGCGTTAGGTAGAACACGTGGTAAGTTTGGCGGTATCGTAGGGCCTCCAGAAGCCGAAAGAACCATGGACTACGAAACGCTTATATCAGAAGGTAATGACGAAAGAAAAGAGGTACTTCAAAGACTTGATGAAAGGCTTAAAAGGCTAACAACAACCGCACAACTACAAAGAGCAGCTGAAGAATCTGAAAACCTAAATAGAGCGTTAAAAACACATCCGTTAGGATTTTGGGTATATTAAAAAAGGGACCATTGGGTCCCTTTTTATTTTAGAATGGCCATTCATCTTCATCTTCTTGTATCGCAGTAGGACTTGAGTCTTCTTCTGGCCTTTCGGCTTGAGTATCATCAAATTCATCATCCAGCTTCAACGCTTCATCATCGCCATTGGTTTCTTCATCGTCATCGTCATCCTCTGATTCGGAACTCTTTGATTTGGTTTTTGTAGCTTTTTGTTGTTCTTCATCTACCGCTGTGGACTTCGAGTTTTCAGCAATCCTAGCAACCTTATCGGTGTCAAGACTCTCAATTAATACTTCTGGTTCAGCGTTCATAAACAAGTCACCAGTGTAACCGCTTAAGCCTTTTCTTTCGGCTATATAATCCAACCATAGTTCATACTTATTGTCTTGGTCTTCCGAATTTACAAGTTGATAGTACTTCTGTCTTTCAATTGCTTCGTCTTGATACTTAAACACGTCATCAGTATCGCACAAGTCTACGTTATATTTTACCGAAGCAAGCTTATTTGTGCCATCAGTTGTTATATATGCAATATTGGTTATGCTCTTTGGCAGTGTTTCAGTGTTTAGTATTTGTCTAAGGTCTGAAACCTCCAAGCGTCTAAAGATATTATCCAATAGGTCTTTCTCGTGTTGTATTCCTTGGATTTTTTCTTGTTCCATACGTACAAGATAGTCAGCCCTTATCTCTTCCCATTTTTCTGGTTCCATATAGTTAGGAAGCTTATTGACCTTATTCCAGAACTTTATTTCCTTGTCCTCCATAATCATGAGGTCATCGTATGAGTCTTGGTCAGAGTCCTTGAACGGCATACCAGATACAAGTTCACATTCTTGTTTGGTGAATATGGTTCTTTCCTTTAGTTTTTCGGTTGTTTTTTTGGTTGTTTTATCTTTGCTCTTAACGATACTAAGAGTTATGTTGTCTCTTATTTCTGGGCTAAAACAAACCAATAGAGGATGTATCTTTTTATTGAAAGCCTCCAAATAACGAGCCACGTTGTAGTCATCAACATACAAAGAAGTCTCTAGTTCTTGTATCTTTTCTTCTATTTCTTTCTTTTGGTCATCCTCAACAAGGGCCAGTGATTTTTTAAAGGCTTCAAGTTCTTTTAAGACTTCGAAATCGTGTTCGACTATTTGATTATCAATCAACTTACAATTTAATTGTGTTTGAGATTCAAACGTTGGTAGACAACCGTTATTTATGAAATATTCATCCACTTCTTTTTTGGTCATCTTAGACCTGATTAGCGTCTTTAGGTCCCCTTGTGATTTTGATGTACCGATGTTAACGTAGTAAATCGTATCACCTAGATTAAGATTTAACTCATGCTTAATCGCTAGTTCCATATGTGCTTGCTTAGGCATAGGGTTACCAGCTTTGTTTTTGAGGTTTGCTTTCTTCTTATATTCGGTTATGGTTGTTTTAACCTTAGCTTTGCTGGCTATCTTAACCAAAGGTATTTGATAGTTATATATCTTATCTACATACTCGTGATAGTAGTTTATGAATGAGTGACCATCACCATCAAGAAGCATTCGTATAGCTTTTCCCAAGAACTCCTCGATATACACTGGCATCTTTTTAGACTTTATAGAGTTACCTACAAGCTTTATCTTACCATCTATATCGTTTGCGTAGTTCTTACGTGCAAAGTTAATCGTAGAAGTACAAACGTCATCGATATCAAGACCCATACGACCTTCCATGTAGTTCTCGTTGAATTCTGCTAGTACTGCATCCAATCCAATAAGTTCTTTACCAGCGTCATCCTTTGTTTTCCAGTGATTACCCTTAGCGACATATCTTATTTGGTCTATGTTATCTGGGAAGGAGAAGTTGAAACCATCCGTATCACCCACCAGCGGTTTAAATCCGTGTTTTTCTGTGAAGTGTCGAACCATTAGACGTAGTGACTGACGACCACGGCATGTAGTTTCTTCAGCTGAATCCGTATCACCCCAGTTAAAGATATAAGGCGCACCATATGAACCGAACCAAGAGTTGGCTAGGATTTTAAGTGGCAATTGTTTCTTATCATATAGGTTTGAAAGACGCTTGTGTTCTGTTATTTCTTTCTTCATAACAGAGATTTCATCTTGCGTCATATTGGCTTTGTTCTCGTCCAATTTAGCTTGAAGCTTCTTGGCCTTTTTCTTTTCGATACCAGTAAGAAACTTGAAGTGGTCACGAGTATCAACAACATACGTTAGGATACCACGCATTACACCAGATATATCCAAGTCTGGGAAGATGCTCCATGTAAGCTGTGTCTTAGGATAAAGAGCGGCGAAGTCAAGCTTAACAACGTTCCTTGCGTAACCCACTTCAAGTAGTCTTGAAAGACCTCCAGTAAAATCACGCTTGGTTTGCGTCTCTGGAATAGCTAGTCCGTTTTCATATGACCATGCTGACATGATAAGTTTCCACTGACCAGCGGTACCCATCGTAGATGAACGCATAAACGATGTTGGAAGCATCTTTGAAATCAAGAATGATGCTTGATTAAAGATATAGTCAACTTGCTCGGTTTCCCACAAGTCATCTTGCAGATATCGCTGTACGATATAGGCACCTGTTACAATCTTATAATTGTCTTTTAGAGGGTGTTTTTCATCGATGATATACCAATCCCCATTTGTGTCGTCAAAGGCATATTGGTTTACCTTATCTTCCCATGTCTTATTGATTCTATCGCCAGGCACATACACACGATTTGGTTTAGCAATGCCTGAATACTGTGTTATGTACTTCAATCCCCAGCTTTTTATTTCTGAGTTAATAGCCATAGCCCTTCTAACGGCGTGTGATATGTCTATTACGTTAAAACCATAAGCGTATGTTTGTGTATAGGCCTCGGTTTCACCACCCAACTTAAGGGTTGCTGGTTTTCTCTTAATCTTTGATAAGCGACTAAGATTTACGAGAAGCTCGTTTATAGGGATACTAAGCCTTTCTGCACGTTCAAATATGAAATCCCAGTCGAAGTTTTCAGAGTTATATCCAGTTATGATATCTGGGTCAAGAGCGTCTATGATATTGAAGAATAACTCAATCATAGCCCTTTCTGAGTCTCTTCTTTCTTGCGGTGTATTACCCTTAGCTTCAACAACCTTTTCGAAGCCTTTATTATCACGAACACCTATTTGGAAGATAGCATTCTTGCTTGGCAAGAGTCCTTCCGTCTCTAAGTCAAATTGGAAACGATGCACATCGTTATAGTCTTCCATGCCCTTAAACAAACGCTTTCCAGTTTGTATCAAGAATTGTTCGGTAGGGCTGAACATCACAAAGTATTTTGAATAGTCCTTATGGAAGATATCTATACCACCCTCTTTGAAAAAGTTTATTAGGTCGTTATAAGATTTTTTACAGGTTACCAAGTGCTTGTAACCATTCGACATTCGTGGTGGTTCATAACCTTCATCATTTGTGGTTATAAGGGTTTTAAATGAGATGTCATATCGCTTAGCAACATCATACATCTTCATTTTCTTACCACCGAATAACAGCTTTGTCATTACCTCTTCCTTCATCCAAAGGAATGGCTTATACTTGTGTACTTCTTTACGCTTACCTGTTTCAGGGTCATTAACTACAACAACTACGTTAGGTGTTGAGTATTCAGCTTCTACGGCTACGATATATTTCTGACTATCGGTTCCCTGTAGAAACTGCTCGATTCTTTCATTTGAAATTTGTTTGCTCATTTGTTTCTTTTTTGCAAAGATACGAATCAAACTTCAAAACGACAAGTAAAATGGGAAAAATATTTTAACTTTGTAACGTTACAAAGTTACGAAAAATTTTTTAAATATGCAAGTAAAACTACTTTTTTATGCTTCCATCAAGCACATTTACGAAAAGCTCCTCTTTTATTGGAGCGATAAGAGTTCCAGAACCATCAAGAAACACAATCGTAAACTGCGCAGCAAATCGGCCAGCAACGGCTGTGTCTCTTTCGGTAAACTGATAAATGATATAGTATTCTTCACCAACACAACTCTCTGGCACGACTAATTCAATTCCAGTAGGTTTTTTTGCTATTCTCTTAACACCAGTAACTACATCGGTCATTGTGAAGTAGATATCAGCATTTTGAATCATATCATAAAACTTCTGGAAATAATTACGTCCATCACGAATGAGTTCTAGCTTCAACACTGGGAGTGTTGCATTTTTATTAATGAAGAATTCCATGGTTATTAAACGTTTGGATAATTAGCTGTTAACCAAGTATTAGCAAAGGTTGTCATACCATCTTTAATTTCTTGATAACTTAGTGTGTTTGGGAACACGTATTCAATCATTTTATTGGTTACGATATCCGCATAAGGACAACCAACAACACCAACCTTAACGCTTATGTTTTGTGAAGATGTAGCAGAATCCTTAGCTTTAATCCCACCAATAACATCCATTTTTTTGATTTCAAAAGTCATAGTTTTTTTTTTTATTTTATTATTATGTCTATAAATATCACGAAATTACGATTTATTTTACGTATAAAGCAATTAATCTCGCTTTTACATCATTGTCAGTCCACTGACCAATAGCATCATATGCTGCCCCCTGCCAAAGAACCACAGCACCAAATTGTTTGGTATAAGCAGTTATTGTTTTGGTTGTCGAGTCATCGATTATTTGTGTTATTTCTATGGTAGTGGTTTTTACTTGATATGCTGGAATCTCTTTGACTACAACTTGAGATGGAAGCGTTATTGTTGTACCACTAAGATTCTCAGAACCTCCACTAAATCTAATTCTATTTCTAAAGTCTGGCTTCATTTTTTTTATTTTAGGTTGTTATTTTTTAATAATTCTAGCAATTGCAATTTTTCAGCATCGCTTATTGGTTTTGATTTTGTAAAATCAACAACCTCTTTTATTTGGTCTTGCGTATAAGTTTTCAATAATTCTGTTTTTGTTGTTTCACATTCAGAATATGTCATCTCGTAAGCTTCATCAGCGGAATCAACCCACGTATCACCAGAAAATGATTGTAGGTATTTTTTATCGGTTGTTCTTTTTATTAACTTTACCATGGCTTAGTTTTTAATTTTTATTTGAACAGGTGTATAGTATAATTCATTATTAGATAAGTCATTACTACTATTATCATATACATTAATAAGAATTATATCGTCTTTATTCATAAAAGAAGATGTTTGTATTGTTATTTGTGGTGGAAAATTATTTCCGTTATTAATTGGGTATTTATTTGCTATAACCGCAAATGTTTTTTCTCTTGGAAATGCATCTGTTGCGGGTCCACTTGTATTATTAACACCAACATAGTATCCATAACCACCAAAAGGAGCTATAAGCCAATCAATGTCAAATCCTAGCGTATTTTCCAAAACATGAGCAACAAAATTACCGCTGGAGTGTAAGGTTGAACCATGAGTCCATATACTTGGTGTTGCACCTGTTGCAATAAAAATACAACCAGTTTGATTTATGGTTCCAGATATAACGTTAGCGACATTATTAAAGTCATCACCGCTACTATAAGAAGTTATTTTATACTCTTCCCCAATTATTAAACCATAGTTAAAATAATTTATTGCGTTTCCAGTTATAGTACTTGTCTGAGTCAATAAAGCTTCGTAAACACCGTATGTAGGTTTTAATGAACCCCATTCAGATTTTTTCCAAATATCCATCAATGAAGATGAAAGCGTAAATGGTGCTGTTGGGTTTGCAAACAAATATGTCTGTAATGCGCTATAGTCGGTGCCAAACGGACCATAAAATGTAAAAGCTACCGAAAAACCCAAGTCTTGAACGTCATAGAATTGATATGTATTTCCATCGAATCCAACTGTCCATCCAGTCTGTGGTTGTGTTGGAAACACATATCCAGAACCAACATATACTATAAAACCAGGACTTCCATTGGAAAGTGTCGTTGTACCACCCAAATAGGATATAAATGCTGTTACATTATAACTAACATATGGTGTAAAGTCTTGCGTACAATAATATGAATTATTAGAATCATATGCAAACATACCCATCTTATCACCAGTAGCACCGCTTAAATGTGTTGGTGGTGATGAAATAGTATTATAGCTGCCATCAGAGGCAAATAATTTAGAAATTTGTTTTGAAGATATACCCATTTTAGTTATAGTTTTGTGCGTCTATTTGTTGAACGTAGAACTTATCATTAACGCTAGTATTATTTTTTACTCCAATTACAATATAATCATCAAAGGAGCCGTTAGCAACAAAATTTTGAGCTGGCATTGCTATTTGATTATTAGATATGCTTGAAATAGGTGTTCCACTAAATGTAACGGTTAAACCATATTCTGGTAAAAATTTAACTGGATAGGCACCACAATCTAAATCATTATTTGTATAATCAACTAGCATTTGTGTTATGCTTGATATTGTAGCAGCTGTTGCTGGAGCTGTATAAGTATTAACAATAGCGGTTGCGTTAACATTGTTTGTGATGGTATTTCCATGATTAAAACCATATGTCTTAGGTGACCTTACAGATAACGTTAACGTACCACCTGTAGCATGTTCGTAATTAGCTGTTATGGCTTGATTATAAGATGGAGCATTATTAAATGTAACTTGACCAGTACCGTTTCCATAATTTATGAATCCGCTACCACCATAACTACCATTTAACACACCATAACCATTATCATAAAAGGTCTCTACTGTATCGGTTATTACTATAGAGCTAGGAACTTCAATTGCATTTGATAATGCAAAAGAAAAGATGGGTTGGCTACCATTTCCAGTTCCTATTATCTCTCCTATTACAACCGCATAAGTTACAGAATTATCAACAATAACAGCACTTGCATCTGTTGTAGTATCTTGTATTATATCATTAATTGTAAACCCTGTTCCAGCATAATTAGTATATGTAAGGCTAGCGTTTTGTGTTTTTAAAGTAACGACACCAGCATATTGAATATAACTTAAGTCAATCTCATTAGTTTCGTCAACATAAAATGTTGCTGGGAAATTATTATTGTTTCTATCTATTATCTTACCTTGCACCGTGTCTGTGAAAACAATAGGTCCTCCGTTTCCGTATAAAAATAAGTATTCGCCTACGGTTATATCGCCAACATAAATATTTTCTTTTAATTCTAACTGACCAACACTAGCGTCCAAGCCTATTTTAAAAAACCCTAGCTCCGAATTAGTACCAACAGTAATATATTCAAAATAACTTGCGTTACCAATTTCATTAGTATCAATTAATGATTGATTATTTAGGGTAAGATACCTAGAAAAAGAATTATCACCAAAAGTATTAGTATTTAAGCTGCAATTTTGCCCCAGAACAATATCATGTAATAAAGCATTATCACCCAATTTATTATAATAAATTGAACCATGTGAACCACTATATTCAATATTATACATCCTACTATTATGACCTAGTGTAATAAACTTAAAGCTACAATCACTTTGGTTCATATTTATTTGAGATAGATATGACCCCAAACCTAAAACAATATTATTTAAGTTACTATTATATCCAATAGTGAAATTTGAAATATAAGACGCTCTGCTTAAATTGTTATAACCAGAACCTCCGTCTAGCTTTAAGTCAAACATACCACCAGAATAAATATCAACATATTGAATATAAGCCCCTTGACCAAGTTGTATATCACGAATAATTCCAGTATATGAATTAATAGTATATATATGAGAACCTTGGTCAAGACTTATACTAAAAAATCCAGAATTATCATATAAGTTTATATCTTCAATATATGCTCCAGATTCATTTGAACCTTTTAAATTTACACCGTAAAAATAAGAACCAGAACCTAAATTAAAATTATTAATAAAGACTCTGCTTCCATTACCACTAGGACCTAGTGTAATGTTATTGAATTGAACACTACCATAGTCATTATTAGCTATAACAATATTATCAAAATAAGAATATGAACCGATATCAATATTTGAAACTGCATTGTTATCACCAATATTTACAAAATTCATATACGCATCTGAACCAATATTTATATCGTTTATATAAACGTTTTGACCGCAAACCCCATAAAAATCAAAGCCACCAAGTTCCTCAATATTAAGTCTTTGAACACTATTTCCATTAAAGTTAACCAAGTTAAGTAAATATGGGTTTTTACCACTAAATTGATGGACCTTACCACCCCACTGCATAGCCTTTATGCTATTATAACCCCAGTAATTAACGGTAACAGCGTATTCAGATGAAATTTGGTTTTCATAGTCTTTTCTGAAAGAAATGTTATCGTGGTCATATTCATACTCTATGATATCCCAAGTCGATACATAGTCTGTTTCATTATATGGTACAAGTTTCCACGCACTTCCTAGTATCCAAGTATTTACGTATGAAAAAATGTTTGTTACGTATGAACCGCTTATATGAACCCCATCAACTGCGCCAGCGTTAAATTGAATTGTAACGTTACCATTGGTGTCTACATAGCCTTGACCGCCCGAATCACCACTTAAGTTTGGAGAATTTAAAAAATTTCCATTATATGAAAATGTTTCTACACCGTTAGTAAAGCTAACAGTATTTATTTGAACACCACCTATGTTAAATGATTGATTATAATCACTAGTACCAGTATATACTACCTTATTTACAACACTAGTATTTGTACCGCTAACACTTTCCCATACTCTACCACCCCAAATAACCTTATCACCAACATTATAATTGGCAACATTATTATTTGTGACAGTTGCTGTTGCATTAGAAGTTCCACCTGTAATCACGGTACCACCACTAAAACTTCCTTGAATTGTTATTATAGACATGCTTTCTTCGCCAGGCAATCCAATCATCTCAGCTATTTGACCAGAATCGCCAAAAATAAGTTCATTAACGGTAAAAAAAAGAGATTGACTTGTAAGTGTAAGTGTAGAAATCGGATTCCAAATCCCAAAATAATCATAATTTGGGTTATAGAACAATCCATGACCACTCCTAGAAATTTGGTGAGTTGAAAGAGCTTGTATAACTACATCTGTTCCACCATATAAGTCTACGTTTACGCCAGTCACCTTGTAAAATGCACTTTGTGTTAAGCCACTAGAAGAAATCAAAGAGTCTAATTCAGACTTAGTAACGGTTATACTACTATTAATAATAGAACTTAAACCACTTAATGAAATTTGTTTTGTTTCACCACTATTAACTATTGGCAGTAAATCGGCGGTTGTTGGGTGTGTATTATAATTTAATTGCGATATTTTTTTATTTGGCATTTTTCGGTTTTAATTATAAATATCACAATAGCCAATAAAATTTAAACCCAAATTAAACCATAACCATTTTCTTGTAAGAGTTGGTATCCATCTTCGGTTAGCACTAGATTTGTGTCTTGAATACCGTATCTAATCGCGTCATTTAGATAATTATGCTGAATACCAGCGTAGTCCAAGTCACAAATATTGAACTTAAACTGCGAAATTCCACCTATAAAGCTACCACCGAAGTTCTTTTCTATAGGTAAGCCTCTATCATCCATGTCCAATCCGTCAAATGTCTGGCTATCTATCAAGCCTTGGCTACCACCGCCTAAGCTGAAGTTAAATGGCACACCAACTTGCTTTCCTTTGTAGTCATTAAGCCTTTTAGCTATAAATTCTGGAAATTCATCAACAACAAACTTTAACTTAGCGTTTACATAAAACATAAGCTTACCAGTTCTTCGCTTAGCGTATTTTAAATCACAATCATTCATGTAGTTAGTTACGAATCTGATAACAACATACTGCCATTCGCTAGGAAGCACCATATTAGGTGCCGAATAAGCTTCATGTATGGTTACTCCGCTTGTATAGAGTCTTTCACCAGTACTAGCAGTATAACAAGTTCCTGTTACTGTAAGTAACCTGAAGCCTATACTTCCATCATCCTTGATTCTGAAGCCTAATGCATTATCTATGATATCTTCGTTGTAATCTATATAACCTTGTAACGATGTTTTTCCGCTATAACTACAAACGGTATCCTGACCAAGACCATCATTAGGACCATAACAATAATAACAAAAACTATCGCCGCTTACGAAACCAGAACCTCTACCGTATATCAAGAATGGGTTCCTGTAATCGGTTATAACCTCTTTTTGTCTAGCAACTGGAATTCCATTACCGTCATAATTCCAAGTCTGATACGTACCTAAGCCATCGGTACTAACCATATTACAAGCTGCGCCACTATCAACCAAATAACCATATGGTGGTGTTGGGTTACAACCAGCGTGACGACCAGGCGAGGTATTGGTTATTGCACTTAAAATAATTGTATCGGTTGCACCAGTTAACCTAGGTGCCCTTGCATCTGTTGCTTGTCCATAAATAAGGAACTGATTTTTTATCAGCTCTATTTCAACTTGGGGTGGGTCAAGCGGTATGCCAAAGCCGTAGTCACCAATAAGCGTGATATCTGATTCTTTTAAAACGGTACAAAATGGCGATATACTTGTTGAACCAGTACATGCTGAAGTAACGGTACAAGCACTAGTACAACCAGTATCATTTCCAGCAAATTGGTTCCAAAACTTATTTTCCGCACGTGTACCCATGTAGAAAAAGAAACCTTTATTGTCTGGATATACATCGTTAAGAGTTGTACCTGAACTACTGCAAGTATCTTGGGGATTTATCCAAAATTCAGCGGCCCAAGCTTGATTTACCCTTGTTGGTAGAATCTCATATGTGCTTCCATCTATCTTATAGTAACCTTGATAAAAACCACCACAAAATTGCATATAGTCACCGAAGGTTCCTGTTGGGTCTATGATTCTTTGAGTTGGGTACACATACTGACCAGTAGTACCAGTAACCAGAGTCATTATAAGCCTAGTATCGCCAGATGCTAGTGTAAGACTAGAGCCAGTAAGTGCTTGTACAAGGTTTTGGTTAGTTGGGTCAAGTGGATTTTTGATGTAATGGACCAAACCGTTATCGATACCTGTTAGACCAATGGTGTTAAAGGTATAACCAGTATTAGTCGCGCCAGTCCAAGTTACAAGGCTAAATATGGTAGAAGCGGTTGTTGCGCTATCTGGATATATCGATGGGTTATTGAAATCATACCAAACAACAAAACAACTTCCAGACATCAAACCAGTACTTGGTGGTATATTCGAGCCATCAGGAGCCAAGAATAAATCCCAATAGTCGCTGTTTGAGAGCTGTAGGTCAAATTTGTTGAAGTTAAAATTACGTATGTTTCCCATTTTAGTATTTGTCTATAAATATCTTACTTGCTCTTTAAGTCTTGAATTTCTTTTTCAAGTGTTTGAATCTTTTCCAATAGGTATTTTATAACAACACCATGATAAGGTGTTACTTGGTCATAATTCATCGCAAATTGAGTATCTTTTGGGCTTACAAATCCATCCTCATCAATCGTTTCTTCTAACCCTTGTGTTGGTATCAAACCAATCAAATGGTCAAATCCAGACTTAACGACTTGTTGTGCTGAATAACCAGCTTTTAATCCTTTGTCTTCCCCTTCTTTCCAAGTGTATTTTATTGGTTTTAAATCATTCACTAATTTAATAGCTTCATCTAACTTAATTTCTCCTTGTATATTCTTCATTCTTTCATCCGAGAATGCATCTATTTCTTGGCCCCAAATACGTTGTGTTGCATATAATGAAATAGAGACTGATTGTGAACCACCAGGATACGTTCCAGCCCCACTTGTTGTTAAATAACCATAGTTAGCGGATGTGGTTACTGTTTTACCTGTATTAATTGACACATATCCGTTTAGTGTTGTTGTTGCAATTGCGATACCAGAACCTATACCTCCTGTACTTGTTGGTGGTTGTGTTAATAAGTTAATTTGTCCACCATTGGTGTTAATCCATAAAGACTGTCCAGCATTTCTACTATGAATATGCATGTTACCATCATCGTAAATTTGAGAATTATTATTCCCAAAGTTTAAATAATTTGATACTCCGTCAGCACTTGAAGTTGTAGCAACATTACCACCACCAACAAATAAAATACCGTTATCGCCCAAGGTTAATATTTGTGCAGTATATGCGCTATTCAAGAACTCTATACCACCTGTGTTATTAACACGAATGGTTTTGGTCGCATTGGTTGCACCAGCAGAGTTATTGGTTACCCTGATAAAGTCAGTATACCCAGTACCACCTACGGTATTGCTACCAGAAACGCTTATAAAAGCAGTTGTCGAACTACCGCTAGTTGTTATGGTTCCTTTCGTACCTGTAATCGTGCTGTTATTTCCACTAAATGCTGGGGATATCGTAGTACCTGTAACTGTTATGTTACCATTAAACAAAGAGTTACCACTATTTACCTTCAATGCGTATGTATTACCAGAAACGTTCACGTCCAATGTTGGTGCACCAGCAATATACACCGTAGATAAACCACCAGAATAAGTCGTTCCAGAAGAAGCTATAAAGTTTGGGATGGCAAAACTATTAGCAACCAAATCACCCTTGGTACCAGATGAACTTGTATCGGAATATGTAACACTAGCTGTTTGAAAAGTAATACCATTGGCACCCCAATAATTTGCTGCCGCTGCACTGTTGTTTATAATAACCGTACCATAAAAAGTAGCTCTGTTTTGAGTACTACTTGGGCTATCCAATAAAAGATAATTGTTGTTGGTTTTATTTCTAAATAAAAATCCTTTTGACGTATCTGGTGTACCAGTTTGTCCAAATGCAACTTCAAAAGTTAAGTTGGTACTTGTAACACCATTATTACAAGATATTCCACCACCACTATTACCAAGTACTATTTGAGATGTACCAGAATTGGTTAATGAAAGGGTATTACCACTGTATATAAAATTTGAATCAGTTGTTATAGCACTAGATGAATTAAAATAAAGTATTCTATTCGCAACATTTCCACCAAGTCTATTTAAAGTTCCACCAGAATTAGCTGTAACTAAAAAACTATCTGATGTTTGAGTAGTCAAACCAGTAACAGCAAGAGTATTTCCAGTTAAACCTGTAAACGTATTAAATAGGACACTATAAGTACCGCCTGTATTATTAGTATAAGTAAATGTATTACTAGAATATGTAGCACCTGTGGTACGTATGTCAGTAGGTAGATTCTGATAAGTTGTTGCTGATACAGTACTAGCTGTAAGACCTTGTAAAGATGTGTTACCTGTTACGGTTAAACCACCATTAATTGTAAGACCAGTTAACGTGTTGAATACCACATTGAATGTTTCACCTGTGTTATTGGTAAACGTAAATGTATTGTTTGAATAAGTTGCACCTGTAGTACGTATGTCTATGGGTAAACCGTAATAAGTTGTTGCTGACACGCTAGAACCGCTAAAACCACCAGCAGCCGTTATAAATGATGTCGTAGCACCAGAAGTATTTTGTCCCTCTAATAAATGTGTTATGGCATCAGCATTACCAGTTCCATTTTGTATTGTCAACCCGTCAAGTGTTGCGTTGATAATTATTTCTGGTGTTGTACTGTTGTCATAAGCTTGTTGTAAAGTAGTTGTAGATAAGCCACCAGTTCCACCTAATAATTCACCAAATTTAGATACTAAATTAAACACCGCTTGTGCTGAATTGCTTAATTGTGTTGCATTTTTATTAACTGATAATATACCTATTAGAATACCGTTATCCCTATTATTTGCGTACTCAACAAAAGACTCAGTTTGTGAACCAGCAACAGCAGCTGCTAAATTAGAATAAACCGTTTGACCATATTGAATTCTAACTAACCCTGTTGGGAAAATATAAATCCTCTGATTTGTTGAGGAGTTTGGACCACCACCAACATTTGTAACAACACCATTATTGTCGTAATGAGCTGGGTCAATAAATGTTGTGTTCCCCGTATAAGGCGCTGTTCCACCAGTTATTGGACCTAATTGTGTCCTGTATTGGAATGTTGTGGGACTAGTTCCAGAGATTGAGACACTATCTGGATTTAACTGGTTTGTAACCCAACCAATACCGTTACCCCATAATGTACCAGCACTTGTGTTGATACTTAAATTAACACCATTTGGTGAAGGTATAATACCTTGATTAATCAATTTTAAAGGTGTCCATAGGTCACGAATCGCAGCCATTGGACTTACGTCAAAATCAACTGTTTGATTTATGCTTGTAATAGTTGCTCTATTTGGATGAACAACTTTACCTAAAAATATATTTTCTCTTCTTTGTTGTGGTGTTGGAAAAGTAGTTTGTTGAACAATTGTTGACGCTGAGTTAATTAAAACATAAGTTGCGTCAGCAGAATTTAAATAGGTTAAAGGAATGTTTGTACCACCAGTGTAAATAATCTCTTTTACATCTGGAAGTGTCGCATAAGTATATGTATTATAAGCAATCCAACCATTTATTGCTGCAATGTTAATTGTTTGACCAGTACCTTGTGTCATACCAGTGTAGTTATATAGACCAGTTGAAATAACGTTACCTTCTAGGATATTTCTTTCTATATCGGTAAGACTAAGATTCTCATCTTCGTTGTTTATGCTAACATATATTTGGCCAGTAGATGTTCCAGTTGAAATAACATAACCTACTTGATTGGTTCTAGCTGTAAACGGAAAGCTAGATGTACCAGCAACATACGTACCAGCACTAAAAGGCGAAACATAGAGTATATCACCAACACTAAATGTGTTAAGGGTTAAACCACTTAGAATACCTTGGCTTAAAGCTAATCCGTTGCTTGCGTTAGGAATATCTGAAGCTGCCAACCCGACTAATTGACCATGACCAGAGTGTATGTTTGCTGCTAGTGTAAAGTTAGGCAACCCAGCTGTAGCACTTTGAATACTTAATGCGCTTCCCTTTGGTATTAGCGTACCAGTTGCGTTATAACCTCTGATATATAATTGCTGACCCATTTCAACACTAACACTTTGAGCGATATCTGGAAAATAAGCTAGTGAGTGTGATTGGTTGTTATAGTAAACCCTACCACTAGTATTTACTGGTATTGTGGTTCCAGTATTGAAGTCTATATAATTGGTTATGTTTAAGGTATTTGCTGTTAACCCAGATGTAAATATCGTATTACCACTAACTGTACCACCACTTAAAGGTAGATAAGCCCCAAATAGGCTGCTAGGTGTTGTAAATCCTGTAAGGGTGAAGGTACCTCCAGTGTTATTTGTAAACGTAGAAGTACCATTTGAATATGTACCTCCAGTTACTCTTATGTCGGTAGGAAGGTTTTGATATGTTGTAGCTGATATTGTTGTCGCTGTCAAGCCATTAACGGTTCCACCAGTAAATGGTGTTGTGAAGCCTGTAACGGTGAAGGTACCGCCAGTATTATTTTTAAATATAGCTGAACTACTAGAATACGTACCACCAGTAACAAAAATATCGCTAGTTTTAAAACCTGTTACACTAAATGTTCCACCTGTATTATTTGTGAAGGTAGCTGTTCCAGAGTTATATGTACCCCCTGTTATAGTGATATCTATAGGAAGGTTTAAGTATGTTGTAGCTGATATAGTCGTAGCAGTTAAACCATTTGAGTTTGCGTTAACGCTTGGTGTTGTAATTGTAAATGCGCTTAGTGTATTTGCGGTTAATCCGTTTGTAAATATCGTTGGGCCAGTTACTGTACCACCTGTGAAAATACTAACACCAGTACTAAACCCAGTAACACTAAACGTACCGCCTGTATTGTTAGTAAATACTGTAGTTCCGTTTGAGTATGTACCTCCTGTAACGTAAACATCAATAGGGGCTGTGTATCCAGTATAAAAACCAGAGACGTTAAACGTGCCTCCAGTATTGTTGGTAAAAATTGCTGTTCCATTAGAATATGTAGCACCAGTTACGTATATATCACTTGTTTTAAATCCAGATACGCTGAAGGCACCCCCAGTATTATTTGTAAATGTAGCTGTTCCATTAGAGTAAGTAGCCCCAGTTACATATACATCCTTTGGTAAGTTCTGATATGTTGTTGCAGAAATACTGGTTGTTGATATCGTGGTAGAAGTAAGGCCAGCTAAAAAGTTAGCACCACCAACTATTGTACCACCAGTGAAGGTTCCCCCACCTCCACTACCTACGTTAAAACCATAAAGCGTAAATGTACCACCAGTATTGTTAACAAAGGTTGCTATACCTGTACTATAGTTATATGTACCTCCAGTAACATATATGTCTATTGGTTTATTAACAGTATCAACAAATTGCACCCAATTAACCACCCCATCTTTATTTTGATACTGAATACCAGTTAAAAAGTCAAAATATAATGAACCAGCTGGTGATATGTGTGTTGGGAAGCCATATCCAGTCTGTATAGGTATTGGGTTTAAATTACTCTCACGTATTTTTTGTGACATATCATGTATTAAAAGCTTTCTAAGCTACTTCTTTTCCAACCACTTGATGTTTTTACGTACAAATAGTTGTCATCTCTTGTTATATTTCCTTCGTTTCCATATGTATCTTCAGAAGATGATGGTGTATATGTTGGTATGCTAAGTGATTTTGGTTTTAAATCATTGTTTGTAACCCAATTTCCTTCTGAATCAGTTATGAATTCAGCTTCATTTCCGTCTCCAAGCGCATGAAGCACCCTAATACCTCCACCAATAGCAGTTTCTTGTGTTCCGCTGTAGTTTAATTGTATATCATTATCTTCCGCAAGTATTGTTTGTGTCTCTAAATACACGCTTCCATTTGTTGAACTACCAGAAGATAGCTCTTTAACCGCTTCAACAAGCATAGGGATGATTGAATCGCTATGAATACCCATATAGCCATCAACCTTATTGGTGAAAACAAGTCTTGGGTCTACGCTTTCAACATCTTGAGCTATAAAACCTATTCTTACGTCATCACCACCTGCAACTCTATCAATCCACTGATATGTAACACCACTAAGTTGTTTTATTTTGTTCAAAGAATCCGTTAGAGGTGATATATTTTCCTTTAAGCGTCTATCCGAAGTATTGGTTGTCAAGTTACCAGAGCCGTCTATTCTTATTTGGTTAACAAATGCGCTAGAAGCGACTGTTGATATGTTAAGGCTCTCTACATATGTATAATGAGATTGGCTTCCTGTTATGTTATCACCAAGCACTATTGTTGACGTACCATTTGCTTGACTACCCGAACCATGAACAAAAGATGTTGTACCACTAGCTATACTAGCATTACCACCAGCATGACTATACAAACCAATCGCTGTTGTTAGTCTACCTTCAGAATGACTACCTTGACCGCTTGCAGTTGTACTATAACCTTCAGCATGGCTTGCCTTTCCACTAGCAGTAACCTTAGCCTCAAGACCATAACCTTCAGCGTGGCTACCTTGGCCACTAGCTACCGTATAATACCCTTCAGCGTGACTATATGTTCCACTAGCCGTTGTATTATACCCCTCAGCCAATGCATTTATATTACTAGCCAATGAATTACTATTATTCATTACTATTGCGTGTGTTCCAGTAGATGCTGACCAAAAAGCCGTTGATGCTGTTACACCACTAATAGGTTGCCAAGCCCCTAACCCTTCAGTACTAACACATGACCAAACATAGCCAACACTTGGTGAATCAGTTATTATCAAGTCTTGAGTTCTTGTTATTCCAGATACATCAACCCAAATTGTTCTACCTGTAAAATCCAGCGTACCTGCGCTCAAGTATAATAGAGTATTTGTGTGAACGGTACCACTATAAGCTCCACCGCCCAAGCTAACTACAGAAACAGGTGTAAGGTCAAAACTAACACCGCTATATGTCAAGTTAACCAAGTTGCCATCTATAATGGTTGATGAACTACCAGTGTAGACTTGACCAGTATTTTGTGTTGTTGCGCTATTTGTAGGTGTTATCGCTGATAATTCTGGATAAGCCAAAGCCATGTTCGGGTCGTACCAACTAAAAATGGTTGTTCCTGTGTTTCCTGAAAATGTGCTTACAAGATTTGTAAGTGTTTGAGTAGCAGCACTTGTTGTTAGATTTGGTCCTTTGATTAATAAACCAAAAGGAAGACCAAAGCTAGTTGCACCAGATAATTGTGTCAGGGTTTCTGGATACTGCTTTACTTGTCTATTGTTTGAAAAGTCTAATTTTGTGATAAATGGCATTTTTATGGGTTTTATCAATAAATATTCCGCGACAGCAATATATTTATATAAAAAGATAATTTATGCGTATATTAAAAAAGAAAGACTTAAATGAATTGGTCGGTGGAGATATGAATTCAGATGGTGGTGATAAACCATACAATGGAGACCACGAAATTGAAACAGGCCCAGTTCAAAAATCTTATAATGACAGTTCAAACTATGAAAAGGGCGAACCACCTACTAGCGATAAGGTATTTGGCAGATATGTTCAAAATATACCTTGGTTTGCGGTGTATAGTTATGGTAGTAGACGTGCTGGTGTTGGTGCCTTGGTTGCATTCGAAGGAAAAGGCAAGATAATGACCAAGAAAACGGTTGAAGAAAAGATTGAAGACTTGGTTAAAAAGACCAAAGACAGAGAATTATCTGATAAAGACTTTAATCCAAAGGTTGAAAAGATTATCGATACAATCAAAGACGCTGAACTAACCGAAAAACAGCTTGAAGAACTTAAAAAAGCCCTTGAAGATAAGAAAACAAGTAAAAACCTATAAGATGAACTCACAAATAAGCAATGATATACACGTAACCAAAGATGGAGAGACAAAAAATCACCAGGCTTTTGCTATGGAACTATCTAGGCTTAAAAAAGCCAAAAAAACTTGCGAGGAAAACAAGGGTTGTGACGAATTTAATAGACTAGGCGGTGAAAATAAGTTAAAAGAAGTTGAAAACCTAGTTGAGAAAGCCAAAGATGCGAACTACCAACAAAAGAAAACAGGTATGGACGCAGGTAGAGAAAATCAATTCATCAAGACCCACACAAAAGACAAAGATAACGCAAACCCAACAAGCGTTGGCGGCGTACCTCAAGTGACCAAGGGTAGCATAAATCGTAAGATTATGTCAAATAAAGAAGTCTACAACGAAGGTATTCAAAAAGAATTATCTGAAATTAGATATTTAATAGAATACATGGATAACACTAAAAAACAAAAATTATAACAATGCCAGTATCACAACCTTACAATGGTGGTCAATCACCTCTTGAAGCAGCTGCAATTGCGGCTAGAGCAACGTTGATTCCAATCAACACATACAATAACTATGCGCCAGCAAATGAGTACACCGCTACTCACACAAGGGCTTTATCTGATACCACAACACCAGTATATGGTAAGGGTTCGGGTCAGTTCTTGGACATAGACAACTATGTTGGTGTTGGTGGTTCATATGACATATTCGGTAATCCAACATACGCAGGTTCTGGTAGAAACCCAGAAATGTCGATGAACAATTCTCTTTGGGGCTATGGTCCACAGGGCTTGAACATGCAAAATTATATAGCACCTAACACAGCATTAAACGTAGGTCAAGTTATAATTTAAGATGAAACTTTACAATTTATTTGAGAACGTTATATTCGAAGAAATCCAAAAAGCTCGTCAAATTTTGACGGAAGCTATTTCTATTGCCGATGTTGAAAAAGCAATAGATGGAAAGTATAATGTTAAGATAAAGTATAAAGATTCAGAAGACGAATTACCAAGCGATAGGTATATTCAAGTATATAACTTGAGCAAAACCAAAGCTGGAAACTTAGCCATAAGAGCCTATCAGATTTCTGGAGGCTCTAAAGGTGGTGATGCTAAAGGATTTTGGAAGATATTTAGGCTAGATAAGATAGAAGGTTGGACACCAACACAAGCTAGATGGAAAAATCCAGTTTCTGACTTCGACCCTAGGATACCAAAATACAATGCGGATGGTGATAAAAGTATGTCATCTGTATTGCATAAGGTGAATCTTGACGAGCCAATAACTAATGCTATTGCTAAGACACCACCGACACAAACGTCAACAAATAATACGATGGCTAAGCCTGTTCAAAAACCAGCTACCAAGCAACCAGTTAAAACACTTGTTCAAAAACCTGTTGTTAAGCAGCCAGTTAAGCCAGCGGCTCAAAAACCTGTTGTTAAACCAGCAACGCCTAGTACACCAAATACGGAGAAAACGCCAGCGGTTGAACCAACAAATAAAGAAAAAGAAACAAAAGAAAAAGTTTAATTATGGATACACCAGCACCAATAGACGTGAGTAGATTAAAATCTATACTAGGTAAAGCCAAACACGTCATGAAAGCAACTGACCAAATGTTCCCAGAAAAGAAATTAAGTCAAATAAGCGAGAGTCAAAGAGGCCTAGCTGGTACCCCAGCAACTTCTGCTCCAATTTATGATGAGAGAGATGAAAGAGAACCTAACTACGGGGAAGACCATAGCGGTTATCTAACCGAAGCCCCTATCCATCAACCCAAAGACTATACGGTAGAAAGCGTTATGAGGTCTAACCTCCCACCGTCAATCAAACAAGCTATGATTGACAAACACATACCTAAGATAACATCTATGCCTTCTAAGTTTAGCTTAGATGGTCTTGAAGACTTGGTTGATAAAAAAGTCAACAGAAGCCAACCTATTCGTGAAGCTCAGAGACCAAGACAAGTTGATTCTGATATGCTTATGATAAGCAAATCAGAACTAAACGAGATGATTGAAAATAAGGTAAATGAAATGATTGCTAAGTTGTATACCAAAACCATCAGCGAACAAGCAATCAAGAAAACGATAAATACGCTTATAAGCGAAGGAAAGATATCGACAAAGAAAAAATAATAAAAAAGGGACGTGGGTCCCTTTTTTTATTTACTTAATAAAAAACATCTTGTATTGTTATGTTTAAAAACTAAACATGAGCAATAAAAAATTAAGAGTGCTGGTTGTCCCATCTGACAGAACTGGCGTAGGCTACTTTAGGTCTACAATGCCTCACATTGCATTAGAAACTAACTATCCTGACGAATTTTCGGTTGACATCGACTACGAGCCTCAATTAAACGATGATAATTTCCTTAAGCAATACGATATCATACACTATCATAGAAGCATAGGTCCATTCGAACAAATGCCTAAGTTATTAGAAAAGTTTGATGAACTTGGAATCATAAGCATTATGGATTTGGATGACTACTGGGCACCAGGTTCACACCACCCAGCTTATCTCATAATAAAAGCAAATAAGATGGATGAGCACATTAAGAATAACCTTAAGATTGCAAGACACATCACAACAACAACATCTATATTTGCTAAAGAAATTGGAAGACTAAACAAAAATGTATATGTCTTACCTAACGCAATCGACCCAACCGAACCACAATACATTTCTAAGCCAGAACCATCAAATAGACTTAGGATTGGTTGGCTAGGTGGTTCTTCTCACTTGAAGGACCTTGAAATTCTTCAAGGAGTTGTTAATAGACTCTCTACCGATAACTTGCTTGATAAGGTTCAATTTGTTTTATGTGGTTTTGACTTAAGAGGTCAGCATACAGAAATTGACCAAGCAACTGGTCAACAAAAGGTAAGACCAGTTCTCCCAAAAGAAACCTCTTGGTATCAATACGAAAAGATATTCACCGATGACTATAGGTCTGTTAGCCCAGAATATAGAGAATTTTTGATGAAGTTCACGCAAGGTGAGTATCCAAATGTTGCTAACGAACCATACAGAAGAGTTTGGACGAAGCCTATATCTTCATACGCTACAAACTATAACTTGTTTGATGTTTCATTGGCACCGCTTGAAGAAAATATGTTCAACCAATGCAAGAGCCAACTTAAGGTTATTGAAGCTGGTTTTCATCACAAAGCAATCATTGCTCAAGACTTCGGTCCTTATCAAATAGACGTTAAATCAGCAATACAATTTGGCGGTGGTTTTGATACAACAGCTAATGGTATACTTGTTGATTCTAAGAAGAATCATAAGGATTGGTATGGTGCTATAAAGAAGCTAATAAACAATCCAGACATGGTTAAAACGCTACAAGATAACCTTTTTGCTAGTGTTAAGGATACTTATAGTATAAATAAGGTTACCGAAGACAGAAAAAATCTATACTTGAAATTGGTAGCCACCAAAAAACCAAACATGGTTTTAGAAAATACACTATAATATGAAAAGTATTAAATGGAAGAACCTTTTAGATAAGGTTAAAGCGTTATATGACAAGTATGTGGCAGAGCCATTAAAAAAACGCAAAGAAAAAACAGACTATAATAAAAAGATTTCCGATATCAAAAAAGACTTCGAAAAGAGATTTAATATCAATATCGATTGGGTTAATAAGATAATGGCAATCAATGCAAAAAATGATGAACAATTTTTTGCTAAACGTGAACGTATGACCGAAGACCTAATTGCTGGTCGTATTAACACTATTAATGCTAAGACTAAGTCTGGTTGGAGAACAGCATTCTTTTATGACCCAGAAATTTGTGATATCCACAATGAACACTTGAACCTAAAAGCCAAAACCATAGAACAAATTTCAAGTGAAGACTTATCTAAGTCTCAAGCTTCTCTTAAGGCACAAGCTAAAGCTATTGGCCAATTTGAACGCAAAGAATACCCAGTTTCAAGCGAGAGTAGGTCTGGGTATTGTTTTAGAGGGATAGCTACCTTAGACGTTGAAGCTATGATTAATGCTGAAACTGACACAAGACGCTCAGAAGATTTCAGAAGAAATTTTATCATTCAAAAATAATTTAGGTATTACTTGCTAGTTTAGAAAATATTTCGTAGTTTTGTAAAAAATAACAACTTTTCTAAACTAGTATTTAATGTCTTTAGACCAAACCAAAATACTTGCCAATACAAAAAAATACTTTGAAACGGCAACAAAGATTGGGTTCATGAATGATGAACTCATGGCATTCTTAGGTGAAGATTTCATCAAGGCCCCAGCTTCCAGCATGGCTGATTATCATAACGCATTCGAAGGTGGTCTTATCGACCATTTACTAAGAGTTGCTTCATATGCTGTGAAAATAAACAATACCCTACCAGAAGACGAAAGAGTGGACCAAAATTCACTTTTAAAGGTATGTCTGCTTCATGGCATCGGTAAAGCTAAGCTTTATAAGCCTTGTACGTCTGAATGGCATCGCAAGAATCAAGGCAAGATGTATGAATTTAATGACGACCTTGTATCTATGCGTGTTGGTGAGCGTAGTGCTTACTATATCCTTTCTCACGGAATAAGCCTAACCGAAGAAGAATTCGCTGCAACCCTATTCTTTGATAAGGTTGATGATAGGATGTCAGACTACCATAATTCAATGGTTGGAGAACTCCTTAAGATGGGAAATGTACTTGCAATAAAACACTCACAAAAACACCATACCCATGAATAATCTGATTGAAAGAATGAGGGCTAGGATTCAACAAATCGCAGACCCAAACGACCCATATTCTCAAAGAGACTTCGACATCGAATTCGCTAATTCTAGCGAAGAATACTTAAGCGAATTAGATGGTATGGAAGAAAGCTATCAATTTCCTATAAGCTTCGCCAATAAATCAAACAATCCAGACCCAGAATACGCAACGTCTGGTTCATCTGGCTTCGACTTAAGAGCTAATCTAACAGAACCTATGACAATACCTGCTGGTAAGCGTGGTATAGTAAATACTGGACTATACTTCGAGTTACCACAAAACTTCGAAATACAAGTACGTCCACGTAGCGGATTAGCGGCCAAAAATGGAGTTACGGTTCTAAACACACCAGGCACGATTGATTCAGATTACCGTGGTGAAATCATGGTTATTCTAATCAATCTAGGTGAAAATGACTTCGTTATTAATCATGGCGACAGAATTGCTCAAGGTGTTGTTTCAGCGGTAACGGCTAAGAACTTCATAAAACTACAAAACGTTTCAGAAATAAATACCGATACCGAAAGAGGTGCTGGTAAGTTCGGCTCAACTGGTGTTAACTAATGGAAACAGAAAGAATACAGAAGATTAAAGAGCGAATGGCTTGGCTACACCTACAGTTCACGCATGAATCTTACCTAGATGGTTATACACTCGAAGGGTTAAGAGAAGAATACGAAAAACTACAAATTGAATTATCTAACTTAGAAAATATAAATAATGACTGAAAAATTTGATTTTAACGATATACTTATCGTTCCAGCAACAACTTCAAGAATTAGTAGCCGAAAAAACATAAACCCATATCACTATGGGTTTTTGCCTCTTATAACGGCACCAATGGATACCGTAATAGGTCCAGATAACGAAATGTTGTTTTTTAACCACAAGATTAATACTTGTCTTCCAAGAGGTGAAAAATCAAACTATGGTTGGAATTCATATTCTTTGGCAGAAATGAAAATACAATATCAAAGGTATAGTTTTGGCTATGAATTTGGAAGATTTTTTGAAAGAGAAAAATTCTTGATTGATATAGCAAATGGACATATGGATGAACTTGTTGAATTCGTCAAAGAACTTAAAACTTCATATCCTAGCATGATTTTAATGGTCGGCAACATCGCCAATCCAGAAACATATGCTGAACTATCAAATGCTGGTGCTGACTACGTAAGAGTTGGTATTGGAAACGGTGGTGGTTGTTCTACTACCGTACATACAGGGGTTGGTTATCCTATGGCTTCTCTCATATCAGAATGCTATGCTGAATCAATGAATCTAGCAAGACCAGCTAAGATTGTTGCTGACGGTGGAATGCAAACATATAGCGACATAATAAAAGCCTTGGCTTTGGGTGCTGATTATGTTATGGTTGGAAGCATATTCAACAAGGCCATAGAATCCTGTGGTGATAACTATCTCTGGGGAAAGGTTAAGGTAGGTCAAGGACTGGCTGAATTTGCTTATAATCACGGCATATCGGTAGAAAAAAAGTTCAGAGGTATGTCTACTAAAGAAGTTCAAAAAAAATGGGGCAAGCAAACCTTGACAACTTCAGAAGGAGTAGTTAGATTTAGGAAGGTTGAGTACACGCTGGCTAAATGGGTTGAAAACTTTGAAGCCTACCTACGCTCATCCATGAGTTACTCTAACGCTCTTACGCTAGACGAATTTATTGGTCATGCGAAAGTGGTTAGAATAACCGATAACGCATACAATAGATTTAAAAAGTAATGTTAACAATAGTATACTGCACAAGACAAGAAAATTCAGAACACAAAGAACACTTAATCAAAACCTCTGGGCTGCATAAGCACCTAGAGGTTATTGAAATTATCAATAATGGTGAAAGTCTCACCAAATCATACAATAGAGGCCTACAACAAGCTAAGAACGACATCGTGGTATTCTGTCACGATGACTTAACCATTGAAACCAAACAATGGGGAACTAAGCTATTGCGTTTATTTGAAAAGAACCCAGAATACGGAATCATAGGCGTTGCTGGGACCAAGTTTCTATCAACTAGCGGACAATGGTGGGAAAATCGTAAAAAGATGTATGGCCGTGTTGCACATACGCATGAAGGTAAGACTTGGTTAACTTCTTATTCTGATGATTTAGGACAAGAATTAGAGCAAGTTATTACCGTGGACGGTGTATTTTTCGCCGTAGATAAAACAAAGCTTAAAACAGGGTTTAATGAATCAGTAGAGGGTTATCACTTTTATGACGTTACGTTTTGCTTTGAAAACTTCACCCAAGATGTTAAGATAGGTGTTACAACGGTCATTAGGGTCAACCATAAGTCGATTGGTATGACCAATCAACAATGGGAGGATAACAGGCAAAAATTTGCTGAAGCCTTTAAAGATAAGCTTCCAGTAAGTCTTAAAAAAGTCTTGCGTAAAGGTGAAAGACTAAATGTGATGCTAACAACGCTAGCGTTTGACGACAACACACCAAAAAGCAACTTGATTCTTGAATTAGCTACTAAGCTTAAGAAAGAAAACCATAATGTAACTATATGTGCAAATGTCGCTGGAAATCTTCCTTCAATTGCGAAAAGAAGAGGTATAGAGTTAGCTCCAATACAACAACCACCAGGATTTGTTTTGGGTGATGGAAAGTGGAAATTAAAAACGAATGAAGGTGAAATAGAATCTAGGCCAAATACTCTATATAAAATTAAAGACGAAAATTTTGATGTTATACATTTATTTGATGATGAAATTATAGAGCATATGTATAAGTTGTATCAAGGCACTAGTTTGATAAATACGAACTTTCCTAATGGTTTGTTTGTAAACATCAACCAAAACCCCATGACCTCATCAACAATTGAAATAAGTAATAACCTTGAGGAGGTTAAAGCTATGGATATAAATAACGTAATATCTAAATATGTTGATAGTATATAATGGTAAAGATAGTCTCAGGTTATTCTGAAAAGGGTGGGTCGACATCTGCGTTTATTGATTTAACTAATGAATTTAATAAGCGAGGTATTGACACAACTTTTTATGGTCCACATACTTGGCACTTGGATAAGTGTAAATCAGGTATTTTAGATTCTGGTTTTATAGTTAATAAAGAAGACACTTTGGTGTGTCATTTCCTACAACTACCCAGCAGACCTAACGCAAAAAAAGTTATTTTAAGCTGTCATGAAAAATGGTGGTTTAAGGTTGGTGATATTAAACAATACTGGGATACGGCTATATTCTTACATCAAGCACACAGAGACTATCATAGTTCATATCAAGGACCATACGTTATCATACCAAACCTAAAACCTAATCTAATACCAACGGAAAAACAAGACTTGGATTTGGTGGCTGGTATCATAGGTGCTATTGAAGACAGAAAACAAACCCATTTATCAATACAAAGAGCTTTAGCTGATGGGTGTAAAAAAATAAACATATATGGGCATGTAAACGAACAAGCATATTTTGATAAATATGTTAAACCCTTATTAAATGATGACATCCAAATCATAGGTTTTACAACCGATAAACAATCAATGTATAATTCTATTGGTAGAGTATATCATTCATCTAAGGGTGAAGTTGCTTGTTTAGTGAAAGATGAATGCTGGTTAACAAATACAAAATTCTTCGGTAACGAAGAAACAAATAATATCGTTTCTCCATTATCAAATGATGAGATATTTGAATTATGGAAACAAACACTTGAATTATGATTATACACGCACACATACTAGCATTTAATGAGGAAAAAATCCTTCCTTTTACAATAGACTATTATTCAAATATTTGTGAAAAAATATTTGTGTACGATAACATGTCTACCGATGGGTCAGATGAAATATACTCTAAGTATCCAAAGGTTAGTGTTATAAAATGGTCTAGCAACAATGAAATAAACGAAATGAATTATGTTAATATAAAATCAAACGGTTATAAACAACATAGTAGAAAAGCGGATTGGGTTATAGTTTGTGATTGTGATGAAATACTATATCACCCTAGACTATTGGATAAGCTAGAATACTACACCAAAAATGGTATTACTGTTCCAAAGGTTAACGGACATGATATGGTTAGCGAAACTTTTCCAATTTATGATGGAGGTCTAATTACTGATAAGATAAAAACTGGTTCTGAAGTTTACCCTCCATTCTGTAAAAATATCATATTTAACCCTAAAATAGATGTTCAATATGGTATCGGAGGTCATTCGTTTCAATCTAATAATTCCGTTTATTCAAATAGTCCAGAATTAAAGCTACTACACTATAAGTTTCTAGGTGTTGAGTATGTTGAAAAGATATATAAATCTAGGGTGGATAGATTAAGCGAGTTCAATAAACAACATAAATTTGGTGAACACTATTTTAACGTACCGTATGAATATATGGATAAGCTTTTAAAAGAAAACATACAAGTAATATGAGAAAAATATTGATTTCAGATTTTACAATAAAAGAAGTTTCTCATGGTGGTTCGGAATGGGTTAACCAAGTTTTGATTGAAAAATTTGGTTTAGAATTTATGTATTCAAACCAAGTTACAGAATTAAACCCAAGTGATTTTTACATAATATCAAACATATCCTTGATGAATCCAAGCCTTGTGAGACAAATACCTAGTTTAAATTATATTATAATTGAAAACGACTATAAGATTTGTCACTCTAGACACCCGTGGCGTTGGCAAGATTCCATCATACCAAAAAATGAGAGGATTAATTATGACTTATACGAAAAAGCTAAGGCAGTATTTGTTCAAACCAATGACCATCAAAGAGTCTTCAAAATAAATGATGTTAAGGCTAATTTTATTAATCTACACTCATCAATTTGGAGCGAACAAGACTTAAACTTGCTTGAAAAAATACTAAACGAAAAACCCGTTAAAAATGGTAAGTATGGTATTTATTCAACAAATAATTGGATTAAAAATACGCAGGGTTCAATAAAATACTGTCAAGATAATAACTTAGACTTTATATTTATTAATAATCAAGATGAGAGAGAAGACTTTCTTAGACTACTTGCTGATTGTTCATACTTAGTTTTTTTCCCTATAGCTAGGGAAACGTTTTGCCGATTAGTTGTTGAGGCTAAGTGTATGGGTGTTGACGTAATAACAACTAAAAATTATGGTGCAGCCTTAGAAGGTTATTTTGAAATGAATGGACAAGAATTAATCGATTTATTGCGAAATCAAACAGAAGATAATTTATATAAGATTTCAAAGTTTTTAAAATGAAGAAAATAAAAAAATGGCTTAAAGATAAAGCAGCTATTGCGTCTGTAGCGTTTGCTAACGTTGAAAAGAACGCATTGGGTCAAAGCTATGAATCTCTAGGCAGCGAAGTAAACCAACTTAGAAGAAATACACAAGGTCAATTGGCTGATTCTCTTAAGCATGGTGAAGTAACTCAAGAAGTAATGGATTTGCGCTGGAGAACCTATCGTGTTTTAAAAGCTGTTGATGGTTATGTGACAGAAATAATCGGATACGATGATGATGGTTTCCCGATAACAAGAACCAAAAAAATAGACAAGAAAAAAGGTCTTGAAAAAATAAAGATGGATGAATATGATTCATACCCTCTTGAGATGATGGTCATTAACGATGAGATTTCCTTGGGTGGTACCGAAGTAATGGATAGAACACCAGTTAAATCAGAGGGTGAGCCAGTAGAATCCAAGAATGACAAAGGTGAAAAAATCATGCTGCATGGAAACGTTGAATCTTTGATGTTAAACGCTTTGAATAAAGCTGAAAGGCCACTTATAGTATCAAGAAATATATTTCCCAAGTTTAAGATAGAAAGCTATGCTAAAAAATTAAATGTAAGAACCATAGATGATACAAAAAAGCTATTGGAATTCTATATAAGCAAGTACCCAAACGAATATGATAGGAAAAGCTATTTGCTTATAAGCGAAATAAAGAAAGCTATGGTTAACCCTTTTGCGATTACCCTGCTTGAGATATCTGAAGTTGACTTTATAACATATAAAACGCTGGGTTCTGATGATTTTATGAAGTACTCATATAAGATTGATTCTTTTGATAAGATAATTGAATATGATGGACACTATGTTATAAAATTTAACGCTAGTGTTTTGGTGGATGGTGAAGATACTCTTGAAAAATACAGACAAGTTGAGCTTGATAAGAAATATGAAAATAAAGAAAGGAAATAAATGATTGTTTTAACAACACTATACAACGCCGAAAAATATGTTGAAAAATGTATTGGGAGCATTATGGGACAGGATTTTAATGATTTTAGATGTTTTATAACAGATGATTTATCAACCGATAATTCAGTTTCTTTGGTTAGAGATATGATATCAAATGATAACAGATTTGTTTTAATAGAAAATAAGATAAAAATGTATCAACCAGGTAATTATGACCAAATAATTAGGGGTGACTATGATATTGATGATGATGAAATTATTGTAGAGGTTGATGGTGATGATTGGTTGCCAGATTCTAAGGTTTTTAGTCGTTTAATAAATGTTTATTCGGATAAAAATGTTTGGATGGCAAACGGCTCTTTTAGATATTCAGATGGTAGAATGGGGTTCTCAGCACCGCCAAAAAGTATTGATAATATACGAAATGAAAGCTTTACCGCTTCTCACTTAAGAAGCTGGAAAGCATTTTTGTGGAGAGCCATAGACCAAGATTATTTAAAAGACGAGAATGGTAAATACTGGGAGGTAGCTGGTGATTTATCTTTTATGTATCCTATGATAGAAATGTGTGGTGATGAACACTATAAATTTATGTCAGACATAAATTATATCTACAATGAAGAAAACCCAATGAATGACCATAAAGTTAATGTTATCAAGGTATCGGAAACAGTAAATATTTTAAGAAATAAACCAAAATATTCAAAATTAAATAGATAATGGTATATTGTAATTTAAAAGGTGGGTTAGCAAATATGTTATTTCAAATAGCCGCAACAAAATCTTTTTCTTTAGATAAAGGTGTTGACTGTTCATTCCCTAATTTTAACACGGTGTTAGACTATCTAAATAATGATACTTTTTATAACCCAACCTTAAAACATAGTTATGACTATAAAATTTTTTTAGGTCACATCAACACGTCTAAACCTAAAAATACAATACCAACATATTATTTTCCGTTTGAATATCAAAATATTCAATTACCAGATGACGAATTTTTCATAGATGGTTTTTTTCAATCTGAAAAGTACTTCAAACATAACAGAGATAAAATATTAGAATATTTTAAAATACCTAAATATATTTTAAAAACAATTCAGGAAAAATACGGTAATTTATTAAACAAAAGAACTACGTCAATACATGTTAGACGTGGTGATTATGAAAAACACCCAAATCATCATCCTATGCAATCTATAAATTACTATTTAGAATCAATTGAAGAATTAAAAAAAGAAACTGATTTGTTCATGGTTTTTAGTGATGATATTGAATGGTGTAAAAATAATATTAAACTAGCTAATTGTGTTTACATTGAAGGGGAAAAAGATTACATTGAATTGTTTTTAATGTCTAAATGCGATAATAATATTATATCCAATTCTTCTTTTTCTTGGTGGGGAGCTTGGTTAAACGCAAATAAAAATAAAATAGTTATTGGACCTAAACAATGGTTTGGTCCAGCTATAAAACATTATACTGGTGATATACTACCAGAAACTTGGTTAAAAAAATAGTAAAATGGAAAAATTTTATTCAAAAATAGAACCAGAAAAATTACTACACGTAATTAATCGATTAAATGAAATACATGGGAGACAAGAAGTCATACCAGAAAATAATTTTATTCAATGTGCAACACTAAAAATGGAAAAAGGTAAAACGTTCCCACCCCACAAACACATAACAAAAGATAGACACTACGCTGAACAAATAGCTCAAGAATCTTGGGTCGTAATAAAAGGAAGTGTTAAGTGTGTCTTTTATGATATTGATGATACTATAATAGCAACACCCATATTAGAAGCTGGTGATGCTAGTTTTACGTTATATGGCGGCCATACCTACGAAATTTTAGAAGATGACACTATTGTTTACGAGTATAAAACTGGACCTTATGAAGGTCAGAAATTAGATAAAATATTTATAAAAAAAAATTAATATGATTTACGTAATTGGCGATAGTCACACACAAACATTTGATGATAACT
>Ga0214192_1000060_pt1 | contig 61779 bp, 69 predicted proteins | sample TroBogEpilimnion_44_FD_153030 | JGI IMG/M metagenome (GOLD analysis project Ga0214192, IMG submission 153030) | Freshwater microbial communities from Trout Bog Lake, WI - 29JUL2008 epilimnion | ecosystem: Environmental > Aquatic > Freshwater > Lake > Epilimnion/Euphotic zone | place: Trout Bog... | reverse complement strand
TCTGCCCCCCCAGCCCGTTCCGGCGCCGCGCGTGCCTGACGATTACAGCTATGTGCTGCTGGGCGACACGCTGGCCCACTTCCGGCTGGCCAACCCGATGCACCCGATGCACCGTTTCTTCGAAAGCGTATTCACGCTGCAGACGCCGTCGTGGAGTTCGATCTATCCGCCAGGGCAGGGCATTGCGCTGGCGTTCGGACAGCTTGTTTTCGGGACTCCCTGGGCCGGCGTTGCGCTGTCGTGCGCCGCGCTCTGCGCGCTGATTTACTGGATGCTGCGCGCCTGGACAACGCCGGTGTGGGCGCTCGCGGGCGGCCTTCTCGCGGTGATGCAGTTCGGCCCGCTGAGCGCGTGGATGAACCTCTACTGGGGCGGCGCCGTTTCCGCAGTTGCCGGATGTCTGATCTTCGGCGCGCTTCCGCGATTGTGCGAGTCGGCCGCGCCGCGCCATGCTGTGCTGCTGGGCGCGGGGCTCGGTTTGCAGATGCTCTGCCGCCCGTTTGAATCCGTCTTCGTCGCCGCGGCCGTCGCGCTCTATGCGGTGCTCTTTCTTCGGCGAATCGCGCGCCCCGGATTCGTGTTTGCGATCGTGCTGCTGTCCATGGCCCCGGCCGGGATGCTCACGCTTCTGCAGAACAAACAGGTCACCGGTCACTGGACCACTCTCCCTTACATGGCGAGCCGCGCCCGCTACGGTATACCCACCACATTCACGTTTCAGCCCGTGCCGGTGCCGGAGGCTTCGCTCACCGTGGAGCAGAAGATCGACTACGACGCGCAGACCGCCATTCACGGAAGCGCGCCCGAAAGCTTCGCCGCTTGGCTCGAACGCTTTGCGCGACGGGCCGCTTTTTATCGCTTCTTCTTCCTGGCGCCGCTTTACCTTGTGCTGCCGCTGTATTTGCTTTCGTTACGTGAACGCCGTCATCTGTGGCTTGCGGCTGCGCTCCTGTTACTTGTCGGCGGAACCACGTTCTACGTCTACTTCTATCCGCATTACATAGCGGCGGCTACGTGTCTGTTCGTGCTGATCGCCGTCAGGGGCCTTGAGACGCTCAGCGGCTTCACCATCCGCGGCAAGCCGGTTGGCCGGGAGGCCGCGCAGATCCTGCTGACGCTTTGCGCTGCGCATTTCGTCTTCTGGTACGGCATCTATGGCTGGGGAAATCCCGCCGTCCTGAGCGCGCTGAGCGATTTCGATCGCCAGTACGCGATCCCGGCTGGCGATCCCGACGGCAGGCTGGCAATCGAGGCGAAGCTGCGCGATACTCCCGGCGCGAACCTCGTGTTCGTTCACTACACAGCCGAATATCACGGCGATCCCTGGATTCGGAACGCAGCCGATATCGACGGCGCCCACACCGTCTGGGCACTCGACCTGGGCGCGGCCGAGAATGCCACGCTTCTCCGCTACTACGCGGAGCGGCCGCCAGCGCGCACCGCCTGGCTGCTCGATCCCGATGCCCGCCCGCCGCGCCTCACGCCGTACGCGCCCACACAACCTCAACCGCTTCGTGCCACAATCCAGCAAGCGCCATAGTTCAAAAGCCATGCGGATTCTTGTTCTCAACGCCGGAAGCTCGTCGCTCAAGTTCCATCTGTTTGAGGATGAGGCGCTGCTGCAGCGCGGCGAGATCGAGCGCGTTTCGAATATGTCCGACGCGCTGGCCGCGGCCTTTCTGCAACTCGGCGATTCGCCGGTTGACGCCGTTGGCCATCGCATCGTCCACGGAGGCGATCGGCTGTTCGAATCGACGATCTTAACCGACGACGTCATTCGCGAGATCGAATCCGTCAGTGCCCTCGCTCCACTGCACAATCCCGTGAATCTGGAAGCCTGGCGGGCGGCCCGCGCGCGTTTGCCCGGTGTGCCGCACGTTGCCGTCTTCGACACCGCCTTTCACCACACCCTGCCGCCCCACGCCTACGTTTATGGGCTGCCCTGCGAATACCTGACGGAAAAGCGCATCCGGCGCTATGGCTTTCACGGCATTTCGCATCGTTATGTCTCGAGCCGCTTTGCCGAACTGCAGGACAAAGCGTCTGCCGGCCTTCGCCTGATCATCTGCCATCTCGGCAACGGCTGTTCGGTTTCCGCTGTCAGCGGCGGGCATTCCATCGATACCTCCATGGGACTCACGCCGCTCGAAGGCCTCATCATGGGGACCCGCACCGGTGATATCGATGCCGGCGCCGTACTGCATCTGATCAACAACGAGAAGCAGGATCCTGCCGCGCTTGCCAAAACGTTTAACTACGAAAGCGGCCTCCGGGGTCTCTCCGGCGTCTCTTCCGACATGCGCGATATTCTCGCCGCCGCGGCCGCGGGCGACGCCCGCGCTCATCTCGCTGTCGATGCTTTCTGCTATCGCGTGCGCAAGTACATTGGCGCCTATCTGGCTTCGCTCAATGGCGCCGACGCGCTGATCTTCACTGCCGGCATCGGCGAAAACTCGGCCGAAATTCGCGCTCGTATCTGCGACGGACTGGATCAACTGGGCATTGCCATCGATTCAGAGGCAAACCAAAGCCCGCGTCGCGAGGACCGCCAGATCGGCTTTTCGCGCACATCCGTCTGGGTCGTGGCGACGAACGAGGAACTGCTCATCGCGCGGGACACGCGCCGCTGTATCCTCAAAAGCTGATGGAAGAATCTTTCCTGCAGGACGACGAAACGCTCGCCGGTCTCCTCGCCGGCTTTGAGGCCGGCACGTGGCCCATCGCGGACTGGCGTCACGCGCACCATCTTGCCGTGGCTGCCTGCTACATCCTGAGTTATGGCGACGCGCTGGATCGCCTGCGCGCCGCCATTCCGCGCTACAACGTGGCGCAGGGCGGACAAAACACGCCCGACAGCGGCTATCACGAAACGCTGACCGTGTTCTGGTACGAACTGATCCGCCATTTCGTTGACGGACTTCAGGCCGAATTTCCCGCCGGACTCACGCGCCTCGAAGCCACGCGCCGCGTCGTGACGGAGTTCGCCCCGCAGCGCGATCTCTTCCGCCGGTACTACGATTTCGACGTCGTGAAGTCCCGCGAAGCCCGCGCCAAATGGATTCCGCCATCGCGTCCCTTCGCCCCCTGCATTCAGCCTGCCTGAACGTTTCACGCGGGCATTTCGTATGGTGGTTAAAGATGTCCGCATACGCAATCCAGACGGAGGGGCTCACCAAAGTCTTCCGCAACCAGTGGGCCGGCGCCGAACTGCGCGCGGTGGACGATATTTCGCTCAGCGTGCCCGCGGGCACGGCATTCGGTCTGCTTGGCCCGAACGGTGCCGGTAAGACCACGTTCGTTAAACTGCTGCTCTCCTGCTGCATCCCCACCGCCGGACGAGCCATGATCTTTGGCGAGGATTCCAGCCGTCCCGAAGCGCGCCGTCCGGTCGGCTACCTTCCTGAGAACCATCGTTTTCCGACGTACCTCACGGGCCACGACATGCTCGACTTTTACGGCGCGCTTTCCGGTATGGACTCGGCCGCGCGCCGCCGCCGCATCCCCGAACTGCTGCATCTGGTGGGACTCGAGGAGCGGGCCCACCATCTCCGCCTCAGTTCGTATTCGAAAGGCATGCTGCAGCGCGTCGGTCTCGCGCAGGCGCTGATGCATTCGCCGAAGCTGCTCGTCCTCGATGAGCCGAGCGACGGCGTCGATCCGGTGGGCCGCCATCATATTCGCGCCGTATTGCAGGAACTCGGCAAGCAGGGCGTCACCGTGTTTCTCAATTCCCATCTGCTCGCCGAAGTCGAACAGTTCTGCACCAGCGTCGCAATCATTCAGAAGGGGCGCGTCGCGCTTTCCGGCAGCGTCGAGGAGCTCACGCGCGGCAGCGGCTATCGTGTGGAAGCCGTGGATGTGCCCGAACAGCTTGAGACCGAACTGCGGGCGGGCGCGAGGTCGGCCGCGCAGGTTAACGGCTCGCTGGAGCTTTTCTTCGCCACGCGCGAGGAGGCCAATGGTGCGATTGACCGGCTGCGTGCCGCCGGCGTCGCCGTCGAGTCGCTCGGCCGCACCCGCAGCACGCTCGAAGATGTGTTCATCCGCACCGTGGAGCAGAAAGCCGCATGAACTCAGCCTCACTCATCGCTACGCTGGCGCTGGTTCGCGACACGTTTCGCGAGGCCTTTGCCCGCCGCATCTTCTGGGGCTTCTTCGTCTGCTCCAGCCTGTTCCTGTTCGCGCTGGCGTTCATCTTTCGGATCGATTTCTCCGCTGGCCCGCCCATGGTTCACAGCTTCCAGGGCACGCTCGCCGTGGCCATCTATTACGTGGGCACGGCTCTTTCGGTCTTCGCTTCGGCCAGCCTGGTCTCGGTGATGTTCGAACCCGGCCGCATTGAGCTTTTGCTTTCGAAGCCGGTATCCCGAACCCATCTGCTGCTTGGCCGTTACCTCGGCAATCTGGCGGTGGTGGCTGCGAATGTGAGCTACCTGACGGGCGGGGCGTGGTTGATCTTTGGTCTCAAGACGGGCGTGTGGGGCGGGGGATTTCTGCTTTCGGCGCTATGTATGATTTTCGTCTTTGCGGTGCTGCTGGCGGTGATCGTGCTGGCCGCCGTGGTGTTGGACAGCGCCGTGGTCGCGACCATGATCACTTTCGGAATCCTGTTCGCGGCGGCAATTCTTGCGCAGCGCTTCAGCATCGAACGGCTGCTGAGTTCGGAATCCTCGCGGCAGCTGGTGGAGCTGCTCTACTACGTGCTGCCTAAGACATCGGACATCAGCGGCATTGTCTGGAAGCTGAGCGTGCAGGAACCGGTCGAGAGCTGGATGCCGGTCTGGAGCTCCGGCCTGTTCGGCGCCGCGGTCCTCGCGGCCGGCATCCGGCACTTTCAAAAGCGCAGCTTTTGATCTCCCCCGGCGCGCGGGCGGAAGACTGTATCTATAAGAAATGAAAACGGTTGAGGCCTTCGATTCGGCTCCGGGCGTGGCCGCATTGCTCCTGCTTCGCCGCCCGCCGGTTCCGCCATTGTAAATCCCTGCACCGGCTCCCGTGGCGAACTCGGCCCCCGGCCGGGCAAGTGCGGGAGGTTTTGTAGTAAGATAAGGGATTAACCCACCTGTAAGGTTTCCTGAGATGCAAAACGCGCTGTTAGAAAAGTTTACGAAGAAGAATGTCCGCACCGACATTGCGGCGTTCCGGATCGGCGACACGATCAAAGTTCACGTCAAAATCAAGGAAGGCGACAAAGAGCGCATTCAGGTTTTTGAAGGCGTCGTCATTGCCCGCAATAACCACTCGCTGAGCGAAACCATCACGGTTCGCAAGGTCAGCTTTGGCCACGGCGTGGAACGCATTTTCCCGCTGCACGGCCGCATGATCGATCACATCGACGTGGTTCGCACCGGCCGCGTTCGCCGCTCCAAGCTCTACTATCTCCGTGGCCTCAAGGGCAAGGCAGCCCGCCTGAAGGAACGCGCTTAACTCCCGCGTTCGGCGATCTATGGCCCGCCCCGCGGCGCGAGAGCTGAACCCGAAAAGCAGTCCGAAAAACGTACCGTTCCAGTGTCAGGACAAGCTGGAACGGGATCTTCGCGCGCGCGGTTACCATTTTATCGCCGGTGCCGACGAAGTGGGCCGCGGTTCGCTGTTTGGCGCTGTAGTCGCGGCCGCCGTCATTCTTTCGCCTGATCGGCCGATCGACGGGCTGAACGACAGCAAGCAGATCGATCCGGAAGCCCGCGAAGAACTCTCGGCCGTGATTCGCGAACGCGCTGTCGCGTGGACCATTGAGGCCGTCGACGCCGCCACCATCGACCGCATCAACATCTACGAAGCCTCGCGCCTCGCCATGAAGCGCGCCATCGAGCGGCTTCGGCCCGTCCCGGACTTCGCTCTCATCGATGCTGTTCCTCTAGATATCGCCATTCCCCAGCATCCCCTGATCAAAGGCGACGCGCGCTGCCACGCCATCGCGGCGGCGTCCATCATCGCCAAGGTCCACCGCGACCGCATGATGTGCGAGTGGCATCGCTTCTATCCCGAATACGGGCTCGCCAGTCACAAGGGCTACACGGCGCCGGACCACCTCGCCGCACTCCGCGGCCTCGGCCCCACCCCGCAGCACCGCATGACGTTCGAGCCGGTGCGGCAAAGTGCGCTCTGTTCCATGCTTCCGCGCGACCGGCAGCTGGAAATGTTTGCGGCGGCCGGCGCATGAGCAACCTCAGCGGAGACGGCATGAGCGAATCGCCCGGCTTCCACGACGCCGACAGCAGCATTGCTGCCTCCTCCGTGCCGCGGCCGGTCAGTACACCGCAAGACTCTCAGGTCGCGAACTCGGCCACCGACGAACCCGGCATGAACGCGCCGATGACCCCGCCCGGACCCACCTGGTTCCAGCGGCTCAGCGCGATCCTCTTCATCATCTTTTGCTTCGAACTCGGGCTGTTCCTCCTCGTTTACCCGTGGACGGAGAGCTGGTCGTCGAACTACTTTGCCTGGGCCGTTCCCGGGGCCATGCAGACGACGTGGCACACTTTCTGGCAAAATACCTACACGCGGGGCGGTGTCAGCGGGATTGGCATCGTGAACATCTGGATCGCGATGATGGAACTGTTCCGCATGTTCCGTGACCGCCATCGCGGCCACCAGTAAGGCTTCCCCGGATGCATCTGCGACTTTCATCGATCTGCGTTCTCCTGGCTGCTCACGCGTGGGCGGCCGGCGCAAATGTGGATCGCGCGCAAGGCCTGTACATGCATACCGACTACGCGGGCGCCATCCGGCTCCTCAGCGAGTCCTCCTCCGATGCCGCCGAACTCAGGCTGCTTGGCCAGTGCCTGTTCCATGCCGGCGATCTGAAGCGCGCCACCGAAGTTCTGGAAAAGGCGGCGGCGATTGCGCCCGGCGATTCCGGCATTCAGCTCTGGCTCGGCCGCACCTATGGCCGCCGCGCCGAAACGTCCTTCGCGCTGCTCGCCGTCGGGCTGGCGACCCACACGCGCGAGGCTTTCGAACAGGCCGTGAAGCTCGACCCCATGAATCGCGATGCCGTCAACGACCTGTTCGAGTTTTACCTTCAGGCGCCCGCCCTGATGGGCGGCGGCGTCGAAAAGGCGCGCGGGCTGATGCCGGTCCTCGACCGCGCCGATCCCGCCGAAGCCTGGCAGGCCCGCGCCCGGCTATACGAGCAGGCAAAACAGTACGAGAGCGCCGAAGCCGCCATCTACCACGCCATCGAAATGGAGCCGGAAAATACCGGCCAGATCATGAACATGGCGCGGTTCCTCGAACGCCGCGGCCGCCATATGGAAAGCGATGAATGGTCAGACCGCGCCGCGAAGATCGCACCCGCCTCGCCCGCGCTGATGTATTCGCGCGCCGCCATCTGGGTTCATGCCAAACGCCGGCTCGATGAAGCCCGCAACCTGCTGAAGAAATACATTGCGCTCGATTCGCTCACGCCGGACGAGCCGTCCCGCGCCGACGCCATCAAACTTTTCGAGAGGGCCGGCGGCCAGAAGGCCGACATCGCAACCGGAAGGCGCGTCTCAAGGTAACGCATGCTGCTGAGCGAATCGCTAAGTTTCAGCCTGCAGGCGCTGCGCCAGAATCCGGTGCGCTCGTTTCTTACCGGGCTCGGCATGGTCATCGGCACGGCTTCGGTCATTCTGGTTGTGACCATTTCGCTGACCAGCCAGTCGTACATTCTCGATCAGATCGAAGGCGTCGGCTCCAACATGATCTTCGCGTCTTACGAAGTCGGGCTGGAGCAGCAGTCGACCGCTTCCGTCAATGCCGACTTCATCAAGAGCAGCGACGTGCAGTCCCTCCGCGAGCAACTCGGCCCCCGCATTGTCGCCGTCGCGGGCACTACCAGCAACTACGACACGCTGTTCATCAATGGCAAGGAAGAACGGCTGATGGTGATCGGTTCGGACGAATTTTATAAGCCGGTGCGAAACCTGGTCATCCTTGCCGGCCGCTTTCTCGACGCCAGCGACGTCGAACTGCGCCAGAAGGCAGCGCTCATGACCGAGAAGCTGGCCAAACGCCTGTACGGCAGCCAGCAGGCGGCGATCGGCCGGACGCTCAAGCTCCACGGCCTGCAGTTCACCGTGATCGGAACGTTCCGGGAAAAAGTGGAAAGCTTCGGCCAGTCTGAAATCGCCGCGGAAACCGTGGTGATTCCGATTACTGTCCAGAGCTACTTTGCGCCGGTGGAACGCATCGATCCTCTCTATGTTCAGGTGCGCCGCCCCGAAGATGTGGAGTCGGTGACCCGGGAGGTGCATGAAATTCTCCTCAGCCGCCATCGCCCCGGCGCGGCTTACAAGGTCGAAAATCTGACCGGCATTCTGAACGCGGCCAAAAGCATCGCAGGCGTGCTGACGCTCGTGCTGGTGCTGGTTTCGGCGATTGCGCTGGTCATTTCCGGCATCGGCATCATGAACATCATGCTCGTCACCGTCACCGAACGGACGCGTGAAATCGGCGTTCGCATGGCGGTCGGCGCCTCGCGCCGCGATATTCTCATGCAGTTCCTCACGGAAGCCGTGCTGATCAGTCTCACCGGCGGCATGATCGGCATTCTCGCCGGCGTCGCGCTGCCGCTCAGCGCGCAGTTTTTCGTGGATAATCTCCGGATCCCGATCTCCACGGTTTCGATCGTCGTCGCCTTCACGGTGTCGAGTCTGGTCGGCCTCGTCTTCGGCATTCTTCCTGCCAGTCGTGCTTCGCGCTTGAACCCGACCGAAGCACTGCGCTACGAATAGTTCATGCGCGGAATTCCTGTCCTTCTCTTTTTCGCCCTCGCGGCTCACGCCGAGACCCACACGCTCACGCTGCGGGATGCCGTGAATCGCGCCCTCGGGCAGAGCCCCGAACTGGTGATCGCGCGCATCGATGAGGCGAAGGTCGCCGCCGCCGTCGGCCTTGCCGAACAGCCGTTCGCTCCCCATGTGGGCGCGGGCAGCGGGCTCGCCTACGTCAACGGCTTTCCGCTCGGCATCGACGGCGCGGCGCCCTCCATCTTTCAGGTGAAAGCCGATCGCTTCCTGTTCAACCGCCCGCAGACCTACGCCATCGCGCAGGCAAAAGAAAACGCGCGCGGCGCGACCTTCAGCACCGCCGCCAAAGCCGATGAGGTCGCATTTCGCGTCGCGTCGCTCTATCTCGATGCCGACCGCGCCGGCCGTCTCGCCGAAATGGCTGCGAAGCAGGTCGAAAGCCTGGCCGCGGTTCTCGAAACTCTGCAGGCCCGCGTCGCCGAAGGCCGCGAACTTTCCGTTGTGGCGCAGGAGGCCAACGTCAATCTGCTGCGCGCCCGCCAGCGCCGGATGAGTCTGGAAAGCGATCGTGATTTTGCCGAACGCAGTCTCGCCAGCGCCCTTGGCTACGCTGCCGGCGACAGCGTGAAACCCTCTGTCGCCGAACGCGCCGTGCCCGCGCTGCCGGCCAGCGAAAGCGCAGCCATCCAGTCCGCGACCGCCGCCAGCAATGACCTCAAACGTCTCGATTCCGGCATCGTTGCCAGGGAGCTCGAAATTAAGGGCGCCAGGGCGCAGTCGCTGCCCCGCGTCGACCTCGTCGCGCAGTACGCCATGCTCGCCAAATTCAGCAACTACCAGCAGTACTTCACCAGCTTTCAGCGCAATAACGGCGAGATCGGCGCCTCCATTCAGGTGCCGCTCTTCCTCGGCGCCACCATTCGCGGTCAGGTCGCGGTCGCCGAGGCCGACCAGCGCCGCAGCCGCACCGAAGCGCGGATGGTAAAGGACCGCATCGCGCTCGATATCCACCAGAGCTACCAGACGCTCGCCAAAACCGATATGGCTCGCCAGGTCGCGCAGGCCGAACTGGAACTTTCGCGCGAGCAGCTCAGCGTTCTGCTCGCGCAGATGGACGAGGGCCGCGCCACGCTGCGGCAAGTGGAAGAAGCCCGCATCGCCGAAAACGAAAAGTGGATGGCGTTTTATGACGCGCAGTTCGGCACCGAACGCGCCCGGCTCGAACTGCTGCGGCAGACGGGAGAACTGCGGGCGGCCCTGCAATAATGCCGCGCGTGGCGATTCTCGGCGGCGGCCTCGCGGGCCTCGCGGCGGCTGCGGCGCTGGGCAAGAGCGGCTTTGATGTCGATCTTTACGAAGCCCGTCCTTTTCTGGGCGGCCGCGCCACATCGTGGCCCGTACCCGGTGGCGAAAGCGACGAAGCGGCCGGAGAGATGATCGACAACTGCCAGCACGTCCTGCTGCGCTGCTGCGTCAATCTGCTCGATCTCTACCGCCGGCTCGGCGCGCAGGACAAGGTTCATTTCTACCGCGAGTTCTTCTTTGTCGAGCCCGGCGGCCGTACATCGATCCTGAAGCGCGGCATGCTTCCCGCGCCATCCCACTTCGCCGGTTCGTTCCTGATGCTCAAGTTCCTCGGACTCGGCGACAAGATCGCCATTGCGCGCGCCGTGCGGGCGATTCCGAACGAGCGCCTCACGCGCCGCGATCTCGACCGGATCAGCATGCTCGACTGGCTGCGCGAAAAGCGCCAGACCGATCGCGCCATCGAGCGCTACTGGCGGCAGGTCCTGGTCAGCGCCGTCAATGAGGAACTCGACCAGATGGCCGCCGCACACGGTTTTCAGGTCTTCTGGCTCGGCATGATCGCGCGCGCCGATTCCTACGAGATGGGCATCCCCGCCGTACCGTTGCGCGAACTGTACGACGAGGCTGCTCTCCGGCAAACCGGCAATGTGCGCATCTTCGACCGCGCCGCTGTCACCAGGATCGACGCCGCCGGTGGCCGTCTGTGCGGCATCGAGGCCGGCGGCAGCGGCCGTGCCGCCGACTATTACATCTCCTGTCTGCCGTTCGACCGCCTTCGTACTCTTTTGCCCGAGCTGCCCATCGAGTGGGATGCCTTTCAGCACTCGCCGATTACCGGCATCCATCTGTGGTTCGACCGCCCGGTGACAGATCTGCCGCACGCAACACTGCTCGATCGCAATGTCCAGTGGATGTTCAATAAGCGCGACGGCCGCTACCTGCAGTTCGTCGTCAGCGCGTCCCGTAATTTGACCGCGATGCCGCGTGCCGAAGTGATCGAACTGGCCTGTCGCGAAGCGGCCGAATTCTTCCCCGCCATCGGCGAAGCGAAGCTCGAACGCGCGCAGGTGATCAAAGAGGTCCGCGCCACGTTTTCCGCGCGGCCCGGCCTCGAACAACTGCGCCCCGGTCCGGCGACCTCGTTCGGAAATTTCTTTCTCGCCGGTGACTGGACCCGGTCCGGCTGGCCTGCCACCATGGAGGGCGCCGTTCGCAGCGGCTACATCGCGGCTGAGGCCGTGGCCGCCGCCGCCGGACTCAACTCAAAATTCCTGATTCCCGATATCGCGTAGCGATATCGATTAGGTCGATATCGATTAGGTAAAGATATCGCGTAGCGATATCGGCCGAGCAAAGATATCGCCTGGCGATATCGATTAGGAAAGCCGTCGCCTGGCGATATCGATTAGGAAAGCCGTCGCGTAGCGATATCGGCCGTGCAAAGGCAACCGAGGAATATCGCATAATAAGCAAATGCGTTCCGTTCGGCTGACCCTTGCGCTTCTTCTGATCCTGCCCCTCTTTGCCGCTACCGGCACAAGGCTCACCGTGCAGGTCAATTCCGCCACCACCGGCAAACCGATCGATCGCGCCAGCGTCATCATCCGCTTTAAGCGCGCTCTCAACCCCATCAAGATGAAGCATCCCCAGACCAACTGGGAAACCAAGACCAGTCAGGAAGGCAGCGTTTCGATTCCGGAAATTCCCATGGGCGAAGTCACCATTCAGGTGATCGCGCCGCACTACCAGACCTTTGGCGACGTCTACACGCTGAACCAGCCCGAGCAGACCATCACCATCAAGCTGAATCCGCCGCAGCCGCAGTATTCCGAAGACGCGAAATCGAAGTAACGGGACTCAGCGCTCGCTGCCGAACGTATTGCACGCCGTCAGCTTTCCCGAATCCAGTCCGCGCCGGAACCATTCCACGCGCTGCGCCGAGGTGCCGTGCGTGAACTTTTCCGGATTCACCGAGCCGCGTCCCAGCCGTTGCAGCCGGTCGTCGCCCACCGCGGCCGCCGCATGGATTGCCGACTCGATATCGTTGCGGTTCACCAGATGCCGCTGCTCTGTCGAATTCCCCCACACGCCGGCGAAACAGTCCGCCTGCAGTTCCAGCCGCACCGAAAGCTGATTCGCCTCGCGCGGATTGGTTTCCTGCAGATGCCGGATCTTCTGTTCGATCCCTTCGATCTTTTGAATGTGGTGCCCGATCTCGTGTGCGATCACATAGGCTTCAGCAAACTCGCCCGGCGCGCCGAAACGCCGCTTCAGTTCACTGAAAAATTCCAGATCCAGATAGACTTTCTCGTCGCCCGGGCAGTAAAACGGCCCCACCGCTGTCTCGGCCTTCCCGCACGCGGATGGAAACGAATTGCGGTACAGCACCAGCTTCGCGTGGCGGTACGGCGTCTTCATCTGGGCCGGCAGGACGCGATCCCAGTTCTTCTGCACGTCGTCCAGCACGAACGAAACGAATTTCAGCATCGGATCGGGATGCCCGCTCATGGCGCCCGCCGGCAACTGCGACTGCGCGTGCAATAGTCCGCCGCCCAGCCACACTGCTCCGCCCAGCCACACTGCCCCGCCCAGCCACACTCCTCCGCCCAGCCACAGCGCGAGCGCCAGCCATCCGCCGATTCGCCGCATTCGCATTTTCAAAGTCCCGTCTGCGCCAGAAACGGTTCGCCCTCGGCAATCGCATCGGCTTCCGCCAGCGAGCCCACCGTGACCCCCAGATCGCGCAGTCGCCCGTCGCTGAGCGAATAGATCCAGCCATGCACGGAAAGCTCCTGTCCCCGCGCCCAGGCATCGCGCACGATCGCCGTCTCAAAGGCCGCCCGCGTCTGCTGCACCACATTGGCCTCGCAAAGCCGGTCCCACAGCGCCTGCGTGCTCAGCACGCCGCGCGCATGCAGACTGCGGTATTCGGCGAACTGATGTTCCATAATCTGCCGCACCGGATGCAGCCAGTTATCGACCATGCCCGCCCGCCGCTGCTCCAGCACCGCCCCCACGCCGCCGCAGCCGTAATGGCCCACCACCATGATGTGCTTGACGCGCAGCACGTCCACCGCATACTGCATCACCGACAGGCAGTTCATATCGGCGTGATTCACAATGTTCGCCACATTGCGGTGTACGAAAACTTCGCCCGGCATCAGCCCGGTGATCTCGTTGGCCGGCACGCGGCTGTCGGAACAGCCGATCCACAGGAATTCGGGTGACTGCTGGTGCGCCAGTCGATCGAAGAACTCCGGATCCTGAGCGCGAATCCCTTCGGCCCAGCGCGCGTTGTTGTCAAACAGGTATTTGAGGCTCGTCACGTCAGTCCTGTCATTATCCGACGGAGCACCGTTTATTGCCACCGTCCGGCCGAGCGTCTGCCTCGCGGCCGTCCGCCTGACGAGCGTTCGCCCGAAGAAGGGCGGTTCGCGCCCGCTGTGCTACGCTGAAGCTTATTCCACGGAAATTCTGAGCCATCATTCCCAGGCCATCCTGGACCCCGAATTACAACGATGAATCTGCGTTCGCTCTTCAGCCTTTTTTCCTCCGATCTCGCCATCGACCTCGGAACCGCCAACACGCTCGTCTATGCGAAGGGCAAAGGCATCGTCGTCAACGAACCTTCCATCGTCGCCATCAACAAAGTCACCAATGAAGTAGAGGCCGTCGGCAAGGAAGCTAAGGAAATGCTCGGCCGCACGCCGGGCAACATCGTCGCCATCAAGCCGATGAAAGACGGCGTCATCGCTGACTTCAAAGTCACCGAAAAGATGCTGAACTACTTCATCCAGAAGGCGCACAATCGCAAGATGCTGGTGCATCCGCGCATCGTCATCGGCGTCCCCAGCGAAATCACGCAGGTGGAAAAGCGCGCCGTCATGGACTCCGCCTACCGCGCCAAGGCCAGCGAAGTGCATCTGGTGGAACAGGCCATGGTGGCCGCCATCGGCGCCGGTCTGCCCATCACCGAACCCTCCGGCAACATGGTGGTCGATATCGGCGGCGGCACCACGGACATCGCCGTAATCTCTCTCTCCGGCATCGTCTATTCGCGCTCGGTCCGCGTGGCCGGCAACGCCATGGATGACGCCGTGATGCAGTTCATGAAGCGGAAGTACAATCTGCTGATCGGCGAACGCACCGCCGAAGCCATCAAGATGGAAATCGGCTCCGCTTTCGAACTCGATCGTCCGCTCACCATGGAAATCAAGGGCCGCAACCTCATCGAAGGCGTGCCCAAGACGCTCACCATCAACGACACCGAAATCCGCGAAGCCCTCTCCGAGTGCATCGCCACCATCGTCAACGGCATTCGCGTGGCCCTCGAACGCACGCCGCCCGAACTCAGCGCCGATATCAGCGACCGCGGCATCGTCCTCACCGGCGGCGGCGCCCTGATCAAGAATCTCGACAAACGCATCCGCGAGGAAACCGGCCTGCCGGTCTCCATCGCCGACGATCCGCTTGCCTCCGTTGTCCTCGGCACCGGCAGAATGCTCAGCGACTTCAAGCTCCTGCGCAAGATCTCGATCGACTAAAGAGTCTGCGCCGGATCAGGCAGTGCCACATCAGCCAGTGTCAGACCGGGCACGCCGCCCCCGATATTCCGCCCGATAGGCGAAGATGAGTAGAGGGTGGCCCGTGCCCCGGCCGCCCGTCTGTTAAGAATGGAATCTCTCCTCTACCGCTACCGCAACATCACGGTGCTGCTTGCCGCCATCTTCGCCCAACTGGGGCTGCTGGCCTGGCAGGTGCGCAACGATGCCGATGTCCCGCTGGTGCGCGTCTGGGCCGTCACCGCCGTCGCCCCCGCTGCCAGCGCCATCGAGACCATGCGCAGCGGCACCACCGGCTTCTTTTCCAACTATTTCGAGTCCCGCAACGCGCGCGAACAGAACCGCCAGCTGCACTCGGAAGTCGACCGCCTTCGTCTCGAAAACCAGCTCCTCAGGAACAACCTTGCCGCCGCTCAGCGCGTTGAATCGCTCGCCGGCTTCCAGACCCGCACGCTTTCGAAAATGATCGGAGCCCGCGTCATCGGCGCCACCCCGGGCGTCGGCACCAAGTCGGTGCTCATCGACCGCGGCTCGGCATCCGGCATTCACCGCGGTATGGCCGTCGTCACGCCGGACGGCATTGTCGGCAAAGTGCTCGCCGTCTTCCCGCTCGCCGCGCAGGTCCTCACCGTCACCGACCCCGGTTTTGCCGCCGGCGTCGAATCGCAAAAGAACCACCTGCACGGCGTGATGAAGGGACTCGGCGGCACCACGGCGCGCGTCGATTTCGTGCCCGTTGGCCAGAAAGTGGAAGTCGGTGAAATGTTCTACACCTCGGGCGAGGACCGCATCTTTCCGCGCGGCCTTCCCGCCGGACGTGTGACCAGCGTGCGTGACGATTCGAATTTCCAGGAGATCGTTCTCCAGCCCACCGGCACCGAAACCGCCGCCGAGGAAGTCATGGTCATTCTCGACCCCGTCCATCAGGAAATCCCCGAACCGGTCAATGCCGATGCCCCGGTCTTCCTCGCCCCCGATCCCGGTGCCGGCGACACCGCAGCCAGTGCCGCTCCGCCCACCGGAACCATGGCGGACAAGCTGCTCGATCAGTACAAGAAAATCGGCGACGCCCAGAAGCACGTCTACGGCGAGGGACTGCCGGGCTCGGCCCCGCCAAACTTTAATCTGAAAGTGGCTGGCGTCACACCGCTGGCCGCCCCCCCGGGATCCGCGGTCGCTCCGGCGCCATCCGCCAACGCCGCTCCTGCAAATGCAGCTCCTGCAAACGCCGCTCCTGCCAACGCCGCTCCTGCCAACGCCGCTCCCGCAAATGCGGCTCCCGTGAATGCACCCGCCGTGAATTCACCCGCCGTGCCCTCAGCGAAACCTGCGGCAGCGCCCGCGGCGCGCCCGAAGCCGGTTTCGGCGCCGGCAACGGCTGCAACTCCCGCTACTCCCGCTACTCCCGCAACTCCCGCGCCCCAGCCGAGACCCTGATGGAATACCCAACAACCAGCCGGATCATGGTCGATAACGCGCGTCAGGTGCGGCGCGCGATTTATCCCGTCTGGGTCTTCTTCGCCGTGCCGCTCGTGGCGCTGCTCATTCAGGTGTACCTGCCGCTGTTCCAGACCTTCCGCTTCGTCTCGCGCATCGAACTGCCGCTGCTCGTGACCATCTACTTTGCGCTGATGCGCCGCTCGCAGCTGCGCGGCCTCGGCATCGGCATGGCGCTCGGCCTCGCGCAGGATTCGCTCTTCCAGCAGCCCATCGGCATGTACGGCATCTGCAAAACGCTGGTGGGCTACTTCTCGGCCTCCATCGGCATGCAGTTCGACGTGGAGCACGCGCTCGTCCGCATGGTGCTCTGCTTCATCTTCTACCTGTTTCACCAGTTCTTTTTCTGGCTGCTGCAGAGATCGCTGCTCGATCAGCCGGCGATCTTCGATCTCCAGACCAGCCTCGTGCTGGCGGTGATCAACGCGCTGATCGGCGTTGCGCTCTTTCACTTTCTGGATAAGCTGCGAAGGAAAGAGTAAGTTCTCACCCGCAAGACCGCGCGCCGATTATCGGCTCTCCGCCGCCGCCGCCTCTGCTTTCCCCGCCTTCATCAGCGCCTCCGCCCGCGCCACCTGCCCGCTTTCATCCGAAGGCCGCAGCTTCAGCGCCACCAGATACGCCACCGCCGCATCGTCGTATTTCGCCGCCGCCATCAACGCCCGGCCGTCCAGCATCGCCGCCGCCCAAATCTCCGACGGCACGCGCGTCAGCTGCCTCTGCCGCTCGCGCAGCGCCTTGCCGAGTTCCTCGGCGGCCTCGGCATTCCGGCCCGCGCGAAGCAGGCCAACGCCTTTCGCGAACGAATCCTCCGCCCTGATCAACGTGCCGAAGGCCTGCGACAGCTCCACTTCGGAGAAGCCCGTCGCCACGGCCTCGTCCTCGACGCTCTTCGCGCCCAGCACCACCGGCGTCGCCATTGCCGCCACCGCGCGCGGATTCTCCAGCGCCTTCCTGTCGCCACGCTGCATCACGATCACCGGTACGTCGCCCGGCCCGTCCGGCCCTTTCGCCGCCACGTCCCACGGCCAGATAACGAAGTAGTCCCCCTTCGACTTACTTACCCGCAGCGCCCGCCAGCCATCGGCATTCGGCTCTCCCGCCGCCACCGTCACGCCCGCCGGCTTCTTCCCCCGCGCGTCGGTCACTTCGAGCGGCAAGTTACCTGCCGCGAGTAAATTGCCGGCAGCCAGAACCAGCAGGAGCCGCCTCATTCGTCCCTCAGAATCTCCAGCGGCTTCTGCCCCAGCGTGCGGAAGCTCGCGAGCCAGCCGGTCGCCACCGCCAGCGCCGCCGTCCCTCCGATCGACACCACCATCGGCCACGCATCCGGCGCGGACTTCGCATCCAGCAGCCGGTTCAGCGCCACCCACGCGAACATCCCCGCCAGCAGCCCGCCCATCAGCCCGGCCACCGTGCCGATCACGAAGAACTCCACCGAGAAAATCTGCGCGATACGCCGCCGCGTCGCCCCCAGCGTCTTGAGGATCACCACTTCGCGAATCCGCCGGAAGCGCGTCCCCGCCACGCTCGATGCCAGAATCACCGCGCCCGCCAGAATCGAAAACGCCGAGATGAACCGCACCACCATCGAGATCTGATCCACCACCCCCTGGATCGTGTCCAGCACCTCCGCCATGTTGACCACCGTGATCGCGGGGAACTTGTCGAACAGCGCCTTCTGGATCGCCGGCACCGCTTCGGCCGACGCCCGTATTCCGCCGTAGTAAATTGCCGGCAACCCTTCGAGCGCTTTCGGCGTGAGATAGAACTCGATGCGCGCCGTCAGCCGCACCGATTCGCTCTTGTGGATCGCCACCACTTTCGATGTGAACGTGCGCTGCGGCGTCGTCCACACAATCTGCGAACCCGGATGCAGCCCGAGTACCTTCGCCGCCTGCTCGCTCACCGAGACCAGCGCGTCCGCGCCCTCCGGCACTTCGCCCGGCTTCCACCAGGCGCCTTCCAGCACCTGCGTGAACGCCGGCTTTTCCGCCGCCGCCGAAACCGAAATGGCACGCGAGTAGCGTCGCAGCATTCCTCGCCCGCCTTCGCCTCGCCCGCCCTCTCGCGGACCTTCATCCCGCTGCATCGGCGCGCCGTCAATCGACTGAATCGTCGCCGACACCGCCCCCACCATCTCCGGCTTCTGCAGCACGCCCTTCTGCGACGAAATCAGCTGATACACCGCGTCGCGATTCGAAGCCGTCACGTCCAGCAGATACACATTCGGCATCCCCGGCGGCGCGGTGTGTACGATGTCCTGCAGCAGTCCGCGCTGCACAATCCACACCGTCACGGTGAACATCACGCCCACGCCCAGCGCCATCACCGCCGCGCCCGCGTGATTGCCCGGCCGGTACAGATTTGCGATGCCCTGCCGCAGCACCGGCCCCGCCTGTCTCGGCAGATGCCGCCCGATCCAGCGCAGCGATTTCAGCAATGCCCACGCCACCGCCGCCAGCGACAACATGCCCACTGCGATGGCGATCGCAAAGTACACGCCCGTCTTCTGGTTCTCGCTCAGCCATGCCGCCAGCACGCCCACGAATGTCAGGATCACCAGCGCCGAAATAACCTCGCCCGCCTTCTGCTTCCACCACTCGGCCACACTCAGCGCCGGCGCGGCCATTTCACGGCGGAAGATCAGCGCCGGCCGAATCGTCCGGATCCCCATCAGCGGCGGCACGGTAAACAGCAGCACCGTCAGCAGTCCCACCACCAGCCCCTGCAGCGCAGACACGGCGTCGAACCGCGGCACCGCACTGATCTGGAAGTAGTGCGACAGCAGCACCGGAAACGCCATCTGCACCAGACTCCCCAGCTCAATGCCCACAAGGCTCCCCGCGATCCCCAGCCCCGCCGTCTGCAGCACGTAAATGCGCGTCACCTGCGCCGACTTCGCGCCCAGGCACTTCATAATCGCGATCGAATCCATCTTCTGCTGCAGGTGCGCCTGAATCGCCGTCGCCACGCCGAGCGAACCGATCACCAGCGCAATCAGGCTGACCAGCGAAAGAAACGTCGTCGATTGCCGCAGCCCCTGTTCGATCAGCGGATGCGCCTCGCTGTAATCCGCAATCAGTCCGTCGCGGAAAACCCCGCGCAGTTCCTCGCGGATGCCTTGAATCGGAATCTCCGGCGGAATGCGGAACAGGTACCGCTCGGCCGCCCGGCTGCCCGGCACCAGCAGCCCCGTCTTTTCGAACGCGGCGCGCGACAGCATCACGCGCGGCCCCACGTTGAGGCTGCCCGTCATGCGGTCGGGCTCGGTCGTGATCTCCGCCGCAATCCGGTAGGGCAGTCCGCCGATGCGCAGCGTGTCGCCCACCCTGGCGCCCAGTCGCAGCAGCACGCCGTCCGCCACCGCCACCGTATCCGGCTGCAGCGCCTGCGCGATGCTCATCGGCGGATTGAACTTCACTTCGCCGTAAAACGGATACGCCGCCGGATCCACGGCCTTCACCGAAATCAGCAGCGGCGCCGTCTGGCTCACGGGCGACGCCATCGTAAGCGTCTCGGTGATCTGCGTGTGCGCAATGCCGCGCCTGGCCAGATCGTCTATTTTCGCCGCCTGCACCGGCGAGGCCATCTGGAACGTCCGGACCGTCAGGTCGGCCGCCATGAACGTGCGCGCGTCGCGCTGCAGCATGGTGTGGAACGCGCGCGAAAACCCGCGCACACCCGTCAGTGCGCCCACGCCCGCCGCCACCGCCAGAATCACAAACAGGAAGCGGCCCGACGACGCCCGCGTCTCGCGCCACGCGATCTTCGCCGCCGTCCGGTAGCTCTGCATGCGGTTCATAAGACTGGCGACGCCATCGCTACCCTCGGGCAGCCGCCGCGGCGACGGCTTCATCGCTCACCACCAGCCCGTCGCGCAGCGTGATCACGCGGTCGGCGTGAGCGGCCAGCGCCGGATCGTGCGTCACCAGCACCAGCGTGGTGCCTTCGTGCCGGTTGAGTTCGAGCAGCATTTCGAGAATCTGCTCGCCGGTGCGCCCGTCCAGATTTCCGGTCGGCTCATCCGCCAGCAGGATCGGCGGCCTCGTGATGAAGGCACGCGCCAGCGCCACGCGCTGCTGCTCGCCGCCGGAAAGCTGCACCGGATAGTGGTCCAGCCGGTCGGCCAGTCCCACGCGTGTCAGCAACTCGCGCGCGCGGCCCCCGGCTTCCGCGCCGGCTCCCGCCAGTTCGGCCGGCAGCAGGACATTCTCTTCCGCCGTCAGCGTGGGGATGAGCTGGAAAGACTGGAAAACGAAGCCAATCTTGCGCCCCCGCACCTCCGCCATCTGGTCCTCGGTCAGGCCCGTGATGTCCACCCCGTCCAGCAGCAGTTGCCCGCTCGTTGGCGTATCCAGCCCCGCCAGCAGCCCGAGCAGCGTGCTCTTGCCGCTGCCCGACGGCCCCATAATCGCCACAAACTGGCCTCGCGGCACCGAGATGTCGATCCCGCGCAGAATTTCTACTTTGTGGGTGGGCGTGACGATCGTCCGCGTAAGCCGGACGACGTCAATAATGGATGGCGATGCGGGGATGGATAGCGATGCGGGCAAGGCAGTCTCAATTATGGCAGCAGGTTCGCTAACAGTCATACGAATCCTTTGCCCGTGCAGTTCCGTCTGCCATCATGATGGCGATGCGCCTGCGATGGATTCTGATTTCGGCCCTGGCGATTGCGATCTGCGGCTGCGGCGACCGCAAACCCGCCACTCCAGCGGCGGCCGCGCCCCGGCCAACTCTTCCTCCGCCCGCTGCCGTCCCATCAAAGTCCGACGACAAGCGCCCCGTCATCGCCGCTTACGGCGACAGCCTCACCGCCGGCTACGGCCTCGAACCCGGCCAGAGCTTTCCCGATCTCATCCAGAAGCAGCTCGACGCCGCCGGATACCTCTACCGCGTCGTCAACCTCGGCGTGAGCGGCGATACGACCACCGATGGCGTGGAACGGCTCCCCACCGTTCTCAGCCTCCACCCGGCCATCGTGATTCTGGAGTTCGGCGCCAATGACGGCCTTCGCGGCCAGCCCGTTACCGTCACCCGGAAGAATTTGACTACTATTATAGATTCTCTGCGCGCCGCCCACGCCGAAGTCTTGCTCGCCGGCATGACACTGCCGAGAAATTACGGCCCCGACTATATCCGTTCGTTCGAGCAGATCTATCCGGATTTGGCGAAAAACTACAAGCTTCGTCGAATCCCGTTTCTATTGGATGGCGTCGGCGGCCACCCCGATCTGACCCAGTCGGACGGACTTCACCCGACCGCGCAAGGTGCTGAAATCGTTGCACATACGGTCATGACCTATCTGATGCCGATGCTCCGGCGGGCGCCTCTCCCCCCATCGGTTAGTAATTAGTCCCTTAACTTTTGCCGGATTTTGATGGATAAGTCGACCGATTTCGTCTAAATTAGAAATCGAGACATGGTTACAGCAACACCCGAAATTCCCGTTCGCGAGGCCCCGCTGGCGGGCAGGGCAGAGACTCAGAAGGTCGCCCGCGTTCTCCTTGCCGATTCCGATTTGGCGTCCCGGCTTGCCGTCAAATCAATCCTCACCGCCGCAGGGTATGCGGTCAGCGGAGCAGCCACGTCGGCGGAAGCGATTGGAAAGCTGGACGAGAGCGAATACCAATTGGTACTGGCCGACCTGCGCGCGGAATCTGAAGATGCCGGCCCGGGCGTCCTCGCCTATGCGCGGCAGAAGGAGTTCCGGCCGGCAACTGCTTTAATGTCAGCCGATTTGCTGGAAACGGATGCCCCGCTTTCGGACGCTCCGGCACAGGTCAGGGAAGAGAGCCTGGTGAAGATGAGTAACGAGGACGTATCCTACCTGCTCGACCGCGTGGCCGGACTGATCGGCGAACGAGCCGACCGCCGCATGCGCAAGTCCCGGCTGCGCTAGGCTCGGAGCTATTCTCCTCGCAGCTATTCTCCTCGAAGCCAGTCCGCCTCGCAGCCAGTCGTTGCGTTTGTCTACCGCTTCGGCCAGACCGGAGTGAGGATCGAAGCCGGAGTCAGCGGCGCGCTGACTTTGAAGTAGTTGTTCGCAGCCAGCCGGCGATAAACATCTCCCGCCACGCCCGATGCCATGGGACCGATGGACGGCTTGCCGCCCGTCAGCATCACGACCACAACCAGTTTGCGCGACCCGTTGTCGCGGAAAGAACCGAACCAGCCAAGGTGCGTGCGGCCTTCGCTGCAGGTCCCGGTCTTGCCCAAAATGACGTCATCCTGCTTTGCCCGCACCGCGGTTCCGAACTCCACCGCGCCGCGCATGCCGGGCTTGATTTCGTCGATGTACGGGGCGATATCGAGGTGCCGCTTCACCTGCGGCGTAAAATTCCGGGTCTCCTCTTCCGTCCGCGGATACTGCAGCCAGTAGAGCGTTCCGCCGTTGGCGATCGCCGTCATCAGGCCGGCCAGTTCGAGCGGCGTCTGTTCGATCTCCTCGCCGAAGCTGGTCAGCATTCCCATGCCGCCGTTCTTCGGCGGCGCGGGCGGGAAATAGCCGGCATGTTCGCCCGGGATGTTGAGGCCGGCCTTTTCGCCATAGCCGAACAGGTGGGCGTAATAGTTCATCCGCTCATAGCCCAGCTTGATGCCGAGCGTGGCGAAATAGAAATTGTTCGAGTAGGCCAGTGCGTCGGTCAAATCGAGCGAACGCCGGCTGTAAAACTTTGCCGGACTGGTCCGTTCCACCAGCCCTTCGCGCAGGGCCGCCAGCGATACCGAAACCTTCACCGTGGAACAAGGCTGAAAACCGCCACCCAGCCCGAGTTCCTGATTCACCATGGTCAGGATGCGGCCCGTGGTGGGATCGACCACCACCACCGATCCATTCATCGGACCCAGTGCTTCCACCGCCGCCTGCCGAACCGTCAGATCCTCGCCATCCACGTTGTCGCCGACCGTGGAATCCTTATACGTCGGTGCATCCCACGTCTGGCCGCCGCCGTGGCTGGCCCGGGCATTCTTCGATTTGATGGTCAGCGCCGACGAGCCGGTAAGCGCCGCTCTTGTCACCGCCGAAACCGTCACCGCCGAAACGCTCTTTGCCGCCACCCGCGCCTTCGTGACCACGTGTGCGCCGGTACTTTTCTTTTTCGGCGCGACCGACTTATGTGTTGCAGCCGTCGCCAGGCTCGCGGCGAGCGCCGAAGCGGTAACGAAAACGAACGGTCGGAAAAACATGCGGCGGAAAGAGTTCATCAATACCTGAGTCGCGGAAGAGAGCTGAGCATATCGGCCACTGGCGAGGCCGGGCATTATCGACGCAAACTGCATTCCGGGGAGCAGCCGGACTTTCCTATTCTGTAACTTTCCAGCGCCACGGTCAATCGAATTTTGACCTCATTTCTACTGTCTAAATCGGCTGACTGAGCGGGAAAAATGAGGTTGCGCGATAAAGTTTTCTTAGCCGTGTCAAAGCTCCGCCCGCTGCCCGCCACGCTCGACGAATTGAACCGCCGTGTCGCCGCCTGCAACCGTTGCCCGCGACTCATCGGGCATTGCCGGGAAGTGGCGCAGGTGAAGCGCCGCGCCTACCGGGACGAGGACTACTGGGGAAAACCCGTGCCCTCCTTTGGCGACCCCGCGGCCCGGCTTCTGATCCTCGGGCTTGCTCCCGGCGCGCACGGCGCCAATCGCACGGGCCGTATGTTCACAGGGGACAGCTCGGGAGACTACCTGTACCGCGCGCTGCACCGGGCCGGCTTCGCCTCGCAACCGACCAGCGCGGACCGGTGTGACGGACTGGTGCTTCGTGACGCGTGGATCACCAACGCAGCCCGCTGCGCGCCCCCGGATAACAAACCCTCGCGCGAAGAGTTGCTCAACTGCCGCGCCTGGCTCGAACGCGAGCTGCAGTTGTTGACGAACCTGCGCGTGGTGGTGGCGCTGGGGAAGGTGGCGATGGATGCGTATCTGGGGATAATGAAACAGCGGGGCGAGGTGGCGCGGCTGGCCGATTACCGGTTCGGCCACAATATTCTCTATCCGGTTCAGCCGTCGCTCTTGTGTTCCTATCATCCCAGCCGGCAGAATACTTCAACCGGCAAGCTGACGCAGGAGATGCTCGATGCCGTCTTCCAGCGTGCCGCCCAATTGCTATAGTTTTCCGAACGCGAGGCTTTTCCGCATGAATATCACGAAGAGTCGTTTCGCTTTGCTCGCAGCGGGGTTACTCGCGGCGGGAACCGCGCAGGCCGCTGCTGCTCCGTCAATCGACCACATCACGACCGCCGGCGCCTTCGGCGGCTACGCCGCGGTGGCGTCTCCGGGTTCGTGGATCGAAATCTATGGCTCGAATCTCGCCGGCACCACCAGAGCGTGGGCAACGAGCGACTTTAACGGCTCGGCCGCACCGACCGCGCTCGATGGCGTCTCAGTCACAATCGACGGTGCGGCCGGCTATATCAGTTACGTAAGTCCCGGCCAGATCAACGTCAATCTTCCCGATTCAATTTCCGCGGGCCCGATTCCGGTTGTGGTGAGCTATCAGGGGCAGTCGAGCGCCGCGGCCACGATCGCGATCCGCCCGCAGCAGCCCGGTCTGCTGGCTCCCGCGTCGTTTCTGGTGAACGGGAAACAGTATGTGACTGCTATCCATAGTTCCAGCGGATCGTATGTCGGAAACGGCAGCGTGCCGAACGTACCAGCCGCCCCCGCGGTGGCCGGCGAAATCCTGACCCTCTACGGAATCGGCTTTGGCTCAGTGAAATCGCCTCCGGTGGGCGGGGCGGTTGCGAGCGGCCAGAACGCACTGGCGAGTTCCTTCAGCATCACAATCGGTGGCGCCACCGCGACTGTTCAGTACGCCGGACTCGCGCCGGGCGCGGTCGCTCTTTATCAATTCAACGTGGTGGTGCCGGCGAACCTGCAGGCCGGCGATGCTCTCGTGCAGTTCGCCTTGAACGGAAGCCCGGTCGCGCTGCAGTCCCTCTATCTTCCGATTAGTGGTTCGACAATCCAGACAGTGGCTCCGGGGACGCCGGGCGCACCTGGTTCGCCCGCTGCTCCGACCAACCTGACTTCCAAAGTTGGCGGTGGCAGCGTGAGCATCTCGTTCAGCCCGCCTGCTTCGGCCGGAACCACGGAGATTATCGGATACACTGCGCAATGCGGCGGCGCAAGCGCGGTTGCTACCGGCATTTCCACTGGCAGTCCGGTCGTAGTCTACGGGCTATCGGCCAGCACGACTTACACGTGTGTTGTCTTCGCCACCAACTACGCCGGGACAGGAACCACGTCGGCAGCGATTGCTGTTACTCCGGTGGCCGCGGCACCGGGCGCGCCCGAGGATCTGCTTTCGTCAGCCGGGAACGGCAGCGTGAGTATCTCGTTCGCCACGCCGGTCAGCAACGGTGGTGCGGCGATCACGGGATACACCGCAACCTGCGCCGGCGGCGGCGCGACGGCTATCGGTACGTCGGCAAGCAGCCCCGTTGTCGTGACCGGCCTCACGAACGGCACCACCTATAACTGCGTTCTAACTGCGACAAACTCAGCCGGAACCAGTACGGCCTCCGCGAGTGTAATCGTGATACCCGCGGCCGGCGGAGTTCCCGGCGTGCCAACCAACGTCAGCGCCACCGCCGGCAACGCGTACGCGACGATTGCCTTCACCGCGCCCGCATCCGCCGGCGGCTCGCCCGTTACCGGCTACACCGCCACGTGTACGGCAGGCTCCGTGTCAAAGACCGGCACGGGTGCGGGCAGCCCTTTTCTTGTAACCGGGCTCGTCAACGGGACAACTTACTCCTGCGCGGTGGCGGCGACGAATGGCGCGGGTTCAGGCGCTCCGTCGGCGGGAGTCGGCGTCACGCCGGCGCTCAATGTGTCATCCACTTACACGACGCTCTGGATCCCGGACACAATCACGGGAACGACCTTCAATCTTACGCTGGGGCAGGGAAGCCGGCAACTGCGGCCCGGCGCGGCGACCAACACTTACAGCTACAACGGCGCCGGCTTTTGGGGTCCGACGCTGATCATGAATCAGGGCGACTTTGTTCAGATGAATGTGACCAATGCGCTCACCGAAGAAACGACGACGCACTGGCACGGCTTCCACATCCCTGCCGTGATGGATGGCGGTCCCCATCAGCCAATCGCGCCGGGCGAGACGTGGTCGCCATCCTTTCAGGTGGCGAATAACGCGTCGACATACTGGTACCACCCCCATATGCACGAAACCACCGCCGAGCAGATCAGCTATGGCGCGGGAGGCTTCATCATCATCAAAGACCCGGTGGAAGCGGCGCTGCCTTTGCCGCGAAACTATGGCATTGACGATATTCCGCTCGTCTTCACCAGCCGCCGTTTTCTGCCGGGCGGAAATCAGTTCAATACCAACGCATCGGTTACCGTATACGGCGACTATATGCTGACTAACGGAACGATGAACGCCCAGGTTACTCTGCCGGCGCAGTTCGTGCGGCTCCGGTTACTAAATGCCGAGATCGAGAGAGCCTATAACTTCGGATTCAGCGATAACCGAACGTTTTACGTAATCGGGAACGACGGCGGCTTGTTAAATGCGCCGGTGCCGGTCACGAGACTTGTCATGTTCGCCGGAGAGCGGGTAGAGATTCTGGTCGACCTCACAAAAGATACGCCGGGAAGTCAGCTCAACCTGCTGTCGTTCAACGGCGGACAGTACTTCGGCTTTCCCGGCGGCGAACCCGGGACAAACGGAACGTTTGGCAGCCTGCTGAACAATACGACGTTCAATGTTCTGCACATTAATGTGATTGCGCCGACCGGCAACGCGGTCACCAGCCTGCCAAAAACGCTGGTGAATAATACTTATCTCACGCTCGCCGATGCCACCAGGACACGGACGATTCACATTACCGATAAAGGCCCGGGTACGCCCTTCACGTTCGACAACCAGTCCTACACGATGGCGACGATCGGCCAGACGGTGTCGCTCGGCACTACGGAAGCGTGGACCATTGTCAACGGCCCGACCTTCAGTCACGCTTTCCATATCCACGATGTGCAGTTTAAGATCGTTTCGCGGAGTTCGGGGCCCGTAGGCGCCTATGAGCAGGGTTGGAAGGACACCGTTGAGGTGCCCCTCGGGCAGTCAGTAACCTTTGTTGCGAAGTTTACCGATTTTGCCGATCCCGTCAATCCGTATATGTATCATTGCCACTTTTCCGATCACGAAGACGGGGGCATGATGGGTCAGTTTCTGGTTGTGCCTTAGCGGTTAACCAATTCGCACCAATTCGCGCTGTACGGCGCCGGTTGTTCCGGCTGAGTTGTGTTTCACAAAGACATTTACTTCGGAGCGAACTCCGAAGTCCGGCAGATAAATGCCGGGTTCGACAGAAAAGAGCGACCCTGGCAGAATGCGCCGATCGTCGTGCGTCTCGAAGTTATCCATGTTCGCGCCGGTGCCGTGAACTTCTGTGCCGATGGAATGGCCGGTCCGGTGTACGAAATAGTCGCCAAAACCGTGCGCCTGAATGTGGCCGCGTGCGGCATCGTCCACTTCGAACCCACGAAGTTCGCGGGAAGCTGCGACCGCTGCCGCTACTGTTTCCACCGCTCTGTCCCGCGCGTCGCGCACAATGCCGAATACTTCTTTCACGCGCTCGGGAGCCTCGCCGCAGAAGCCCGTCCAGGTGATGTCGTAATAAACGGCTTCGGGGCGGTCGAACTTCGCCCACATGTCGAGCAAGACAAAATCCCCCTGATGGATGGCGAGGCTGGTCTCGCGCGTGGGCTCATAGTGCGGATCGCCCGAATGGGCATTGACGCCGACAATCGGCCCGCTGTCGGTGATTAGTCCGGCGTTGCGAAATTCGCCCAGCAGCCATTCCTGCACTTCAATTTCACTTACAACCGAACTGATGCGGTCGCCGATGAAGCGGAATGCACCGGCGCAGATGCGGTCGACCATGCGGCCCGCTTCAAGGTGAGCCTCGAACTGAGATTCGGTAAGCAGTGCTTCGAATTGCTGAATCAGTTCCGCCGACGTCACCACGTCAACACCCGTGGCGCGGATGGCTTCCACCGTGCCTGCGTCCACCATCGCGACATAGGGAACGGCGCAACGGGGAGAATACTGCATGGCGATTCGCTTCGTCCCGCTGAGAAGCGCTTCAAGGCCGGTCTGTTGTTCCTGCCATGTGGAGTAACGAGCCTTGTTGCCGGATAAGGCATCCAGAACGCCGGGCTCGATGCGATGCACCAGCCCGCGAGGATCGCCCTTCGCCGGGATCAGATAATACCAGCGTCGCGTGACGTGCAACGCCGGGTTCAGGCCCAGAATCCGGTAAGCCAGCGGGTCGCGGTGATGGTGATCGAAAAACAGCCAGCCGTCAAGCTTTTCGCGCCGGAGCGCTTCCTGTATCCGTTGGACGTCCATGCGATTCGAGGATAGCGCGGTGGAGCGCGGCCGCATCGAGCCCCTCGAATTCCACAATCTTTGTGCTGGCCGAAGCGCCGCTTACGATCCGCACATCGGCGGCCGCGATACCTGCGAGGCGCGCCAGAAATCGCACGATCGCGTCGTTAGCTTTGCCGTCCACCGGCGGCGCGGCGACGTGCAGTTTCCATCCGTCGCCGTACTCGCCCGCGAACTTCGTCACCGGAGCCCCCGCCCGGACTTTAAGACTGATCCGCGTCTTCATCGGGCTTTGTCTTCCGCCATTCGACGCGCGCCCGCAGATCTGCGACGCCGGCCGCCTGACGCTGGGCGAGGACCTCGAAGGAAATCACGTCATCGAGCCAGTCGTGGCTTGAGCCGTCCGCGTATTGTGTTGCGACCGTGATCGTGTAATGCTGCGGTGTCAGCCAGCATTCAAACTGAAATTCGATGTCGAGTTCTTCGCCGGCCTCGTAGCTTCCCAGATCGACCTGCTCGATCCGCGTATTCGTCCCGTAAATCTCCATGCCGATGCGGTTACGAATGAGAATTCCGACCATCGGCTCATCCATCTTCTGGCGGAAGACGGTCCGAATCCGGATGGTTACGCGTTCGCCGCTTGAAACGACGCCGCAAGGCCGCCCGGCCTGATCGATCAGCGTCACGTCGAGGATCTGGCTCGAACCATCGCCATGGCGGTTGGAAGCTGTCGGATGTTCCTTCCGGTCGGACTGCTGAAATGCCTTCTGGCGCTCCAGTACGACGCCGATATACTTATCGATCACATGCTTGGGTTCGCCCTCGGCCTCCATGCGCCCGTTCAGCAGAAAAATGGCGCGGTTGGAAAGCTGCTTGACCAGCCCGAGGTCGTGCGAGACAAACAGCACGGTGGTCTTCCTCTCGCGCAGTTCCTCAAATTTACGAATGCAGCGGTTGGCGAACACGGCATCGCCCACGGCCAGAGCTTCGTCCACGATGAGGATGTCGGGATTGACGTGAATGGCGGTCGAGAACGCCAGCCGGACGTACATGCCACTCGAATATTCCTTGACCGGGCGGTGAATGAATTCGCCGATTTCGGCAAACGCCTCGATCAGCGGGAGGTTCCGCTCCATTTCGGCGCGGCTGATTCCCATGATCTCGCCATTGATAAAGACATTTTCCCGGCCGGAAAAATCCGGATTGAACCCCGCTCCCAATTCCAGCAAAGCAGCTACTCGCCCGCGCGTCACCACTCGCCCGGTGGTGGGCTGCAGAATTCCGCTGATCACCTGAAGCAGCGTGCTCTTGCCGCACCCATTCGGTCCGACCAGGCTGACCACTTCACCGCGCTCAACGCTGAACGAGATATCGCGCAGCGCCCAGAAGTCTGTGTGCAGCGGACTCTTCCGCAGCGGATTCAACTCCCGAATCCGGTCGAACGGAGTCCGATAAAGGCGATAGAGTTTCGATACGTTCTGAACCAGCAGCAAACAATCAGTGTACCGGGCAGTGCTGCGGCTTGCTGTAACGCCGCCAATGACCTCAGAGCCGGAGGATCACGGTCAGGTCGCTGCCGGGAATCGTGGTGCCTACGCTTGTGATGTCGAGCGTCAGGACATCTCCGGCCCGGAGTGCGGGCAGGCCGAAGCCGCTCTCGACAGGTGTCACCGAATTGGTCGCGCCGGCGTTGAATGTAACTGTTGCGTAAGCGGCTCCGTTGCGGTTCAGTTGCGCCGTAATTCCGGCGCCCGTGGCCGCTGTTCCGGCGATCCCGAATACGTCTCGAACCGAATGGTCCGCATCCACAATGAGCGCCGGGGCCGCATTTGTCTGAATCGCAAGATAGCCACTCACCTGAAACGAATATTGACCGCCCGCCATCGTCCGGAGTCCCGAGTCGATCGTTCCGGTATATGGATTGGAGGTCACCGGGCCGGCGCCGAAGGCATTCGTCATATAGAGTTCTGCCGCTGCCAGCCGAACGTTCGGAAGATGCACGCTGTATTTCCAGTCGCCGCTGGCCGGGCTGCCGAAGAAGTTTCTGATGAACGGGACGATGACGACTTTTGCATCCAGTTGATAAACAGCGGTCCCCGCAGCATGGGTTGAAGCGCCCGATGAAAACATATTGCGATCTACATTGAAACCGCCGCCGCTGTTCGCCCCGGTTATCTGGACAATCTCCTGGTCAATCTGCAGCAGAGTGCCGATGTCGTAAGTGGCTCCGAAAGTAATGGTCGAATCGCTCGCGGACACGGGGAATGTAACAGCACCTGCCGCAGCTCCATTGATTTCATCGTAATAGTGGAAGGTGTAGGTCCCGGCCACGATGCTGCTGGTGTTCACGAGGTCGGCAAACCCGATTCCGCCTAATTCGAGTGTTCCGGCCACCGAAGAAGAAACGGCCACACCGAACGCCGGGGCGCCAGGAACTCCGGAGTCGGCCGACAGCCCGCCTGACTGTCCGAGCACCCAGCGCGCCACGGGCGACAACTCGTAAGCCGCTTCGTCGTTGACTGCGTTGGCCGCTCGCGCACATAGCTCAATACCCGAGCCGATCCGTTCCGGCACGTCGATTCGGATCGGACTCGTAAATCCTCGCGCACCTGTGCGCCACGAAGTTTCCGCGATAGTGAAATAACTCGTAGTGTCCGGCGCTACCGCCCACGTGGCGGCCGTAGTCAGCGTCGTCGCCGTGTTGCTGACGATCAGTTGTTCCTGTCCTGCGCCCGTCCCCCGAGTGATCCGCACCACCGCGTTCGTGTACCCGTTCACCGGTAACTGGAGTGTTGAATTGCCGATAGTAGTCGCCGAATGAATACTGGCGGATGCTTCCGGCAGAAGCTCCCAGCGCCAGTACATATTCACGTGATCAAAATTTGGATCCGGCGGAAGCACTGCTTGTGCAGTGAATCCCGAATCCGTAAATGTTGGGGAAGGCGGAACAGCTGAAGCGATCCGTTGCAGGAAGCCCGAGGTCACGCCACGGTAGACGTGAAAGCCTGCGGCGCCGGAGGGCAGGGCAATCCCACTGAGCGTGACGGTATTGGTGGAAGATCCTGCCGGTGTCGTCGCCTGTGCGATGAATGAGAGAGGACTCTGGTTGCCATCGGTATCGACAGCACTGATCGCATAGAAGTATGTTGTTGCCGCCGCCAGCGTGCCGCCAGAACTGCTGACCATGGTCGCCAGGCTCATCAGCGGCGAGGGCAACGTTCCGGGCGTCCCCGAGGGCGCGGTAAAGGACACCGCCAACTCCACTTGCGTGGCGCCATTTCCGCCCGATACCTCCGCTTCCGTGATGCCGAGTTGCAAGAGTCCGTCTGCATCCGCAGTCACGCCCGCGACTGGCGCGGGCAAACCCGAGGTAACGCCGGTCTGGCGCCCGCGGCCTCCAATGATGCCGGTTACCGAATCCGAGTACCACGCGTCGTTGTGCAGTTGTGCAGAAATTGTGACGGTGCGAAAGCTTGCGCCCGGTTTGACCTGCGTTATCCGAAATGGCGTTCGCTGCAGGTTTTCCTTGGCGTACGTAACCGTGATCAGGTCCCCGGGCATCAGTCCGAGCGCCTTGACGCTGGTCTGAAATTCAATGAACAGGTTGCCCTGCAATCCGCGATTGAGTCCGAGCAACAGCATCCGGGCCGCCTGGTTGAAGCTGGAAATTCCGACAGCATCCCAGGCTGCGGCCACTGTTTGGCTGCAAAGAAGCTCGTCATCCTGATCGCTGAGCGAAAGGCTGTCCTGTTGGAACTGGTTAAAGCGGTCCTGAAATTCAATCGTCAGCCGGTTGGCCGTATCCGAAGCGCCTTTTGTAGTGAGTCTTACCGTTGAAGCGCCGTCATTGGTTCTGGCAATCGAGCGGGCGTCAAACTCATACGCAGGCCAACCGCCATTGAACGGCTCGGTCGAATTACTGGCTGCGGGCTTTACCGGCTGTTGCAGCGCAAACGCGTTCTCCACACGCACTTCCACCAGCCCCGCGGAATTCAGCACAAGATACATGCGGGAGTTATTTCGGATCCCCCGGATCACATCGCCCGCGCTGTCGGGGTAGTTCATGGCAAAATTGCACTCGAAGCGAGGCAACTGCGTGTTCCCGCCGACCGGATCGTCCACCGTCAGCAATTGATCCGCATACGCCGCGGCCAAAGCGAAACTGGTTACGTCAATTTCACTCAACTCAAATCCGGTACGCAGCAGGATATCCAGCAGGACCCACGCGGGATTGGCGGAAAAGGCAGTTCCAAGCGAAGTTCCGCTGTTGTCAAACCGGAGCAGCTTTGTTCCCTGCACGAGCACCTGCACGGCCGGAATGCCGGTGCCATCGCTGATGCGATTCGGTACGACGACGGCCAGGTAAGCCATACTGCCATACGGGTCGCCCTGAGGAGTGCCATGTGCGTCTGTGAAATTCAGGTCGAAGCCGCCGCTGCGGGCGCCGGTTGAGACGAGGTTGTACCAGCCCGTCGCCGTCATATTGCGGCCCTGAACTCCCAGCGGAATTTCCACTCCGTTCACCAGAACCGAGAGGACGCCCTCGATTTCGCCCATCCCCAGCAGCACTTCCATGCGCGTCAGATTCCCGTCATTGCGCGAAAGCACGACCGGCGGCTGCGTCCATTGTGTGCCGTATATGAGAGGAACGGAATTGTTATAGGCGGCCTGATTGCTTTGGACGGCCGATAGCTGTAAGGCCTTCTGGCCGGCGCCACGCACAAGTATGGTCGGAGGGACAAATTCCAATCCTCCGAAACGGGCCGTGGTGTGTCCGCTGGAATCGGTGGAGAACATTCCACGCATTTCGCAGTCGGCGCGCGTATATGCGCACGTTGTAAAGGGAACCGTTCCGTTCAGATTTCCAACGCCGTTCGTCTGGTCTGGCGAATAGCCGCAACGATAAAACGGTGAATGAGTGCCGCGCCCGCCTCCATCCACGGCTTCCAGTCGCTGCGCCGCTGTTGTGGGGAAGCGCCACGGGCACATCCTTTGTACGCTGACTTCCGGAATCACATTTCGCTGCATTGACATGCGATTCATCGCACTCAGACGGAAAGAAGTCTCGGTCACAAGATCCGGAGAGTTGATCAGGCCTTTGAAGACGGCGACGGCATCACTACTCGCCGTTGCGGCATTCAAATCGTAAAAGACCGTCTGGACCAGCAGGCGCGAACCCTTAAACCCGATCTGTGCCTCAATTTCAGAAAGTGCCGAATCCGCATTGGCCAACTCAAATGTCAATTTCGGCGTGCCACCCACCTGCGTGGCGGAAGCCATGTGAGCCTCGAACAGGTTGTGTCTCAGGACTCGGCCTGCATAGGTTATGCCGTCCCACACAACCGTCTGGCTGCTCCAGTGGTGCTGACTCCCGTCGGACAAGGTGCATGTAAATAGGAGGAGCGGCGTGTCCCCGGCAGTGTTTTCCTTGGCTGTATATGCGCTTTGCATGGCGTGCCTGTTAACCTCGTGAGACCAGTGTCACGTCGCAGGACGATAGTCCCGGAGCTGTGCTGGTAATGGTTAGTTCGTCTTTAGCGAAATAGGTTTCCGGATAAATCCCGCCGACTGCAAGCGTTGGCTTGTACTGTGACGGGTACGGCTGCACCTCGGCCTGCGGGCCCCAAACACGCACCGTTTGACCGGCCGGCACGGTTATGCTCAACACGGACGAACTACCGGTGCCAGACGCGCGTCCGGACACAAAATGCCTTGCCCAGACCGGTCCCGCCACCACAGGTTGTTGCACGTCGTCTCGACCCAGCGTCACGCTCGTGTAGGTCTCGCTCTGCAGCCACATGCTGAAACAGACCATGTAGTCTGCCGGTACTTCCAGCGTCTGCTGCAGACTTTGAGGTCCGGGAGCGCTGTTCGTGAGATTCCACGCTGAACTGCCGCCGGTCGGATCCGAATTCCCTCCGCCTGCTGCCATTAAGCCAGCGTTCCAGACCGGCTGCGTCAGATCGCTGCTTGATCCGATCAGATTCGCGGTCGGATCAATGAAGCCGAATGCACCGAAACATCCCTCGGACGCAGTGAATAAATTCCGCAGAGCCGTGGCCTCTGCATCCGATAACTCCCGATACTTAAGCGTCCATTCAATGTGGTTTGAAGCGGCGTCCGCAAGTACCACACGCTCGTCGTTCTCCAGCCAGTTGGTGAAAGCCCGCCATTGTCTCGATCGTCCCAGCGGAAACTGAGCCAGCGAGCCACTCCCGATCTGTGGGTACCAGTTCATCGTATTTCCTCAATTACGAGCGATGCTCTTCCTCGACCTTCGGCCTCCAGAATGGCTTCGAATGGATCGCCGGAAAGGACGCAACTCGCCACAATCGTGCCGGAAAGTGGATCTGCAAAACGGAACGTGTTGCTGGTCTGGGCGTCCACGAAGTCGATCAGCGCTGCCAGTTCGCTCTCGTCAAGCAGGTCGAGTCGAATCTGCCAGCGCCGTAATCCGGATCCGGAAATCCGGTACCGTTGACTGCTGCCGTCAAGGAACCGGACCGTCTGCGTCGCGAACCGTGTACTGTAGTCCAGCGGATACTGTGCCACCGCGCCGGTTCTCAATGTGGGAAACGTGGCCATAACTTACAACTCGGCGACCACGGAATTTATCGGGTGCAAATTCAGCATGGCCTCTCGCACAGCATTCGCTATATCGGAACTGCGGTCCATAAACGATTGGCTGTCCATCGCATGCACGTTCACTGTTATTTGTGGCGCCACCGTGGCTTGCGCGGAGGCACTCGGTGCGCTGCCGCCGGATGGCGGCGCACTGGACGATGCTGTCGGGCGGATATCGTTGCCTTGCAGCGTCGCGCTGAGTGCCACTGACGGAGGCGGTATGTAGACCGGAAGCGGCGCGGGCGTCTTAGCACCGCCGCCAAACAGACTTGCAATGCCCGAGATAAGCGGCGAAAGCAGTCCCAATCCTCCGCCGAGCAACCCGGAGCCGATCCCGGATCCTAACGAACTGAGCGATCCGCCACTTTTCGCCGACGTGTTGCTCTGGAGCGCGAGCGTGTTCGACTGAATCAACGCGGCCTGTTGCTGAAACGCCGCCTGCAACTGCGCGATCTGCTGGCCCGCCTGCGACAGCGCACTTCCCAGATCGCCGCTTCCCGCGGCGACTCCCGCGCTGATCGTTGAATCGGCAGGGAACTGCACACCCTTTGGCCGGATTGCCCGAAAGACTTCTTCAATGCTGTGATGTGCCATCCCGTTCCTCACGCTCCATCTCATCCTGCAGGATTAAAAAGGCATCCACTGTGCGGGCTGCCGTCTCGATTGATGTGTTGATTCCCAGCCTTTTTCGGGTGAAAAAGGCTTCCACCATCGCAAGGCTCTCTCCTGTCACCAACGACTTCGGACATTCGTCGCTCTGCACCTGCTTACGCCCCCAAACAATACGGGGCTCGCCCCGCAATTCCTCAGGCAGGAATCCACAGCGCCGCTTGCTTTCCAGACCGTAACGCCTGCAACTGTCGCAATCCCATCCGGTCCGTTCACGCGACTGGCTGGTGGCCAGCGCGAAGTGGAACGCGACTATAAGTTTTTTCTTTCTGCCTCGTTGAGCCCGATCTCAGCCCGCACAGCCGCCAGAGCTTCCTGAAAGAGTTGCTCGGGTCCCCGTTCGATAAGTGATTCCGCCGTCGCACGCTCACCGTCCAGAAGCAGCCCCCGAATTTCTTCGAGTCCCCAGATGACGTACAGCCGGTCTATCTCGCTCGCCAAAAGGCTCGCCTCCATGCTGTTGTCCGCGCTTTGTCCGGCCTGAAAGTACTCCAGCCGTCCGCTGACTTCGCGCACACGCCGCATAAGTTCTGTGCGTCGGCCAAAGCTCATTTTTGCGATGACCAGTTCGACCCCCGGCCATCCGGCCGGACGCACCAGCGTCCGGCTTTCCCAGTTCATTTCTCCCATGTCATTGCTATCCAAACGCCACCATGAGTTCGTCGTCCAGCCCGCCCTGCGCGCGCGATTCGCTGAACTTCCACTTCAGCCGGTGTTCGCTGTCGTCAAAGGCCGGCACCTCCGGCACCACGTTCTTCATCCAAATTCCCATCAGTTGCCCGTTGGTCTGGCCCAGTTGGAACATCATGCTCACCGGCGTTTGCTGCCGCGCTGCCTGATACAGTGCCGCTGTTGGAGTATCGTCCTGTTCGAACAGTTCCAGCGAAAGCGACACTTCGCGTGCTCCTGGTGCAATTCCCCGCGGTAACACAGATCCGAATTCGTTCAGCCGCATGTCTAGGTTGTTTCGCAGTTCTATGGAAGCTTGTGCAACCGTAAAAAACTGCGTCGGACTGACTCCCAGCCACACTTGACCCAGGTTGCCCGGAACGGGCGAATAGGGGAATGCGGTTGTCGCCGGCTCAATCGGGAATGTCGTCAATCCGCCCTGGCCTGCGGCGAACGAAGCGCTGTCCATTACGTCCTGCGCCCAGCCCTTAAATCCAAACTCGTGAAAGTCTCCATTAAGGCTCACCGTGAACCGATCGATTGCGACTCCTGTCAGGACCCGCTGCACGGCGGTGGTCGGGTTCCAGTAGTCGAACAAACTAACGCTCGGCAATTCGGACGCCGGGGCATAGCTGGCCGTCGGCGTGAGCACCGATGCGGCGCGAGGCGCGCTTGAAAACGGCGCGTTCAGGACAACCGTATGCGCGTCGGTCACGCTCGCGACGAACCGAATCTCGCTGTTATACACGAGGCCCGACCCGGGCGCGAGTCCGTGCGCGCCTGCGAACACAATCGTCGACGTCGTGCTTCCCGCGGCGGCGGTCGTTCCGCCCGGCCACAGCACGCCCGCCCCGCCCAACGCAGCCTGTAACAGCGGGTCGCAACCGGGAAGCGCCGTTTGCAGCGGCCAGTCCCGCATGTACGTCGTCGCGTCAAATGTCGTCTCGCGCCGCATCGCGGCCGGCAGTCCCGCCCACGTGCGGCTTCCTGTCTTGTCTTTTCTGTGACTTTTCTGTCTTTGATTCTGCACGCTCAGCTTTACCGCCGGAATGCGGTTTGCTGCGGTGATCGTTGGTACCTGCCCGTAGGCAGTTTCCTGCGCGCAGTACCAGCGGTTCGCGTTCGATGAAATGTATGCCATTGGTTATCTACTCACCTCCACGTCGAATCCCACCTTCGCGCGCTGCAGGAAATTCTTCCCGCCCCGCACAACCGGTTCATAGCTGACCTCATAACCACCCGGATAAAACGCTCCTCCGCCCCAGTCTCCGCGTGAATCATCGAGCAGCGCGCAGACGGCATCGACGTAAACTTCCAGAGACTTGTCAAGGCCCTGCAGCCTGTCCTGCGAATGGCGAACTTCCACCACTACCCGCGCGTTGCCCGAAAACTCCCGGAATTTCTCTTTGAGAGCGTTTTGCGTCTTGTCGCAATACACCAGCAGGCTTGGATAACTCGTGTGCCCCGCCTTTTCCGCGAGTTCGACGCTCACGTTGTGCGTCAGCACCGTCCGGATTGCCGGCGTCTGCACGAGCGGGTCGGCCTTTTCAATTGCCGCCGCCCGGGCATTCACCCCCGCCGCGGTTTCGGTCAGCAGGGCCAGTACATTGTTAGTCAGCGTTCCCGTTATGCCAGCCATGTCTTAACCCCTCAGGATCGTCCGCGTCAGCGGCCGCACAAACTCCGGCGCCTGTCCGTTTCCGGCTGGCGTACCGGTGGTGATTTGTCCGGGCAGATACGTGTAAGTCAGCCCTGCTCGCAAATCGACAGTGTTTTGTCGCACCATCGCATCCAGCGACGGTCCCGCGTAAACGCGATAAGTAGCGACGTCTCTGTTCCATGCCGCCGGCGCCACCAGAATCGCGTTCCCCGTCGTCGTTGTGATTGACGATGCCCACGACGCGGCTCCCTCCTGGCCCTTTGCATTCACCCCCGCAACGGACACATAATATGTGCCGCCCGGGTAAGGTGCGGGCGTAGTGCCCAGAACCGGAGGAACCGGCTGCGGAACCGGGTCGCTGACCATTGCAAGCCCGCTTGCGATCAATCGTTCCCGGGCGTCTCGTGCCAGTTGGAGAAATTCCTGCCACTTGGCCTGATACCGGTCCACCTGGGCGCTGAAGTACGCGTCCCGATACACCATCGCAAGCGAAAGCATGGTCTCCCAGCGCTTCAGCGGCGGCGTAGTTACAATCTGTTCTACTCGCGGCGCTGCCGTCCAAAGCAGCTCCGCGGCTGCCCGTGGCCTGTTCAGCCAAAGCCGCAATTCTGACTCCATTTCTTCATGAGCCAGCCGGAGCTTTGCAGTCACGTTGATTCCCGTGGTCTCGGCAACGTCCAGTAGCCCGGAATCTTCGTTGATCAGATTGTCGATCGTGGGCGCCGGCCCGTCCGCAAACAGGGCCATGGCTTATTCCCGCTGCTTTCTGCGAGAGCGCGTCGGAATCACCATGACCTGTACCTGGCGCGCGGCTTCTTCTTCGTCGAACTTCGCCTTCGCCTCGCGCATCGCCTCACGGTACGCCTTCGCTTCTTCCTCGGATGCCACAGTTGCCTTCCCTTCCGCCAATAGCTTGGCGGCAACTGCTCTTGGCACTTCCGTGCGGATGCCCGCCTTGCCGCCTTCCGGTGTCGCCAGGCTCACCATGACGAATTCCTCGCCCGTGAGTTCCGCCTCGGCCTGCCGGAGCCTTCTGTAGTAAGCCCGCAAGTCCATGAATTCTCCTCGCTTGATTCGCAATACTGAATCCAGGTACTGCACCTCGAAAGCGCAGTACCTGAAAGAGGTCGTCGCCTGGCCATTCGCCCGGTGACAACGTTCAAAACGGGCGACGCGAAAAACACATCGCCCGTTTTCCTGCTCGCGCTGCCCGCTTAGCTGTTGATCTGCACCGCGAAGTTGTTCCGCAGAATTGCGCAGCCGTACAGCATATCGACGGTGAACTGCTGCGAAAGCGTGTTCGGCTGGTAACTCATCGTCACCCGCATCCCGAAGTTACCCAGTTCGGCATATTCGGCGATCGCGCCCGTCCCCGGGAGCGGTTGCGGCAGTCGGCGCACCACAAGTCCGATCGCATTCCTCGAGAATGCCAGGTTATGCGCGTTGACCGGCGCACTGCCCGTCATCGGAACAAACTGCGAACGGAAGACAAAGAAGTCTTTGATCTTGCCGAACGAGCCGTCCACCAGCGCGCGAAGGCCTGCCTCGCCCGCACTCTGGAATTCGCTGAACCGGGGAATCTGGCGCATTGCCGAATAGGTATTCGGATCCACCACCAGATACTTCGGTTCGCTCACCGGAACTTTGGCCTCGAAAAGCGTGGTTTCCGCCTGATCGATCACAGCCTCCGTCACCGGCGTCCCCGCCGTGCCCAGCGGCGTGTTCGCTGAAAAGCCCGCGTACAGATTGAGCAGATCGCTTTCGATCTTCTCCGCGAGTGCCACCACCGCCGGCTGCATGTATACATGCAGAAGGTCCGGCACCGCGAGCACTTTCGTCACGTCCGGAATCTGGAATGTTGCTTCTACGTGCGTGTTCAGCACGATCTGCGCATTCCCCAGCGCGGGATTCTGCGGCTGGACCGTGCCGCCCTCGGCGATATTGTTGGCCACAAGCTGCGGCGCGATCGGCACGTTCACCGTATCGCCCGCCTGCGCCAATGTCGGTTCATAATCGCGATTGACCAGGTTCCCCATCACGAGGTTCCCCACCAGGGCGGGCAACGCATCGGCCGCCACCAGTTTGACGATCGCATTTGCTACGTTTGCTGACGTAATTGCTGGCATCGTTCTCCTTAATTTGTGCCGCAAAATGCCAACGGGGACCCTTGCCCGATCCCTGCGGGATTGTGGGCCTGGTCCCCGTCGCTTTTGTGGCGCTTACTTCTCCGCCGTCGCGAAAATGCTGCTCTGAACATTCCGCGATTTACCGGCGGTATGCTGACGCGGGGTTACGCCCCCCGCAGCGTTTGCGATGCTACCCGCAAAATCTCCTGCCGTACTCGGTCCCGTTCTTCCTTGCTCATTGTGGGACTGATCAGGTCGAGGTCCACCGGGCCCCCCCGCACCGCGGGCGACGCCTTCTGTGCACCCGTCATCCCTGTTCCTCCGGGTATCCGTGCCGGCAAAAACTCTGGGTTCTCCTGAACAAAACCCGCCAGATATTCGGCCACCGGTTGCTCGCCGTTTTCGCCGCGCGCAACCAGACGGCCATCTTCGGACCTCACGACCCCGCTCTGCACTGCGCGGTACGCGAGCTCAACCTTCGCCACACCGAGCTTCTGCAGCTCGGTGCGGATCCCGTTTGCCCGCTCCGCTTCGTCGGCCGCCAGTCTGGCCCGCCTGTTCTCTTCCACCAGTTCATTGACTCGGCGTTCCAGCGACTCCCTGCGCCGCCTTTCCTCCAGCAGTTCCGTCTGCTGCGCCGGTTCCCGCCGCGCCGTGTCTTGCTGAATAAATTCATCCAGTGCCTGGCGAATGACTGCCTGTATATTGATTGACTCGCTCATAACCTCGTCTGCCCCTCGGATTGCTGAATCATTCGTTGCTCCCCACTCGCGGCGGCCCCCGGGATCTCCCGGCGGCGGCCGTACGGGATGCGGTGCCTAAGTCGTGGCGTTGATTTCATCCCGAATCTGGTTCTTTACTTCCTGTCGGGCGTCGCTCAGGTACTTCAGCGCCACACGTGTCTGAATTTGCTTCGTCAGGGTCGCGGAAGGAATCTGCAAATTTAAAAGCGCTTTTGCGTCCGCCGCCTCGCTCGCAAAGTTCGTGATGTCGAATTCGTCGAGGCCCGTGACATGAACCGTCAAACCGTCCTGCCGGGCCTCCGCAATCGCTCCCAGCAGCGTACTCAGTGAATTCTTGACAGTATCTCCGTACGCCCGCAGGATTTCCTGCGTAACACTGAAGTCCCATTGCCGGCTTTCGGCCGACCTCGGCGTTGGCGCTCCATCCTGAGCCTGCTGCAGAAGGTACGAAACCCGGTAGATCTCGTCCTTCAATCGCGTAAGATTGTCGGCTGCGATCTGAAACACATGTCCGGAAGGTTCGGTCCACCCGAACTTATCTTCAGGGCCAAGCTGAATGTAGTAGCTTTCGCCCGTAATCTGGTTCCACTCGCGGTCTGAATACACAACCGGCATCGCGAACAGACCCATCGTCAGCGCCCAGCCCAGAGCGTTTGACTTATTAAAATGCTCCAGCTGCAACAGTGCGATTTTATTGGTCAGCCAGAGTCCGTCGCTGACTCGCAACTCAAACACGGGAACTTTGTTTATTGCTGCAAACCCGTGTCTGCCCTCGTCTATGAGCACGATGACGCTGTCTTCGGGCGTCTGTGCCTGCTGCTTCTCATAGATCTCGAACTTCTCGCGGTCGTAATAGATCCAGCGCGTTTCCTTCTTCCAGCCCAGCGTCTTTACGCTGTCCTGCTTCAGCCAGGATGTCCGAAGCACCACCCAGTCCAGTTCTCCCTGTGCGTTATGGCTCCAGTTAATCAGCTCTTCCGCGTTGTAACCGACCAAATACGCCCGGCTACGGCCTGTAGCGTCTTCCTCGGCCCTCGTCCGCGCGTCGTCTCCAGCCCGCGGGAAATCCACCGCAATGTAAGACTTCCCGCACACCAGTGTCTCTGTCATCTGCTGCCTGAAAAACTGCGAGAGCGTCGTGCCGCGCAAATCGCAGTCATCCGTAAACGCGGCAAAGAAGTCTTTTCCCGGTCGATTGTTGCCGGCAATTTCGATTACCGGCTCACGGCGCAGCAGCGTAGCTGTGTACCAGTCGATAATAGAGCCCAGATAGTTCTCGTAGAAAACCCGGTTGAGCCGCTCCTGGTAGACCTCCAGACCTTCCCGTTGTCTCCGGACCAGATATTCGGATGCATGCTCCCGAAATGTCTCTCCGCCCGCATACAGGTGGCGGTAGCGGCGCCACATTCGTGCCTTCGCACTGTATTCGGGATGTTCCTGTTCAATGTGGTGACCTGCCATCGGTTCATCTCCTATAGCAACCGCTGTCCGCGTTCGCCTATCTTTGGAATCTCGTCGCTCTCCTGATAGATCATGTAGCCGAGCGCATCGGATGTATGCGTGCGCCTTCGGTCCCGTTTCTTGTCGATTTCGAGTGAGTCTTCGAGGTATGCCACCTGCTCGAAGTCCGCGATTAACTCACGACACCGCGGGTCCACCAGCAACATCACCTCGCCAGCTGCATTCCGCAACCGGCCATTTACCTGGGCAACCCGTCGCTTCACCAGCGGGTTGCTCTTTGGCACGCGGTAGGTGGCTCGAATGCCTCTGGATCGGAAGAAGGCCCGGACAATGTCGTAGTCCGAAGCTCCCGCCGTCTTCTTCGATTCTCCCGACGCGTCTCCATAGATCACCACTCCGCCCTGCGGCTTCCCGAATCGCTTCTCGAATTCCTCGCATGCCTCTTCCGTCGTCGCCCTTCTCAGTACAATCTCGTCCAGCACCCGAACCACACCGTCGCCTGTTCTTTGCGCCACCACCGAGCTCATCGGATCCACGTTGAAATCGAGCGCCCAGTGCAGCGGTTGGTACGGCGACATCTCCTGCCGCACCACATTCCGCTCTCGCTCGAACGCGTAGTAGACCAGCCCCCCCTTGGCATTGACGTACTTGCCAAGCACTTCCTGCTCATAGAACCGCTGGTCGTAACTGCCCTGCAGCCTTTCGTAAAAGTCCGGCTGGCATGCCAGCAAATGCCGATTCTCAAACGGCGTCGCGTGGATCACTTCGTGTCCCGGCACCGGATCGGCCACGAACCGCCGGTGCACCCAGTCGAACCCTTTTGGCGTCCACACGCCGAATCCGCCGTGCCGGATTGCCTTCGGGTCGCGTAGCCTGCCTTCCAGCCGCCGCCACGCTTCTTCTTTCGTGTAAGTCAGCTCATCGACACCGAACCACGCCAGATTCGTCCCGCGTAACCTCTCGTACTCCTCCATGGACCGCAGCAGAATCACAGATCCCGGCTCGGTGAGCTTCAGCGTGTTTTCTGCTTTCAAATGCTGGTACGGAATCTCATTCGTCTCCAGCGCTTCGATCAGCGCCGTAAGCGTCGCATCTCGCAGCATCGGATACGTCGGAGCCCCGACCAGACCCACCGTGCCCGGATTGTCGTACGCCATGCGAATAGCTTCATAGCAGAGCGCCGCGCTCTTGCCGGATCCAATAGGTCCGGAAAAGCCCTTGAACGTCGCTACGGAATCATGAAACGCTTGCTGGCTCTTCAGCGGTCTGTAATTAACTACTCGTTTATCGGCGTATGATCGTTGCATTCCCCGACCCATCGAATGCCGACAATTTTCGGTCCGCTCTTCGCTAGTTCTTTCCGGAGTTGCAATAACTTCACGAGGTCGGCGATCTTCATTCCTTCGGCGCTGATCGCCTCACCTGCTTTCAGCAGCGCCGCGTCGATCGTTTCCACGATCTTGTCTTCGGGTGTCTTGTCGTCCTGATCCCGGTCTACGGCTTGGTACATAAGAAAGTCTTGATCCCTTTCCTGCGCACCGGATAATTCGGCTGCGCACATCTGTCCCGCTTCAACTACTACCATGCGTTCCGGCCATGAATATTCGGCTTAGCCGCTAAGTGTCTGATTTCACGCAGAAAAAATTCTGCTTCAGCGTGTGACCGAGTTACTGCTGACCAAGGAAGCGGTGCCATAACGCCAATCCCCGCCGGTTGTGTGCTTCAAGTGCGGACATCCCGGCCCTCGGTGCCCACCGACTTTTCAACAGCCTCCGGCCGGTTCTTGCAATGTCGTCCGCGTCGTCCACCGATGCCTTCCACGCGGCCGGTGCCCACGCAACTGCGTCTGAAACCACGCTCGGTACGCCTTCTGCTACCCCATCCGCGGTAACCACGTTAAAGCTCTCTGTGTAGCTCGGCTGCAGCAGAAGGTGCATGTGTCGAACGGTCTGCCGGAACTGCGGCCATGTCTGCCATGCGTTTTCTACCAGACGCGCGTGCGGCAGTCCGCTGAACATCTGGCGGACTGCTTCCAACGTGACTCCGCCACCTTCATTGCGTCCCGCCGAAATCCAGAATTCCAGATCTGCGCGTATCTCGTTTGCGATCTGCAGCGCTGCTCCCGCTGCGGTCATGAGATTCTTCAGCGGGCGTGTCGCACCGAATGCTCCGATCCGAAGCGTGCCCCCGGAATAGTAGTTGCGTTGCGGTACCCGGCCTTCCAGATGATAGAGATTCGGCAGTTCCGGGCAGGGCACCCCGTACGCGTTTTCAACCCACCGGGACAGCCGCTCACAATTCGCCGCCATCTGAAAATTCCACGTTGCCCTGCGTAGTTCCAGTCCTTCCCGCAGCAGTCTCATCGCGTTCGGGTCCGCCTGCAGGAATCCAAGATTGGAATGGCACACCACCGCGAACTGTGTCTCCGGGAACTCGGCGCATAACCGCGCCAGTTCGCCGGTTGCGATCCATGGCGCCGATACCACCACGTGCGATGCCGGAGCCATTTCAAGGCCGGCGCGTAGTTCGGCCGGCCCGGTGACTGCGCGAACGTCGGTTACGTAGCCAACGTTTCGCAGAGATTTGGCTGTATTGAGCGCGGTTACTCCGAGGCCGATATGACTAATATTCCGATTCGCGGCAAAATTCTTGTAAGCAAGTACGACGGGCACGTTGTTCTCCCCGCTAAGAACATACACGCGTCGCTGGTAGCTCGTGCCGCTTCGTCCAGCTACGTGCTTGAAGACATTGGAGAAAGATTTCTCGAAGTTGTGTGATTCCCCCGGAGGAGTTCCGGCGTTTTGTTCAACGTAAAGAAAAGCTGGTAAGGATGATCAAACCGCGCGGGCCCCGGCAATCGTTCACGATCTGTGACGGTAAGTAGCCGCAGGATACTACGTCAGCACAGACAGATACGGGTTAGTGACCGAGTGGACAGTCAACACTCGCGGAATTCGCAGGAGTGTCAGCTGGCTCCGGCGCCGCTCGGCCTCGGTAAGTCGCACTTACTACTGGATGGTCTCCGTGACCAGCGGCGTTAGCGCCGCAAGACGCACCTCGGCCCCTTCACCTATGTGAAGCACCCGCTCTAACTAGTCCCACCGTTATGAACGATCTTCTGGTGTGCCGCCGATGCCACATCTGTGGAGCGACGGTCGCAGGAGTAACAATTACCAGGAACGATCTCCAGTAGCTGACCTGGCATGTTATTTCTGTGCGTAGGCAACGAGACCGCGGTGAATCGCCCGAACATCCGCGCCGGTGAAGTACAAAGTTCCCAGTCGCATCAGCTGAAAGTCCTGCTCATTCCACGATGACCGCATGATTCCTTGTGCTGCGTGGGCGTCCTCGCGTTGAAGCACATGTGTCAGTTCGTGGGCAATCGCATAGCCCAGAATCACGCCCACCGGGTCACGCCCCCGCTGCAATTCGTCCACGCGGTCGTAAAACACGGTCGCACGTATCCCGGTATCCGTCCATGGCTGGGCGTATCCGAGGGCGCTCTTCAGAAAGGCCGGATCCGTATGGTCGGAAAGCCGAAGTTCAATCCCGCGAATGACCGTGCCCCGCGATCGGTCGCATATCCATTGCAACTTCACCCCGATCCCGGCGAAAAGCTGCACCGCCGTGAACCGGGCACCCATCAGAATCTGATGGTCCACAGAGGCCTGCAGGTCAAGACAAACCTGGATTGTGGATGCGTCGCCCGCTTCCGACAAACCGGCAGTTGTGCCGTCGCCTGATTTAGGCGATGTCAAGTTGAGGCTCGCCGCAAAGGCGGGAACCGCTGCCAATGTTGTGAGCACCAATAAATACGAAAGTAAATAAATGTTGCGTCTCACGCAAACCTCCCGCGTCCGGATGGCCCGCGAATGCCCCCGGATACATCGCCGGCAGCGATTTGTGGGCACGGGCTCAAAGCCTCAACAGGGAGTTTTCAGGAATTCGAAAGCACGAAATGGTGGAAGCCGCCGCGGCACGCGCGCGGCCTGAAAAGTGAAGTTCCCGTAATCTTCACGAATCTGCCTCTGCGCGCCGGCCCGCTCGGCTGTTGGTTTATCGGTAGGATTGTCGCGCCGGCTGATGGTACTCACGGGACAGAATCTGTCCCAGCGGCGGACCGCCTTTGAGTTTAAATCCGGCCATCCACGCAGTGTTAACCTTGCGCGGCCTCCTGATTTCGGGCGCGAGGCCTTCGGGCCGCGTGATCGAGCTCAGCTCAGCCTGTTGTGGACCTGCTGCCGCGGAGTGCGCAATTGTTGTCACTGGAACGTGCGTCCTGCTTTGATGTCGCATATCTTTTGTTCGCCCGCCGCGAATCCAGGCAACGGATACACTTCGGGCGTTCTCCTTTCGTGTGCTGAATCAATGTCTGGGTACGTTCGTGGTCCCTGCGGAAATTCGGCTGACTACGCCGCGGACGCCGCTCAATTACGGTTCTGAATTTATGATATTCACGCCAGGGTGTCGAAATCCAATCAAAATCCTCGATGCAGCTCAGAGTGAAAGCTTATGTGGCAATTCAGCTTTCCCCCCGCACAGCCAGATTAGCGAGGCAGGGTAAACGCGAAGTGACTCGATTGTGAAAGTTGTGTGAAAGAAAAACCGGGACTTGATCCGAATGAATCAGTCCCGGCGTTTTTTGGAGCGGATGCATTTGATCCGCGCCGTGTCGATCAGGTTCGACCCTGTAATTGGTACTTCTTTGTCCCCTTCGTAACGGGGTATTTCGATCCTATCACGCGAGCTTTTCCGCAATCGATTTGGCCTGCAGAAACAAATGCAAATAGTCGGGACCGCCAGCCTTGGAGTCCGTGCCGGACATGTTGAATCCCCCAAATGGATGCGCGCCAACCATTGCTCCGGTGCACTTGCGATTGAGGTAGAGGTTGCCCACAAAAAACTCACGGCGTGCAAGATCCAGATGATCTCCGTTGTTCGAATAAACCGCGCCCGTGAGGCCGTACGGTGAATCGTTCGCCATTGCCAGTGCCTGTTCGAAGTCCTCGGCCCTCGTCACAGCCAGAACGGGCCCGAAGATCTCTTCCTGAAAAATACGGGCGCCCGCCGGCACATTCGCGAACACCGTCGGAGCAACGTAGTGCCCAGGCGTGCTCACGCCACTGCCCCCGGAAATCAGGATGCCCTCCTGTTTTCCGATTTCAATGTACTCCAGAATGCCCCGTTTGGCGCCCGCACTGATGACCGGCCCCATGTAGTTGCCGAAATCGGCGGGATCTCCCACCGGAATCCGTTCCACCCGGGCGCGAAGCGCTTCGAGAAAAGCCGGATAAACATCCCTGTGAACGATCGCGCGCGAACACGCTGAACATTTTTGACCCGAATACCCAAATGCCGACGCCGCAACGCCTTCAACGGCAGCCGTCAGATCGCACTCGGAGTCGATAACGATGGCGTCCTTGCCGCCCATTTCCGCCACCACGCGCTTAATCCACCGCTGGCCCGGTTGCCGCGTCGCCGCCAGTTCATTGATGCGAAGCCCCACATCCCGCGAGCCCGTGAACGAAACAAACCGCGTAAGCGGGTGCGACACCAGAACGTCGCCAATAACGGAGCCCGGCCCCGGGAGAAGTCGAATCGCCTCCTCCGGAAATCCCGCTTCGAGCAGCAACTCAACGAACAGCGCTGCGATGGTCGGCGTCTCACTGGAAGGCTTGATTACCACCGTATTGCCCGCCACCAGCGCCGCAACCGTCATGCCGGCCAGAATAGCCAGCGGAAAGTTCCACGGCGGAATGATCACGCCCACTCCAAGCGCAATGTAGCGCGCTTCACCTCGCTCCCCTTGCAGCTGAACCAGCGGCGGCGGCGACATGAATCGCGCCATCTCGCGGGCATAGTATTCGCAGAAGTCGATGGCCTCGCAGGTTTCGGCATCGGCCTCGGCCCACGTCTTGCCGGCCTCAAACGTCAGCCATGCGTTGAACGTGAGTCGTCGCGCGCGGAGCAGCTCAGCAGCCCTGATGAGCGCCTCGACGCGCTCACCCGCCGGTGTCCGCGAGTACGCCGCGAACGCCGCGTAGGCCGCATCCACGGCCTCGCAGGCCTCCTGACGCGTGGCCGCGGCGTGCGTGCCCACAATCTCATCGGGACGTGCCGGATTTGTGGAAACGAGGCGCTCCCCGGACCTTTCCCCGTAATGCCGCCCCAGTTGCATCCGCACCGAAGCGAGCGCCGAAAGCATCCCTGCCTGGTTCGCCGGCGTCGCAAAATCGAGGTAACTCTCGTTGCGGAACGCGGGGAGCGTCACGCCCTTGTCTCCGTTGTCCGCCATTTGCCCTCGCGTGTTTCGATCTTCGCAAACGCCAGCCGCGGCTCATGCGCGAAGCTCAGCCACCACCCCTCGGCCGCGGCGCGCGAAAACAACTCCTGCTTTTGCGCGATCGTCTCCATCGGGTAGAGATCGAATCCGGCCACCCAGGTCGGCGTGATCTGCGCCGCGAACGGCGCCAGATCCGCGGCATGGCACCACGTGTCATGTCCGGAACGCACCAGGACAACCATCATGTCGCGGTTGTGCCCCGGCGCCACGCGTACCGCAACGCCCGGCACAATCTCGCGGTCACCTTCAATCAGATGCAGCTGACCTGCCTCCAGCAGCGGCTCGTAGTTGATGGCGCGGTAGCTCACGGCATCCCGCGGGTGCTGTTCCCGGGCATGCAGCAGCTCGCCGCGCTGTACAAAATACCGGGCGTGGGGCAGGGAAGCCACGGCCCGCCCGTTCTCATCCACCGTATTTCCCCCGCAATGATCCCAGTGAAGATGGGTGTTGATTACCGTGTCGAATGTTTCCGGTTCGAATCCAGCCGCCGCCAGCACTTCGCGAAGCTGCGGAGGCTGCGGCATCTTCTGCCGCTCACGTGCGCGTTCATCGAACCGAACCCCGCCGCCGGTGTCGATCAGAATACGGTGATCGGCTGTCTCCACCACGCAGCAGTTCAGGCCGCATTCGATGCGGTTCTGCTCATCTGGCTGATGCGTTCTGCCCCAGAGCGACCGCGGCACAACCCCGAACATCGCGCCGCCGTCCCACCAGTAAGCGCCGGCGCGCAGCAGCGTGATTCTGGTATCGCCGATCGTCAGGGCAGTCAGGTGCGAAGACACAGGTTGTATCAGCGTAATCCGTCTGTATACCGCGCCCGCATGCCGACCGCGCCGTCGCGCTGCGGGCGCCTCCGTTGACTCTGCTTACTGCGAAACCGTTATCCGTGAGCCTTGCCGTCGAGGCCTGCCGCTTCCTCGCCCTGAACCAGCTTGCGGCCCCGCTCAAACAATTCGGCCGCTTCGTCGGCGATCTTGCGCCCGCGCTCGTACAGCTCCCGTCCGCGGTCCATCAATTCGCGTCCGCTCGATTCCATCGCGTCGCGGCCTTCCTTCGTTGTTCTGCCGATAGCCTTCCGCGTATCGCTGCCGCTGCGAGGCGCGAAGAGAATAGCCGCGCCGGCGCCGATCACCGCACCTGCCAGAAACCAACCGATGCCGCTACCGCCGTTGTCTCGTTCTTCCATGTCTCGCTCCTTTGTCAGCCGGTGCATTTTTCATCACTGGATTCAGTTCGCGACCGTGCTATACCCCTATTCTATCCGCAAGAAGGCAGTTGTGACAGATCGGTGCCGGGATTCAAAGCTCAGCACTCCCAACACAGCACTCCCAACACCGCACTCCCAACACAGCACTCCCAACGTGGAGCGATTCAGTGTGCCGCTCGCGGCAAAAAAGGATTATCGTGAAAGCATGACAAACAACGGGCAGGGCAGGGCGTCGGATCCGGCGCCTGACGAGCCGCTGGTGGCGGCGTTCAGTTCGTCGAGCTTTGAAGGCGAAATGGAAGCAATGACGATTCTCGGAGTTTTACAGTCGAATGGGATTCCTGCGATTTATGTCGGGCCGCACATGCTGCCGAGCATGGAATTTCAGGTGCAAGTGCCGCAACACATGCTGGACGCGGCACGCCAGGCGATTGCGAAGGCACAGGCGGATGGCGCCGACGTTTCCGATGAAGCGGAGGCAAGACCGGACGAACAATAAGTGACGAACAGTAAGTGACGACCAGTAGCTGACGAACAGTAAGCTCGGCGGCGGCAATAAAAAACCGCAGGCGGCGCGAGCCACCTGCGGTCTGTACTCTTGAGCTCGGCCGAGCCTATTCTGCTTCGGGCTCGGTGCCTTCCTGCTGGGCCTTGAGCCGCTCTTCCTTCCGCTTTGCGCGTTCTTCGGCGCGCTTCACCAGTTCCGATCCCACCAGTTCCAGCATGGCAAGTTCGGCGCCGTCGCCGCGGCGGTTGCCAAGGCGCGTAATCCGCGTGTAGCCGCCGTTGCGCTGGCCAAAGCGCGAGCCGAGCGTCTCGAACAGCTTTTGCACGGACTTCGGAGTGGTGAGATATGCGGCCGCCTGGCGGCGGGTATGCAGCGTGTCCGCCTTCGCCAGTGTAATCATCTTTTCGACCAGCGGCTGCACTGCCTTCGCCTTCGGGACAGTGGTGATCACGCGCTCTTCGAGGACCACGCTGGTGGTCAGGTTCTTCAGCAGGCTGTTGCGGGACCCGATGTCGCGCTTCAGTTTTGCGTTGCCAAATCTGTGTCTCATTTTGTTTACTTACCTGTGATGCGAATCTGTTTCGTTTCTCGATACCTGATCAGGCAAACTGCTCATCATCGGGCAGATCGTCCGGCAGCGGTCCGGACGCCGACGGCGGGCCTGCAACCAGGCGTCCGTTTTGATCCGGCTTCATGCCAAGGCCAAGGCCCATGGTCATGAGGATTTCTTTGATTTCATTGAGCGACTTGCGGCCGAAATTCTTCGTACGCAGCATTTCCGATTCCGACTTCTGCACCAGTTCGCCAATCGTCTGAATGCCGGCGTTCTTCAGGCAGTTGTAGGAACGCACCGAAAGTTCCAGCTCTTCCACGCTGCGGTTCAACTGGTCGCTGACGCGGTCCATGCCACGTTCCGGCTGCTCTTCCACGGACTCGGCGATCTCTTCGAAATTGATGAAGATCGTCATGTGGTCCTTCAGGAGCTTTGCGGCGTGGCCGATCGCGTCCTGCGGCGAAATGGCGCCGTTGGTCCAGACTTCCAGCGTGAGCTTGTCGTAATCGGTCATCTGGCCGAGACGGGCAGCTTCCACCGTGAAGTTCACCTTACGAACCGGCGAGTGAACCGAATCGATCAGAATATAGCCGATCGCGAGATCTTCGTCGAAATTCTTATCCGCGCTGACATAACCACGGCCAGGCTTCAGCCGCATCTCGATGTCGAGCTTGCCGCCTTCGCTCACCGTCGCGATGTGGAGGTTACGATCCAGCACTTCCACGTCTGCATCCGTCTGGATGGAGCCCGAAAACACTTCGCCGGCCTTGTCGGCCACCAGTCGCACCGACGTCACATTCTCGCCGATCACCTTGAACGGCACCTGCTTCAGGTTCAGGATGATATCGGTGGCGTCTTCCACCACGCCCGGAATCGGGCTGAACTCGTGATCCACGCCTTCAATTCGAACGGCGGTGATAGCGGCGCCTTCAATGCTGGACAGCAGGACGCGGCGCAGGGAATTGCCAATCGTTGTGCCAAACCCGCGCTGGAACGGCTGGGCGGTGAACTGCCCGTAGCGCTCGGTGAGGGTCTCGGTATTTGCGACCAGACGTTTCGGTTTTTGGAAGCCCTTGAACATACGTTGTTTTCTACTCCAATCGCGGCACGGCTTTATCTCAATCCGCGCATGCCGGTTTCACTGCAACTACGGAACACAAAGAGGCCGCCACGCGGATCACGCGCGGCGGCCGGGAAACTACTTGCTGTAAAGTTCGACGATCAGCTGTTCGTTGATCGGCACCTGCGTGAGTTCATCGCGGCGCGGCGTGCTGTTGATGCGTCCCTTCAGGTTTTCGCGGTCCACGTCCATCCAGGACGGCGCCGGCGCGTGCGCCGTGGCGTCGCGGGAGGCGAGAATAGCAGCGTTGTTCTTGCTGGTTTCGCGCACCGAGATCTCGTCGCCCGGCTTCACGATGAAGGAGGGGATGTTCATCTTGCGCCCATTCACCTGAATGTGGCCGTGGCGAACGATCTGGCGCGCCTGCGCGCGGCTGGTCGCCAGACCCATCCGGTAAATCACGTTGTCCATGCGGCGTTCCAGGGTTCCGAGCAGATTTTCGCCCGTGATGCCCTTCATCTTCACAGCCTTTTCGAACGTGATGCGGAACTGGGATTCCAGTACGCCGTAGATGCGGCGAACCTTCTGCTTTTCGCGCAGTTGCAGACCGTAGCCCACAATCTTCGCTTTGCGATCCTTGCCATGCTGACCGGGAACGAAATTGCGCTTTTCAATCGCGCACTTCTCGGTGTGGCAGCGTTCGCCTTTCAGAAACAGTTTGGTGGCCTCGCGCCGGCAAAGGCGGCACACAGGGCCTCTATAACGTGCCAAGTTTTCCTTCTCCTTGTTCAGATGGCCCCTCGGGGGCCAGTCTGGCTACGTGCGGTTTACGGCTGTCGCCTTCATCCCGCTTTACTACCTGATTACCTGAACTCTTATTCTACAGTAACGACTTAACCGGATCAGACGCGGCGCTTTTTGGGCGGGCGGCAGCCGTTGTGGGGAATCGCCGTGGTATCGCGAATGGCCCGCACATCGATGCCGGCCGTCGAAAGCGCGCGAACCGCCGATTCGCGTCCCGAACCGGGCCCGCTCACGCGAACTTCCACGCTGCGGAGACCAACTTCGGTCGCCTTATTGGCAGCCGTCAGTGCGGCCTGCTGCGCGGCGAACGGCGTGCCCTTGCGCGAACCGCGGAAGCCGAGCGATCCCGCGCTCGACCACGATACCGTGTTGCCTTCCGAATCGGCGATGGTCACGATCGTGTTGTTGAACGTCGCCTGAATGTGCACGACGCCCGTGTGTACAACACGTTTTTCTTTCTTCTTGAAGGACTTCTTTTTTCCGCCCTTGACTGGTGCCTTGGCCATTAGGTCTTCGCCGTCGCTTTCTTCTTATTCGCCACCGTGCCCTTGCGCGGTCCCTTGCGGGTGCGGGCGTTGGTGTGGGTGCGCTGGCCCCGCGTGGGAAGTCCGCGGCGATGCCGCAGGCCGCGATAGGAGCCCATTTCAATGTGGCGCCGGATGTTCAGCGAGACTTCCTTGCGGAGATCGCCTTCCACCGCGCCTTCTTCTTCCAGAATCTGACGGATGTGGTTGGTCTCTTCTTCCGTCATGTCGGCAATTTTCTTATTCGGATCGATACCGGCGCGGTGGAGCAGGCTCTTCGAGCGTGTCCGGCCAATGCCGTAGATGTAAGTCAGTCCGATTTCCGCCCGTTTCTTCGGGGGCAGGTCGACGCCAGCAATACGTGCCATGTATTTTCCTTTAACCTTGCCGCTGCTTATGCTTCGGGTTGACGCAAATCACCCGCACCACGCCTTCGCGGTGGATCAGCTTGCACTTGTCGCAGATTTTCTTAACCGATGCGCGAACTTTCATATCAATATCTCACTTTAACTGCACACAATCTTCTATCTTACCGCAGGCATCGAGGCCGCGGTCAAAACGCCCGATCCGCCCGCTTCCGAACCCGCCCGTCAGGGCAGTTTCCGCAAAATTCGTCCTCGCGAAGGATCCTGCTCCGCCAGTTCGACTTCCACTCGGTCACCCGGCAACAACCGTACCCAGTTCTTTACCGCCGAACCAGCTCCGTGAGCCAGAACCTGCGACCGGTCATCCAGTTCCAGCCGGAACAACAACCCCGGCAACTCCTCTGTAACCACGGCCGGCAACACCATCGCTTCAGCTCAGGGCCGGGTCAGCACCCAGGGGCCGTCCGGAGTCACTGCAACACAATGTTCAAAGTGAGCCGAGTACGAGCCGTCTTTGGCGACCGCGGTCCACTTATCCTTCAAAACCTTTGCCTCGGGCCGTCCGGCATTCACCATCGGTTCGATCGCCAGCACCATACCCTCGCGAAGCCGCGGGTTTTCATTCTTGCGGTCCACGTAATTAGGAACCTGCGGCTCTTCATGGAGCTGCGTCCCGATCCCGTGTCCCACGTACTCCCGAACAATGGAGAAGCCGTTCTTCACCACATGCTCTTCCACCGTCCCGCAAATATCAAACAGCCGGTTGCCTTCGCGAACCTGCTCAATCGCCAGCTCCAGCGATTCCCGCGTTACATCGAGGAGCTTCTGCGTCTGCTCACTCACCGCGCCGACCGGAACCGTCAAAGCCGAGTCGCCGAAATAGCCTTCCAGCGAAACGCCCGTATCGATCGAGACGATATCGCCGCCCTTCAGAATTCGCTTCGGGTTGGGCATGCCGTGCACGATCTCCTCGTTGATCGAGGTACACAGCACGTACTTGTAACGTTCCCCGGCGGCCGGTACATAATAGCCCTTGAACGCCGGCTTCGCACCCGCGTCGGCCATTATTTTGACCGCCGCTACTTCCAGATCCCAGGTCGAAATCCCTTCTTCGACCATCCTGCCCAACGCCTGGAGAATCTCGTACACCAGCAAACCGCTGCGGCGCATCTTCTCCAGCTCGGCGCGTGTCTTGCGGACAATCACCGGGTGACTCCCGCTGCCGGAATCCCGCACGGCCGGCGGACGTCGTTCAATACCACTGCCACCGCCATCGACTAGGAACTGCGGCGTCCGCGAATGCGTCCGGCCCGCGGAGTAAACCCTTCGTAATGGCGCATAATCAGCTGCGCCTCAATCTGATTAACCGTGTCCATCGCCACGCCTACCACGATCAGCAGGGAAGTGCCGCCGAAGTAAAACTGCACGTTCAGCCCTTCGAGGATGAAACGCGGGAAAGTCTTGTCAATCGCATCGCCAATCAGCGGCAGATGCTGCAAATGAATTCCGCTGATCATCACATCGGGGATCAGGCAGAGAATGGAAAGATAAATCGCGCCCACGAACGTGATCCGCGTCAGGATCGTGTTCATGTAGTCGGACGTGCTGCGGCCGGGCCGAATGCCGGGGATAAATCCGCCGTACTTGCGCATGTTATCGGCCGCTTCGGTCGGATTGAAGATGATCGACACGTAGAAGAAGCAGAAGAACACGATCAGCGCAATGAAGAGCAGCACGTAGAGCGGCTCGCCGTGGCGAATCGTCGCCAGCGTATTGCTGATCCACGCATTATTGCGGACAAACGGGATGTTGGCAGCCGTCTGCGGAAACGCCAGCATCGACGAGGCGAAGATAACCGGAATCACGCCGCCCGCATTCACCTTCAGCGGCATATGCGTCGACTGGCCACCCATCACGCGCCGCCCGACCACGCGCTTGGCGTACTGCACCGGAATCCGCCGCTCGCCCAGTTCAACCAGCACGATGAAGGCGACAACCGACACCATCATGACCAGCACGATGGCCAGCGTCAGCACGCTCCATTCATGCGTAACGAAGACGTTCGTGTACAGGTTGCCGATCGCCGCCGGCACACCCACCACGATGCCGGTGAAGATGATCAGCGACATGCCGTTGCCAATGCCGCGCTCGGTGATCTGCTCGCCCAGCCACATGATGAAGGCCGTGCCCGTGGTCAGCGAGAGAATCGTGAGCAGAATAAAACCGATGCCGGGGTTGATCACGATGTTATCGGACATCCCCTGCAGGCCCATCGAAATACCGAAGGACTGCGCAATGCCGAGTCCAACCGTCAGATAGCGCGTCCACTGCGTGATCTTGCGGCGGCCCAGCTCGCCTTCCTTCTGCAGCTTTTCCAGCGTCGGAACAACCACAGTCAGAAGCTGCAGGATGATCGATGCCGTGATATACGGCATGATGCCCAGCGCGAAAATCGACAGGCGCCGAATGTTACCACCCGCGAACAGGTCGAAGAATCCGAAAATGGAGCCGTTCTGACGCTGCAGGAAGTCCTGCCACCGGACCACATTGATGCCGGGCGTGGGAATGAAGCTGCCCAGCCGGTAGATGGCCAGCATGAGGAACGTAAACCCTACCCGCTTCCGGAGATCCGGAATGCGGAAGACATTACTAATGGCTTCAAACAGCTTGTTCACGGCGTTCGGTTTCCTTTACGGATTTCCTTCGTCTTTTGCTACGCCTGCTGCGGGGCAGCGCCGGCGCCAACCACGCGGGCTTCGCCTCCGGCCTTTTGAATCTTTTCCGCCGCCGCTTTGGAGAAGACGTGCGCTTCCACGGTGATGGCGCGCGTGATTTCGCCGTTCGCCAGAACCTTCAGCCCGTCGCCGAGCTTATGGATCACCCCGAGCGCCAGCAGACTGTCGGGCGTGAACGAGTTGCCTTCCAGCTTCTCGAGGTCGCGCAGGTTCACAAGGGCGAAATGCTTCTTGAAAATGTTATTGAATCCGCGCTTCGGCAGACGGCGGTGCAGCGGCATCTGGCCGCCTTCGAAGCCGCGCATGATGCTGTAGCCGGAAATGGAACGCGCGCCCTTATGGCCGCGTGTGGACGTCTTGCCGCGTCCGGAGCCCATGCCACGGCCAATGCGCTTTTTGCGGTGCTTCTGGCCGGCGGGCGGTTTGAGTGAACTCAGATCCATCGTAATCTCCTGGGAATTTGTGCGAGTCGGCCTGGTTAGTCTACCAGCGCCAGCAGGTGCGGAATCTTCTTCACCATGCCGCGGAAACCGACGGTGTCCGGGCGTTCCACAACCTGATTGATCTTCTTCAGGCCAAGGCTGCGCACAATGACCTTGTGCTTTTCCGGCGTGCAGATCGGGCTGCGCACGAGTTTGATTTTGATCTTCGCTTCCATGATGGTATGCCTTATCGCGATCGTTTGCTTCTTACTGCTTGTCGCCGGCCGGCGTCAGGCCGCGCATTTCCATAACGGCCGCGCGGTCGCGGAGCTGTTCCAGCGCGTTGATGGTCGCCTTCACCACGTTATGCGGATTGTGGCTGCCGATCGACTTGGTCAGAACATTCGGAATCCCGCATGCCTGCACCACGGCGCGCACCGGACCGCCGGCAATCACGCCGGTACCGTCCGCCGCCGGCTTCAGCATCACGAGGCCCGAGCCGAACTTGCCCAGCACCTGATGCGGAATGGTGTTCTCCAGCAAATGCACGCGGCGCAGGTTCTTCTTCGCCGATTCAATGCCCTTGCGGATGGCCGAAGGTACTTCCTTCGCCTTCCCGACGCCGAAGCCGACCACGCGGGCCGAAGAATCGCCGACAACGACCAGAGCCGAAAAGCTCATGTTCTTGCCGCCCTTGACGACCTTCGTGACGCGATTGATCGCGACGACATTTTCTTTCAGATTTAAAGCCTGCGGATCGACCCGCTTTATGGTTTTGACAGCCATCAGAACTCCAGTCCCGCTTCCCGCGCTGCATCGGCGAGCGCTTTCACCCGGCCATGATAGAGGTAGCCGCCCCGGTCGAATACGACCTGATTGATGCCGTTCTCTTTGGCGCGTTCCGCTACGCGCTTTCCGATTTCGCGGGCCGCCGCGATGTTGCCGCCCGAGCCCTGCGAAGCCTTCTCATTGGTGCTGGCCGAAACGATCGTCACGCCGCGGGCATCGTCAATCACCTGCGCGTAAATGTGCGCCAGGCTGCGATACACAGCCAGACGCGGCCGTTCGGTGGTCCCGGCAAGCTTCTTGCGAATGCGCGTATGCACCCGCTGCCGGATCTGGTCTTTGGAACTCTTCCCAGCCATAAACTATTTCTTACCTCCCGTGGCGCCCGTCTTGCCGACCTTCTTCTTCAGTACTTCGCCGGTGTAACGCACGCCCTTGTTCTTGTAGGGATCCGGCGGACGCAGCGAGCGGATGTTGGCCGCAACCTGTCCGAGCAACTGGCGGTCGTGTCCGCTCAGGATGAGATGGGTCTGCTTGTCGATCTTCAGATCGACGCCGTCCGGCAGCAGAAATTCGATCGGGTGCGAATAACCGAGCGTGAACGAGGCAAGCTTGCCCTTCACGTCGGCGCGGTAGCCGATACCAACGATATCGAGCTCGCGCGTGAATCCGCCCGAAACACCCTGCACCGCATTGGCGGCAAGCGCGCGCGTCAGACCGTGCAGCGCGGCGTGCTGATCGGAGTCGCGAACCACTTCAAGATTCGTTCCGGTCTGCTGAATGCGGATACCTTCCGGGATCGGCACTTCAAGCGTGCCCTTGGGGCCCTGGACTTTGAGATTCTCGCCGATCTGAATCTTGACCGCGGCAGGCAGCGGAATCGGTTTTTTTCCAACTCTGGACATATGTGTCTGATCTTTCGTCTAGCTTCGCCGGCTCGTGTCGCTTACCAGATGCGGCAAAGGATTTCGCCGCCGACGCCTTCTTTGCGGGCGGTCTTGCCGGTCATGACGCCGCGCGGCGTCGTCAAAATGCTGATTCCGAGTCCGCCCTGTACGCGCGGAATATCGGTCTTGCCCACATAGGTCCGGCAACCGGGGCGCGAAACGCGCTCGATTCCCGTCACCACGGGCGAATTATCGGTAGCGTACTTCAGATAGATCTTGATGACCTTCTTGACGCCTTCTTCGGCCACTTTGAAATTCGCAATGTAGCCTTCTTCTTTGAGGATGCGGGCAATCTCCGTCTTCAGCTTCGAAGCCGGGACATCCACCTTCGGGTGGCGCGCCGCCATGGCGTTTCGCACCCGCGTCAGCATATCTGCAATCGGATCACTAGTCATTGAAACGGTAGCCTCCCTTCTTACCAGCTCGACTTCACAACGCCCGGAATCTCGCCATTGAGGGCCAGTTGCCGGAAACACAGACGGCACACGCCGTACTTGCGCAGGAAGCCGCGCGGCCGCCCACAACGCCAGCAGCGATTGCGGTGGCGGCACTGAAGCTTTGGCGTTTTTTTCGCATGCGCGATAGCCAGCTTTTCATCTTTGGCGATTTTGGCGGTTGTTGCCATTCGAAATCCTTTTCTCTCGTCGCTTTACTGTCGGCTTCCGGCTCTTACTGCCGGAACGGCATACCCATCTGCTTCAGCAGCGCGGCGCCTTCGGCGTCATTGGTCGCGCTCGTCACGATGCAGATATTCATGCCCTTGGTCTTTTCCACTTTCGAATAATCGATTTCCGGGAAGATCAGCTGGTCCTTCAGGCCCAGCGTATAGTTGCCCCGGCCGTCGAACGCCTTCGACGATACGCCGCGGAAGTCGCGCACGCGGGGCAGCGCAACGTTCATCAGGCGGTCGAGGAATTCGTACATCCGGTCGCCGCGCAGCGTCACCATCGTGCCGATCGCCATGCCCTCGCGCAGCTTGAACGCCGCAATCGACTTGGTCGCCTTCGTGATGACCGGCTTCTGGCCGGCAATCGCCGTCAGTTCGTTCACCGCGCCGTCCATCAGTTTCGCGTTGCCGGTCGCTTCGCCGAGGCCGATGTTGATCACGACCTTCTCGATCTTCGGCACTGCCATCACGTTGGTGTAGCCGAATTCCTTGGTCAGGCCCGGTACGACGCTCTTCAAATAATGTTCTCTTAGTCTGGCTGCCATGTTCGTACCTTACTTCTTGTCCAGAGTCTGACCGCACTTGCGGCAGATGCGCTCGCGAACGGCCTTGCCGCCCGGCGCTTCCTTCACGTGGTGAGCAATGCGCACCGGCTTCTCGCACTTCGGGCACAGAATCATCACGTTCGAAACGGCGATCGGACCTTCCTTTTCCGCAATCCCGCCGGCAATCTGCTTGGCCGGGTTCTTGCGGGTGTGCTTGCGGATCATGTTGACATGCTCCACCAGCAGGCTGCCCTTGGCCGAATTGACTTCGAGAATGCGACCCGTCTTGCCCTTATCGCGGCCCGCGATCACCTTCACGTTGTCGTTCTTCTTCAGCTGGATGCGAACCGGAGGACGCCGGTCTTTCTTCAGTGCAATTCCCATATCAGATGACCTCCGGAGCGAGCGAAACGATCTTCATGAAGCGCTTGTCGCGGAGTTCGCGCGCCACCGGACCGAACACACGGGTCCCGACCGGCTCGCCCACTTCGTTGATCAGCACCGCGGCGTTGGAATCGAAACGGATATAGCTGCCGTCACGACGGCGCGTTTCCTTCCGCATACGCACGATCACGCAGCGCACGACCTTGCCCTTCTTAATGCTGGAATCCGGCGCCGCTTCCTTCACGGACGCAGTAATTACGTCTCCGAGCCCGGCCCGGAGCCCGAGATCGCCGCCGCGGGGTGCGATGCAGGCAAGCCGCTTCGCGCCGCTGTTGTCGGCCACCTCGAGGATGGTTCTCATCCCAATCATGGTTGATTACGCTCCCTATCCTTATCCCTGAACCTTAAACCTTCACATCCAGATCGGCCGGCTGCGGCGCGCCCGCCAGCGCGGAACGGCGGATCACTTCGCCGAGCTTCCACCGCTTCAGCTTGCTCAGCGGACGGCATTCCACGATCCGGACCACATCGCCGACGCGCGCCGTGGAGGCCTCGTCGTGCGCATAGAACTTTTTGTGCTTCATCACGATGCGGCGATACAGCGGATGGGGAACCCGGCGGCTCACCTGCACCACGATCGTCTTCTGCATCTTCGTCGACACCACTTCGCCGACCTTCTCGTTTTTATGCGAGTCGTGTTCCTGAACCTGTTCGGCAGCCATTTACTTTTTCTTCCCCGCTTCCCGCGCGCCCAGTTCCTTTTCGCGAAGATACGTCAGCAGCCGCGCCTTATCCTTGCGGTTTTCCCGCAGACGCTTCAGACCGTCGATCTGACCCATCGCCATCTGGAACTTGATCCGGAACGTGCTTTCGCCGATCTCCGTGAGCTTGTTCTGCATTTCGGCGGGGTCGAGCCCGCGCATTTTATCTTTCTTCATCGCTTACTCCGCGCCTAATCCGCGCTCTCGCGCGTGATGAACTTCGTTTTCAGGCCAATCTTGTGAGCCGCCAGGCGAATTGCCGCCTGCGCCACTTCCTGCGACACGCCTTCCATCTCAAACAAAATCTTGCCGGGACGAATCACTGCCACCCATTCTTCCGGTGCGCCTTTACCCTTACCCATACGGGTTTCGGCCGGCTTCTTGGTAATCGGCTTATCCGGGAACAAACGGATCCAGACCTTGCCGCCGCGCTTAATCGAGCGGGTCATCGCGATACGCGCCGCTTCAATCTGCCGCGACGTGATCCAGCCGCATTCCATCGCCTTCAGGGCGTATTCGCCGAACGCGATGCTCGATCCGCGCCAGGCCTTTCCCTTCATGCGTCCGCGCTGTACCTTGCGGAATTTAACCTTCTTGGGCATCAACATAGTTCAGTTCTCCCGATTGCCCTTCCGTTATTCCTTGTTTTCCGACGCCGTGGCGTCTTCCGTTGCAGCCGGCGCATCGGCCGCTGCTTCCTGCTTCCATGCCGGCTGAGTCGGCGCCATGAGCGGCGGCATCAGCGGTCCGCCG